>Ga0207664_10000224_pt1 | contig 42785 bp, 31 predicted proteins | sample LARL83metaG_FD_184349 | JGI IMG/M metagenome (GOLD analysis project Ga0207664, IMG submission 184349) | Corn, switchgrass and miscanthus rhizosphere microbial communities from Kellogg Biological Station, Michigan, USA - LAR L8-3 metaG... | ecosystem: Host-associated > Plants > Roots >...
CGGGTCACCGGGTTCCTCGGGCCCAACGGCGCGGGCAAATCGACCACGATGCGGCTGGTACTCGGGCTCGACCTGCCGCAGGGCGGCACCGCGACGATCAACGGCCGGCGATACCGGGACCTGCCCAGCCCGCTGCGCACGGTGGGCGCGCTGCTCGAGGCGCGGGCCGTGCACACCGGCCGCTCCGCGTTCAACCACCTGCTGTTCCTGGCCCAGACCCAGGGCCTGCCGCGCCGCCGGGTGCAGGAGGTGATCGACCTGGTCGGGCTGACCACGGTCGCGGGCAAGCGGGCCGGCGGGTTCTCGCTCGGGATGAGCCAGCGGCTCGGCATCGCCGCCGCGCTGCTCGGCGACCCGCAGGTGCTCGTGCTGGACGAGCCGGTGAACGGGCTCGACCCGGAGGGGATCCTGTGGATCCGCAACCTGATGAAGGGGCTGGCCGTCGAGGGCCGCACGGTGTTCGTCTCCAGCCACCTGATGAACGAGATGGCCGTCACCGCTGATCACCTGATCGTGATCGGCCGCGGCAGGCTCATCGCCGACTGCAGCACCCAGGAGTTCATCGCCAGGAGCGCGGAGCAGTCCGTGCTGGTGCGCACCCCCGACCCGGACCGGCTGGCCGCCGCGATCACCGCGGCGGGCGGGAACGTCAAGGTCGCGGACGAGAACGCGGACCCGGGCGGCCCGGTGGCCGGCGGCGCCACCGCGCTCGGCGTGACCGGGCTGCCGGCGGCGCGCATCGGCGAGCTCGCCGCGGCCGCCTCGGTGGTGCTGCACGAGCTGACGCCGCGGGTGGGCTCGCTGGAAGAGGCGTTCATGGAGCTGACCGCCGACAGCGTGGAGTACGGTCAGCCGGGTCAGCCGGGTCAGCCGGCCGTCGCCGGCCAGGCCGCCGGGCCCGCGGCCGCGGGCTCCGCGCCCGGAGGGCAGGACCGGTGACGTCGGCCGCGCCGGCCCGCCCGGCCTCGCCGCCAGCGCCCCCGGCCCGCCGGGCCGGCTTCGGGCACGTGCTGCTCAGCGAGTGGACCAAGATCCGCTCGGTGCGCTCGACCGTCTGGTCGCTGATCCTGCTGGTCGTGCTCACGCTGGGCATCACCATCCTGATCACCGCCATCACCTCGGCCCAGTGGAACAAGATCGGCGCAGCGTCACAGACGCAGATCAGGCTCGACCCGACCAACGGGATCCTCGGCGCCGGCCTGCAATTCGGCCAGCTCACGATCATCGTGCTGGGCGTGCTCCTGATCACCAGCGAGTACTCCACCGGCGTCATCCGCGCCTCGCTGCTCGCGGTGCCGCGCAGGCTGCCCATGCTCGCGGCCAAGGGGCTCGTATTCGCCGCGATCACGCTCGTCCTCGGCGAGATCGTCATGTTCGCCTCGTTCTTCATCGGCGCGGCGATCCTGCACAGCCACGTCCCGGTCTCGCTCAGCAGCCCCAACGTCACCCGGGCGGTGGTCGGCGGCGGCCTCTACCTGGCCGTGCTGGGCTTGTTCGCCCTGTCGATCGGCGCGCTGGTCCGGCACACCGCGGGGGCGATCACCGGCGTGATCGCCTTCGTCATCGTGGCCGAGCCGCTGTCCTCGCTGATCCCCGGCCCCTGGGGCGATCACATTCACGATTACCTGCCCACCGTGGCCGGACGGCTGGTCATCCAGACCGCACGGACCTCCCACCAGGTGCTGTCCGCCTGGCAGGGCTTTGGCGTGTTCTGCCTATGGACCGCGGCCTTGTTCGTCGCGGCCGCGATCCTGCTCATGCGCCGCGACGCCTGACCAGGAACCGGTGACCGCAGACCTGCTCACGCTGGTCATCGGCGCGGCATTCAGCCTGGCCGCGAGCACGATCCTGGTCATCAGGATCGAGCGCCTCGGCGAGCGTCTCGGGCTCACCGAGGCCATGCTCGGGCTGGTCGCGGCGCTGGCCGCCGACGCGCCCGAGATCACGTCCGCCGCGGCCGCACTCGCCCGCGGGCAGCACGCCGTCGGGGTGGGCGTCGTGCTGGGCTCGAACGTGTTCAACCTGGCGGCCCTGCTCGGCCTGGGCGCGGTCGTGGCCGGGCAGATCGCCTTGCACCGCCGCGTGGTCGCGCTGGAGGGGGCGGTCGGCCTGTGGACGGCCGCGGTCAGCATCTGCGCGCTGGCCGGCCTGATCGGCCCCAAGACGGGACTGGTCCTCGTCCTGCTGGTCCTGCTCCCCTACGCATGGCTGTCCGCGCTGCGCGCCCCGCACCGCACCCGGGTGCGCATTCCCCCGCGGGTGCGGCGCTGGCTGGCCGAGGCCCTGCGCGAGGAGGAGCAGGAGGAAGGCCCGGCCCTGCACCCGGCCCCGGGCCGCCCCAGCGACGCCGTCAGCGCGGTCACCGGCGCGATAGCCCTGGTGATCGTGGTAGTAGCCAGCGTGGCCATGGAACACGCCGCCACCAGCCTGGGCACCCGGCTGGCCGTCCCCGGCATCGTCACCGGCGGCATCGTGCTGGCCGCGATCACCAGCCTGCCGAACGCCGTGACCGCGGTCTACCTGGCCCGGCGCGGCCGGGGTGCAGCCACGCTCAGCGAGGCGATGAACAGCAACACGCTCAACGTCGCCTTCGGCCTGTTCCTGCCCGCGGCCATCGCCGGCCTGGTCACCGGCGGCAGCGCCGCCCTGGTCGCCACCTGGTACGCCGCCATGACCCTAGCCGTCTTGGGCCTGGCCTACGCCGGCCGTGGCCTCAGCCGCCTGACCGGCGCGCTGGTGATCGCCGCCTACCTGGCCTTCGTCGCGATCCTCGTCGCCACCGCCTGACGCGCCGGCTCCACACGTCAGCCGCGGGTCGTGCGCTCGGCCAGGGCCAGCAGGCAGCAGCCGACCGGGAGTTCCTGGGTACCCACCGCAAACAGCGTGCGCGGCGGCACGCTCGCGACCGCGGAGAACGTGCTGTCAACCAGCGGAGGCAGGTCGCCGGGATCCAGGCTGGGGACGAGTGACCAGGACGTGCCGTTGAAGTGCTCGGTCAGACCGAGCAGGCTGCCGTCGTCTTCGAGCGTTTCCCCCGCCGCCCAGATGTCGGTGGCGGACCCGGCGGTGATGCCGCGCAGCTGGCTGCCTTCCGTGCCTGCGTTGGGCACCTTGATCAGCGACCACGCCGTGCCGTTCCAGTGCAGCACGTACGGCACGGCAAAGTTCTGCTGGCTGGCGTTGCCCTCGTATCCGCTCGCCCACACGTTGTTCGCGGCAGGCGCGGTCACGCCGGTCAGGAAGTTCTGCGGCGCCGAGCCGTCGTTCAGTGTCGGCGTCGGCACCAGTGCCCACGCGTGCCCGTTCCAGTGCGCGGAAATGGTCCCGCCGGCGGTGTCGCCGACCGCCCAGGCATCGGCCGGCGTGACCGCGGTGACCGCCTCGCCGAACATGTCCCCTCTGATGGTGGGGGGCCGGACGAAGCTCCATGCCTTGCCGTTCCAGTGCTCGAAGAGCAGCGCGTTGAAGATGCCGGTGCCGAAGAAGCCGACCGCCCACAGATCGCTGGCCGAGGTCCCGGCGATCGCGCTGAGCACGTCGGTGGTGCCCGCGCCGGTTCTCGGGTTGGGGCTGGGGATCACCGACCACCGGGTGCCGTCCCAGTGCTCGATGAGGGTCCGCTCGCCGGTGCCCGACTGCGTGTTGACGGCCCCGACGGCCCACACGTTCGCGGGGCCGAGCTCGAGGACCCCGCCCAGCTGGCCGGTGGCCGCGCCGGCCGGCAGCGGGACCGCCGCGCTGTGCCAGGCCCGGCCGTCCCAGTGCTCGGCCAGCGGCTGGCTGTTCGCCAGGGCCTGCGAAGCGCCGACGGCCCATGCCTGCGCGGCGCTCGACGCCGACACACCCTCGAACGTCACGTCCTTCAGTCCGGACGCACCCGGATCGGGCGGGTTGGGCGTGACCCGCCACGGGCTGGACACCGGGCCCGAGCCGGCGGTGCCCGCGGCGGCTGATGTGGCTCCGAGCGCGATGGACTGCAGGCTGCCCGCGGCCACCGCGGTGGCGCCCGACAGTCCCGTCACGGTGACGACAGAAGGGCCGGCGACCGTCGCGGCGTTGCCCAGCTGACCCAGCGCGTTGTCTCCCCAGCTCATGATCTTCCCGCCAGCGACCAGGGCCAGCGAGAACAGCCCGCCGGCCGCGATCGCGGTCGCGCCGGCCACGCCGGGTATCTTCAGCGGCACGTCGCTGTCGGCGATCCCGCCGGGGAAGCCGTTCGGCCGGGCCAGCTCGAAGAACCCGTTGTCGCCCCACGCCTCGACCGTCCCATTGGACAGCAAGGCCAGCGAGTGCTCCGACCCGGCCGCGACCGCCCGCACCCCGGTGATCTTGACGACCGGAACGGGTACGGTGCTGAGCGACTGCGTGGACACATCGTGGCCATCGCCGAGCTGGTCGTTCGAGTTGTCGCCCCAGGACATCACGGTGCCGTCGGACAGCAGCGCCAGCGCGTGCTGCCCGCCGCCCGCGATGGCCGTTACCCCGGTCAGCCCCTTGACCGGGACCGGTGCCGAGCTGTCGGCCTGCTTTCCGTTGCCCAGCTGGCCGACGTCGTTACGCCCCCACGACATCACTGTGCCGTTATTCAGCAGCGCCAGACTGAACAGCGCCCCGGCCGCGATCGCCTTCACCCCGGTCAGCCCCTTGACCGGGACCGGCACCGCGCTGCCGGCCGTACTGCCGCTGCCCAGCTGGCCGTACCGGTTCTCACCCCAGGCCATCACGGTGCCGTCGGACAGCAGCGCGAGGCTGTGCTCCTCGCCGGCCGCGACCGCGGTCACCCCGGACAGGCCCGGGACGGCGGCCGGGACCTCGGTGTCGCCATTGGCGCTGGCGATCCCGTTGCCGAGCTGGCCGAACGTGTCGTCTCCCCAGGCCATAACCGTGCCGCCGGACAGCACCGCCAGCTCGTGACGACCGCCCGCGGCCACCGCGCGCACCCCGCTCAGCCCGCTCACGCGGCCCGGCACGTCACTCCCGGTCAGCGTCCCATTCCCGAGCTCCCCCGCACTGTTGTCCCCCCACGAGACCGCACCCGCCGCCGCCGCCACGGCCGCCGGCCTCCCGCCGTGCGCCCCCCGCCCCGCCGCCGCCTGCTGCGCGGGCAACACCGCACTCAAAGCCACCAGCACCGCCGCCGTCGCCACCGCCGTGCCAGCCCATACCCCCCGCCGCAGCCTACGCGCGTACCGTGCCACTCTCAGGTGGCTTGTCCTGACCTGACTGTCGACTCGCGTCATGGGCCCTCCCGGCGGACCGCGGCCCGGCTGGTCACACGACGCAAGCAGGCCCGAGCAACTGCTTCAGATCCCCGAGCAACGCCGGCGAAGGAGACACCCGCAGCTTGTGGTCCAACCGCACGATCGTGGTCCGCTGCCTACCACAAAGCCGTAGATGAACCTCGGTCACTCCCGGATGAGTCCGCAGCACGTCCCGCAACTGCTCCACTACCGGCCCGACGCAGCGGTCGACTGGCATCTCCACCACAAAAGGGCCGCCATCGCCCGGAGTGGTATCCGGCACCTTCACGTCCATGGCGATCAGCTTGGGCGTCTCGTCCCGCCGGTCCAGCCGGCCCTTGACCACGAGGATGGCGTCCTCGGCAAGATGGCTGGCGCACGCCTGGTACGTGGCCGGGAAGAACAGCACCTCGATCGCGCCCTCGAGATCTTCGAGCGTGGCCGACGCCCAGGCGGCGCCCTGCCGGGTGACCTTGCGCTGCAGCCCGGACAGGATCCCGCCCACGCAGACGACCTGGCCGTCCGCGCGTTCGCCCGACCTGCCCCGGTCGGCCTCGCCGAGCCCGGCGGCGGGTTCGGCCGAGCCGATCAGCTGGGCGATGGAGCAGTCGGTCCCGGCGGCGAGCACGTGCTCGAGGCCGAGCAGCGGGTGGTCGGAGACGTACAGGCCCAGCATTTCGCGCTCGAAGCCGAGCACGACGGCCTTCTCCCACTCCCCGGCCGGGACCGGGACGTCGAACATCGTCTCGGTCTCGGTGTCCCCCTCGAACAGCGAGAACTGGTTGTTGGCCTCGTTGCGCTTCACGTCGATCACCTGGTCCACGGCCTGCTCGTGGATGAGCACCAGGCCCTTGCGCGGGTGGCCGAGGGAGTCGAACGCGCCCGCCTTGACCAGCGACTCGATGACGCGCTTGTTGCACACCGTGACCGGTACCTTGCGCAGGAAGTCGGAGAAGCTGGTGAACGCGCCCTTGGTCCGCCGGGTCGTGGCGATCGCCTCGACCACGTTGATGCCGACGTTGCGGACCGCGGCCAGGCCGAACCTGATGTCACCGCCGACCGGCGTGAAGTTGGCCGCGGACGCGTTCACGTCCGGCGGCAGCACCTTGATGCCCATCCGCCGGCACTCGCTGAGGTACAGCGCTGACTTGTCCTTGTCACCCGAGATCGAGGTGAGCAGCGCGGCCATGTACTCGGCCGGGTAGTTCGCCTTCAGGTAGGCGGTCCAGTAGCCGACCATCGCGTAGCAGGCCGCGTGCGCCCGGTTGAACGCGTAGTCGGAGAACGGAACCAGGATGTCCCAGATGGCCCGGATCGCGGAGTCCGAGTAGCCGTTGGCCCGCATGCCCGCCGCGAACGGCTCGAACTCCTTATCGATGATCTCCTTCTTCTTCTTGCCCATGGCCTTGCGCAGCAGGTCGGCCTTGCCGGGCGTGTAACCGGCCAGCTTCTGCGCCGTGGACAGGACCTGCTCCTGGTAGACGATCAGGCCGTAGGTGTCGCCCAGGATTTCGGCTAGCGGCTCGGCGAGCTCGGGGTGGATCGGCTTGATCGGCTTGCGGCCGACCTTGCGGTCGGCGTACTCGTTGTGCGCGTTCGCGCCCATCGGGCCGGGCCGGTAGAGGGCGTTGACCGCGACGATGTCCTCGAACCGGTCCGCGTGCATCGAGCGCAGCAGCGCGCGCATCGGGCCGCCGTCGAGCTGGAACACGCCCAGCGTGTCGCCGCGGGCCAGCAGCTCATAGGTGGCCTTGTCGTCCAGCGGCAGCGTTTCCAGGACGATCTCCTGCCCGCGGTTGTCCCTGATGCCGGTGACCGCGTCGTCCAGCACGGTCAGGTTGCGCAGCCCCAGGAAGTCCATCTTGAGCAGGCCGAGGGACTCGCACGCGGGGTAGTCGAACTGGGTGATGATCGCGCCGTCGGCCTCGCGCTTCCACACCGGTATGTGGTCGATGACCGGCTCGCTGCTCATGATCACGCCGGCCGCGTGCACGCCGGCCTGGCGGATCAGCCCTTCCAGCCCCCGCGCGGTGTCGAGCACCTGCCGGACCTCGGCCTCGGCCTCATAGAGGGCGCGGATCTCGCCCGCCTCGCCGTACCGGGGGTGCGTCGGGTCGAACACCCCGGCCAGCGGAACGTCCTTGCCCATCACCGCGGGCGGGAAGGCCTTGGTGATTCGGTCGCCGAGCGCGTACGGGAAGCCGAGCACTCGGGTGGCGTCCTTCACCGCGGCCTTGGCCTTGATCGTGCCGTAGGTGATGATCTGCGCGACCCGGTCGTCCCCATACTTCTCGGTGACGTAGCGGATCACGTCGCCGCGCCTGCGCTCGTCGAAGTCGATGTCGATGTCGGGCATCGAGATGCGCTCGGGGTTGAGGAACCGCTCGAACATCAGCCCGTGCGCCACCGGATCCAGGTCGGTGATGCCCAGCGCGTAGGACACCATGGACCCGGCGGCGGAGCCGCGGCCGGGACCGACCCTGATGCCGGCCCGCTTGGCCCAGTTGATGAAGTCGGCCACGACCAGGAAATAGGAGCAGAAGCCCATCTGCGTGATCACGCCGATTTCGTACTCGGCGCGGCTCCTGCGCTCCTCGTCGTGGCCGCCGGGGAAGCGGCGGTCCATGCCGAGCCAGATCTCGCGGCGCAGCCAGCCTTCCTCGGTCTCGCCGTCCGGCACCGGGAACCGGGGCATCAGGTTCTGCTTGGCGAAGTCAACCTGACAGCGTTCGGCGATCAGCAGGGTCGAGTCGCAGCCGGCCTGCCACTCGGCGTCGGCGGCGACTGCGCGCATCTCAGCCGGGGACTTCACGTAGAAGCCGCTGCCGTCGAACTTGAACCGGCCCGGGTCGGCCAGGTTGGACCCGGTCTGCACGCAGAGCAGCACTTCGTGCGCCTGCGCGTCGTCGGGCCGGGTGTAATGCGAGTCGTTGGTGACGACGAACGGGAGCGCGAGCTCAGCCGCGATCGCGGCCAGGCCGTCGCGGACCTTGCGCTCGACGTCCAGGCCGTGATCCATGATCTCGACGAAGAAGTTGTCCGGGCCGAAGATGTCGCGGTAGCTGGCGGCGGCGTCGATGGCCTGCCGGTACTGGCCGAGCTTGAGCCTGGTCTGCACCTCGCCGGACGGGCAGCCGGTGGTGGCGATGATGCCCCTGGAGTGGGCGGCGAGCAGCTCGCGGTCCATCCGCGGCTTGCGGAAGAAGCCCTCCAGGGAGGCGAGCGAGGACAGCCGGAACAGGTTGTGCATGCCCTCGGTGGTCTCGGCGAGCAGCGTCATGTGGGTGTACGCGCCCGCCCCCGAGATGTCATCGCCGGCCTGCGCCGGGCTGCCCCAGCGCACCGGCTGGCGGTGCTTGCGGTGCTCGGGGGCGACGTAGGCCTCGATCCCGATCACCGGCTTGATGCCGGCCGCCGTGGCCTTGGCCCAGAAGTCGTAGGCACCGTAGAGGTTGCCGTGGTCGGTCATGGCGATGGCCGGCATGCCGTCCTGCTCGCACCGGGTGAACAGGTCCTTCAGCCGGGCCGCGCCGTCCAGCATCGAGTACTCGGTGTGCACGTGCAGGTGGACGAAGCCGTGGCCCGGTTCCTGCTCCGCTGCGGCTGCCGGCATGAAGTTACCGCCTCCTTTAGGCATGCTTAAAGGCGCCCCGGAGGGGCGTTGGCGCACGGAACCGGGGGAAAGAGGCCGGTGCTGCCGTCGGGAGCGGCCACCGCCGTGGCCCTCCTCCGGCGGCATCACCGGTCCGGCTCTTCAAGGCTTCCAGCCTATTCGAGCCGGCGCAGGAGGGCACGCGGGACACGCGCCAATCCGGAGCGCTATTCCTCACCGCGCAGGACGTCGAGCGCGTGTGCCAGGTCAGCCGGGTATCCGCTGTGGAACTCGACCCGGCGGCCGTCGGCGGGGTGCGCGAAGGCCAGGCTTACCGCGTGCAGCCACTGCCTGGTCAGGCCGAGCTGGCCGGCCAGCACCGGGTCCGCTCCGTAGAGCAGATCTCCCGCGCAGGGGTGCCTGATCGCGGCCATGTGCACCCGGATCTGGTGGGTCCGCCCGGTCTCCAGCTCGATCGCGACCAGACTGGCGCCGCGGAAGGCCTCCAGCGTGTCATAGTGCGTGACGCTCGGCCTGCCCCCGGCCAGCACGGCGAACCGGCCGTCACCGGAGGGGTGCCGGCCGATGGGCGCGTCCACCGTGCCGCGCAGCGGGTCGGGGTGGCCCTGCACCAGGGCGTGATAGCGCTTGTCCACCTCGCGCTCGCGGAACGCGCGCTTGAGCGCGCTGTAGGCACGCTCGCTCTTGGCCACCACCATCAGCCCGGTGGTGTTGGCGTCCAGCCGGTGCACGATGCCCTGGCGTTCGGCGGCGCCGCTGGTGGCGACCGTGTAGCCGGCGGCGAGCAGGCCATTCAGGACGGTCGGGCCGGTCCAGCCCGGCGTGGGATGCGCGGCCACCCCGGCTGGCTTGTCCACCACCAGGATGTCGGCGTCCTCGTAGATCACCTCGAGGCCGGGGACAGCCTGCCCGGGACCGGCCTGCGTAGCGGCCTGCGGCGGCGCAGGCAGCGTGACGTCCAGCCACGTTCCCGCCTCGACCCGGTGCGACTTGGCCACGGGCTGCCCGGCCACGAGCACCAGGCCGTCGGCGACCAGATCGGCGGCCTTGGCCCGGGACAGCCCGAACATCCGCGCCAGCGCCGCGTCGAGCCGCTCGCCGTCCAGGCCGTCGGGCACGGGCACGTGGCGCTGATCTTGAGCTGCGGTCACGCTCACTAGTCTGCCTGGTGCGGCCGACTGCCCTGGCTAGTCTGCCGGATGCGGCCGGCTGGCCTGGCCGGGGCCGGCCTGGCTGATGTGGTCGGTCGAGCCGGACTGGTCGGGCGGCTCGCGCCGGTGGCCCTGGTCCACCGTGCCGTCCAGCCGCAGCCCGCGGACGGCGAGCAGGACGGCGAGCACGCCACCGCAGACGATCGCGGAATCGGCCAGGTTGAACACTGGCCAGTGCGGCAGCTGGATCCAGTCCACCACGTCACCCCGCATCGGCCCGGGCGCACGGAAGATCCGGTCAGCGAGATTGCCGGTGGCCCCGCCGAGGAGCAGGCCGAGCGTGATGGCCCAGGGCAGGCTGCGCAGCCGCCGCGCGGTGCGCAGGATGAAGATGATCACGCCGACCGCGATCGCGGTGAACGCCAGCGTCAGCGAGGTGCCGAGGCTGAACGCCGCCCCGCTGTTGCGGATCAGCCGGAGCGTGAGCAGCCCGCCGAGCAGCCGGACGGGCGGATGGTGGGACAGTTGGCCGACCACGATCACCTTGCTGATCGCGTCGCCGGCCAGCACGAACGCGGCCACGCCGAACAGCACCGCGACCTGACTGCGGGCCGGGCGCGGCGGCTTGAGGGCGCCGTCGGGGGACTCTGCCACTGAACCATTGTCTCGTACGCCAGCGTCCATCATCGGGCCGGTCAGCGACGCTCTTCCCGCTGCTTGCACGCGACGCACAGAGTGGCCCGGGGAAAGGCCTGCAGGCGCGCCTTCCCGATCGGCTCGCCGCATGACTCGCACACCCCGTACGTGCCGGACTCGATCCGGGCCAGCGCCCGTTCGTTCTGGGCCAGCAACTCCCTGGCGTTGTGCGTGAGGGCAAGCTCGTGCTCGCGCTGGAACGTCTTCGCCCCGGCGTCGGCCTGGTCGTCTCCGGCATCGGCGACCGCGTCGCCCATCCGCTCGGCGATCTCGGACTCGGACTTGGAGATCTCCGCGCGCAGCTCGGCTATCTCGGATTCGAGTTCCTTGCGGACCTTGGCGAGCTCGGCCTCGGTCCAGCGCTTCTCGCCGGACCGGACGGGAAGAGCGGCGGCGCCCGAGCGGGTGGTTGCGGCCATCTCCCACCTCCTTGGCGCCACATTTTCGATGATCTTGAAACGGAGTAGTCACCGGAGGATAAGTCGGGATCGCAGGATGCGCAAACGCGGCTGCGGAATCCCGTTCGGCGTGTTCCGGACCATCGGCTATCGTGGCAGTCTGCACGGCATAGATGGGGACAGCTGCCGCTGATCGCGGCCAGGAGCGACTCGGGGACGGTGCGAGCCCGGGGGCAGGCCCAGCGACCAGATCACCCCGGAGCCGCCGGAAGAACGGCCGATCATGGTCCCGCCCAGCGGGATGACCGGATGGCCTGGTAGAGCCGGCAGCAGGACGCAACGAAGAGGGCCGCGAGCCGCGCCCGCCGCCGGGCGGGCCGGGCGCACGGCCAAGAAGGGTGGTACCGCGGGGCGGCCGCAGGCTCGCCTCGTCCCTTCGCGCAGGCGACCCGCGGAAGGCCACCCGATCATGTCCCACCCCGACGACTCCGCGCCCGCGGCGAACGCGCCCCGGGGCGGGCGGCTGTTCCCCGCGCTTCCGGATCGGCCGGATCTGCCCGCGCTCGAGCGAGAGATGCTGGTCCGCTGGCGCGAAGGCAAGGTGTTCGAGCGCTCGCTAGAGCAGACCGCCGACGGCCCGCAGTGGACGTTCTACGAGGGCCCGCCGACCGCGAACGGCGCCCCTGGCGTGCACCACGTCGAAGCGCGGGTGTTCAAGGACGTCTTCCCCCGGTTCAAGACCATGCAGGGATTCCGCGTCCCGCGCCGGGCCGGCTGGGACTGCCACGGCCTGCCGGTCGAGGTGGCGGTGGAGAAGGAACTCGGGATCTCCGGCAAGAAGGACATCGAGGCCTACGGGATCGCCGAGTTCAACGCGCGCTGCCGGGAGTCCGTGCAGCGGCACGTGGACGCCTTCGAGGAACTGACCGAACGGATGGGCTACTGGATCGACCTGTCCAGGGCCTACTGGACGATGAACGCCAGCTACATCGAGTCGGTCTGGTGGTCGCTCAAGCAGATCTTCGACCAGGGGCTGCTGATCCAGGACTACCGGATCAGCCCGTACTGCCCGCGTTGCGGCACGCCACTGTCCGACCACGAGATGGGCCAGCCGGACGTCTACCAGACGGTCGGCGACCCATCGGTCACGGTCAGGTTCCCGCTGGTGAGCCTGCCGGAGGGCGCGAGCCCCGAGCTGGCCGGGGCGGATCTTCTGGTGTGGACGACCACGCCGTGGACGCTGGTGTCCAACACCGCGGTGGCGGTACACCCGGACGAGACCTACGTGGTCGCGCGTAGCGTCGGCGACGGCGGCCGGGTGGTCGTCGCCGAGGAGCTGATGGATCGGGTCCTCGGTGACGGCTGGGAGGTGGTCGCCCGCGTGCCGGGGTCATCGCTCACGGGCGCGACCTACCGGCCGCCGTTCGGGCTCATCCATATCCCTGACGCGCACATCGTCGTCACCGGCGATTTCGTGACCACCGAAGACGGGACGGGCCTGGTGCACCTGGCGCCGGCGTTCGGGCTCGACGACATGGAGACCAGCCGGGCGCACGGGCTCCCGGTGGTCAACCCGGTCCGGCCGGACGGGCACTTCGACGATTCGGTGCCGCTGGTGGGCGGGTTGTTCTACAAGGACGCGGACGCGCGCCTGGTGGCCGACCTGGCCGAGCGCGGTGTGCTGTTCCGCAGCGAGATCTACGAGCACAGCTATCCGCACTGCTGGCGCTGCGGGACGCCGCTGCTCTACTACGCGGTGCCGTCCTGGTACATACGGACCACGCAGGTCAAGGACAAGCTGCTGGCCGAGAACGAGCGGACCAACTGGCAGCCGCCCACGATCAAGCACGGCCGCTACGGTGAGTGGCTGCGCAACAATGTGGACTGGGCGCTGTCCCGCACCCGGTACTGGGGGACGCCGCTTCCGCTGTGGATCTGCGCCGATGACCATGTCACCTGCGTCGGCTCGCTGGCCGAGCTCTCGGAGCTGGCTGGCCGCGACGTCTCCGGCCTGGACCCGCACCGGCCGCAGGTGGACGACGTGACGATCAGCTGCCGGGAGTGCGGCCAGCCCGCGCGGCGGGTGCCCGATGTGATCGACGCCTGGTACGACTCGGGCTCGATGCCATTCGCCCAGCACGGCGCGCCGCTACGCAACGAGGCCGAGTTCGAGAGCTCGTACCCGGCGCAGTTCATCTGCGAGGCGATCGACCAGACCAGGGGCTGGTTCTACTCGCTGATGGCGGTGGGCACGCTCGTGTTCGGCCGGTCCGCCTACCAGAACGTGGTCTGCCTCGGCCTGATCATGGACGAGCAGGGCCGGAAGATGAGCAAGCACCTGGGCAACGCGATCGAGCCGATCCCGCTCATGGACAGGCACGGCGCGGACGCGCTGCGGTGGTTCTTCACCTCGACCGGCTCGCCCTGGTCGGCGCGCAGGCTCGGGCACGGCGCCATCGAGGAGATCGTCAGGAAGGTGCTGCTCACCTACTGGAACACCGTCTCGTTCTTCGTGCTGTACGCGAACGCGGCCGCGGCGCAGGGCGGCGCCGACTGGCTGCGCACGGCGCCGCCGCCGGCCGACCGGCCGCTGCTTGACCGGTGGGTGCTGAGCGAGCTGCACGCGATGACCGCGGACGTGACCGGTGGGCTGGAAGGCCTGGACACCTCCGAGGCGGGGCGCAGGCTCGCGGCCTTCATCGACGACCTGTCCAACTGGTACGTGCGGCGGTCGCGCAGGCGGTTCTGGGAGGGACCGGGCACACCCGAGGGCGCGGCGGCGTTCGCCACGCTGTTTGAATGCCTGCGGACGCTGACGCAGCTCATGGCCCCGTTCACGCCGTTCCTCACCGACCACCTGTGGGGCGTGCTGAGCCGGCCCGGCGACCCGGACTCCGTGCACCTGACCAGCTGGCCGACCGCGGATCACGCGCTGGTGGACCGGCAGCTGTCCGCGGACATGGCGCTGGCGCGCAGGCTCGTGCAGCTCGGCCGCTCGGCGCGGGCGGGAGCGTCGGTGCGGACCCGGCAGCCGCTGGCCCGCGGGCTGGCCAGCGCTCCGGGATTCGCCGGACTGCCCGCCGGCCTGGTCGGGCTGATCGCGGACGAGCTCAACGTGCGGACCGTGGAGGTTCTGGCCGCCGAGGGCGGTGAGCTGGTTGATCACACGGTCAAGCCGAACTTCCGCGCGCTGGGCAAGCGCTTCGGGAAGACCACCCCCGCCGTCGCGGCCGCGATCACCGCGGCCGACCCCGAGTGGCTGGCCGGCCAGATGAGTTCGGCCGAAACGGCTCCGGTCGTCGTGGACGGCGAGACGGTGACGCTGCATCCGGATGACGTGATCATCACGCAGACGCCGCGGTCGGGCTGGGCCGTCGCGACCGAAGCCGGGGAAACCGTCGCGCTCGAGGTGACGATCACCCCGGAGCTGCGGCGCGAGGGACTGGCCCGGGAGGTGGTCAGGCTGGTTCAGGACGAGCGCAAGAACGCGGGCCTGGACGTCAGCGACCGGATCTCGCTGTGGTGGCAGACCGATGATGCCGAGGTCGGAGCGGCACTCACCGAGTACGGCCCGTTGATAGCCAGCGAGGTGCTGGCCGTTGGCTACACCCGGGGCCGGCCCGCCGACCAGGACGGCCGCGAACCGGCGATCCGGGAGCATACCGAGGCGGACCTGGGGCTGGCCTTCTGGCTGAAGCGCGCGTCAGCCTCAGCCGATGGCGCCTGACTCGGCCGCGGACGCGAGCTTGTCGGGCTGGCAGGCGCGGCAGGGCACGCAACCCGACGCCTCGGCGGCCTCACGGGTGACCGTCTCGACGTCATCCTCGCCGAGGAACCGGATGAGAATACATCCCGGCCGGTGGTAGCGCGGGACTCCGGATACCACGATCACGCGGTCCGGCTCGGTGCCCGGCCCGGCCGGCCGGCCCGGGAGTGGCGAGCGGGGGGCGGCTGACGCCCGCGGCGCGGCCGGCCCCGGCCAGGGCCCGGGTGAGTCCCGGATGACCGGCGGGTAGGACGTGGCCGGCGGGTAGGACGTGGCCGGCGGGTACGGTGCGCTCGGCGGGTGGGACGCGGACGGCGGGTGGGACGCGGACGGCGGGTGGGACGCGGACGGCGGGTGGGACGCGGACGGCAGGTACGGTGCGCTCGGCGGGTACGGTGCGGTCGGGGAATGCGGGGCCGCGGACGCGTACGAGTTGAACGGCGCGTCCGTGACCGACGGCGCTTCGGTCGCCAACGGCGCGTCGGCGACCGACGGGGCGGCGAGTAGGTCTGGGCCGGAATCGCCGCCCGGCTCCGCGGCCGGTTCCTCGGCGGAGGTTTCCGGAGCTTGCGCGGGCGCGAATGTGGCGGGCGGGGCACCGCCGGGCCCGCTGGCCACGTTAGTGGCCGGCCCAGCGCTGGCCGAGTCTGCGTTCTCGCCCGGCGCCGGCGTGCCGTTGCCGCCTTCGGCGCTGTCCGCCGCGGTGCCGTCGCCACCCGGCGCGGCACTGTCGGCATCCGTCACCGCTTGGGCAGGCTCCGGCACGCGGTCATCGCCGGCCGACGTGGCCTCGGGCCGGCTCGGCGCGGCCTCGTCGCGGTCCGGCGCGGCCTCGGGCCGGCTCGGCGCGGCCTCGGCGCGCTCCGGCGCGACGCCCGCGGCGCCCGGCGGGGCACCGGCGGGGTCCGGCGCGGCGCCGCCACCATCCGATACGACCTCATCGCGGCCCGGCGCGGCAGCGGCGGCGTCCCGCGCGGCTGCTGCGTCGCCGGACACGGCGGAGTCTCCGTCTGACGCGGTCTCATCGCGGTCCGACGCGGCGCCCGGGGCGCCCGGTATCGCTTCGTCGCGGCCGGACGCAGCGAAGTCGCTGACCGGGGTTGCCTCGTTACGGTCCGGGGCGACCTCGGGGGCTGCCTCCTGGTCGGTGGCTTCCCCGGTGCTTGATTCATGATCCGGGTCGCCCTGGCCGGCCGACGGGCTCTGGGCAGGCTTGAGGGTCCAGCGGTGCGGCAGGGGCTCAGCGGCCGATGCGGTCCCGGGGGGTGCGACGTGCTGGCCGTCGTTCCCGTCCTGGACGGTCGCTGTGCTCGGTCCCGCGAGCCCGGCATGCTCGGCTGGATCCGAGTCCGCCCGCTCAAGCACGACGAGTTCTTCGGTGTGGTCGGCGCCTTCTTCGGTGTGGTCGGCGCCGCCGACCGACCCGGGACGCCCAGCCCAGGCGGCGGGCTCGGCCCAGGCGGCGGGCTCGGTCCAGGCGGGCTGTCCGGCCGGTTCCGCGTCCGGTTCCCGCTCGGCCTCCCCGGCCGGCCCGGCCTCCTCGGCCGACGGGATCACGAGCCGGGTACTCCACTGGGCCGGGCCGCCGAGTTCTTGCTCGACGCGCCCCCAGATTTCATCGGAAGGCGATTCCTTGGTCAGCTTCGGTTCCCGGCTTGACGCGCCGGCGGCGGCCAGTTCGGCGTCCACCCGGGCCCACAGTTCGTCGGCCGGCGACCCCCCGTCCGGCCAGCCGAGCCCGGTGTAGCTCGGGCCTGGCGTGCCTGCCTGGGCCGAGACGGCCGCGAGATTGCGGCCGTCCAGCGGCTGCAGACCCGCGCCTGCAACCTCACCCGGGATCACGGTGGTACCTGGACCAGGGATAACACCGCGACCAAAGGTTCGCTCGGCTCCTGCGGCCGGCGCGCCCCGGCCGAAGAGCTCATCACGACCCACGATCATGCCCGCCACGAGCACGAGTGCCGCGCACACGCTCACGGCGATTGCCGTGTAAACCAGCGTCATGTTGCTGGCAATCGCTCCGGCCAGGAGCAGTCCCAGGCCGACGATGACCAGCGCGGCGCTGAACCGGATCACAGTCTCGCTCCCCGGGGTGAGCGCCCGGCGTCGCCTAAATCAGCGACGCTCGTGCGGTGAGCTCTCACCTGGGCGAAACCCAGCTGAATGGGCCGCCGGCTCCGGCTGACCCGCGTACGCCGGGGCGCCCGGGTTGGACTGGCCATTGCGCACGTCGGAGCGCTGCATGGAGGCCGGCACCGACTGCGGGCTGGTGCCCATGGCGCGGAACCCTCCGGTGTCGGAGGCCCCGGCCTCGAGGTCGCGCAGCAGGCCTTCCAGGTAGGCCTTGAACCTGCTGCGGTACTCACGCTCGAAGGCGCGAAGGTCATCCACCCGCCGTTCGAGCTCCTCACGCTGCTGCACCAGCGAGCCCATCGCCTGACGGTGCCGCTCCTGGGCATCCCGCTCCAGGCTCTCGGCGCGCGCCCGCGCGTCCCCGGTGATCTGCTCGGCCTGGCGGCGCGCCTTGTTGAGGATGTCGTCGGCCTCCCGGCGAGCCCGTCCGAGGGTCTCGTCGGCCTCGCGCCTGGCATCCGCGATCGCCTGGTCCGCGGTCTGCTGAGCGAGGGCCAGGACCCGCGCGGCGGTGTCCATGTTGTCCTCGGCCGGCGCTACGCCCATCATCACCGGCTCTGGCTGCCTGCGCTCAGGCTCGGGCCGGGGCGGCTCGGGAGCCATCAGCTCGGGCTGATGGTCGGGCAACGGCGAGCTGAGCGCCGGTGCAGGCGCCTTGCCGCCACGCATGAACTCGGCCAGCTTCGACCGGAGCTCCTCGTTCTCCTGGAGCAGCCGGTCGAGCTCGGCCTCGACCTCATCGAGGAAGGCGTCGACTTCTTCCTCGTCATAGCCGGGCCGGAGCCTGGTGGTACTGAACTGCTTGTTCCGCACGTCCGCGGGCGTCAGCGGCATCTCGTCTCCTTGGCGCGCTTGGAGTGTTTAACTTTGCAGCGCCGTTCAGATCAGCGGAACGACCACATTGACCATGATCAGAACCACGAAGAACAGCACCATGAAGCTAAGGTCCAAGGCCACACTACCGAGACGAAGGGGCGGGATGTACCTTCTTAGAAATCTCAGTGGCGGATCGGTAGCTGTGAATATCCCCTCGGCGACGACCAAGAGGAAGCCGTGCGGCGCCCACGTCCGGGAGAACGCCTGTACCCAAGTGATGATCATCCGTCCGATGAGCATCAGCAGGTAGATCCACAGAACGTAGTACAGGACGATCTTCAGGATCCCCACATCAATACCCTGTCTCCGCAAGCTGAGACCGGGATGATCAGCCGCGGCTGGTGTGCCCCGGCCCGCAACGCTAGCTCTGGTTGAAGAACCCTCGCTCCGCGATGCGCGCCTTGTCCTCGGCTGTCACCTCTACGTTCATCGGCGACAGCAGGAACACTCTGTTGGTCACCCGGTCAATGCTCCCGCGAAGCCCGAAGATCAGTCCTGCCGCGAAATCGACGAGGCGCTTGGCGTCGCTGTCGACCATCTCGGTCAGGTTCATGATCACCGGAGTGCCCTCGCGGAAGTGCTCTCCGATAGTACGAGCCTCATTGTACGTTCGCGGATGCAGTGTGGTGATCCTGGCCAGGTCGGTGGTCTGGGTGAGGACGGCTGGGGACCGGTCGCCGCCGGAGTGAACCATCTCCTGCCCTACACCGACGTCAGGCTCACGGGCCTCGGGCCCGTCAGCCGATTCCAGTTCGTCACCCTGCTCGCCATATTCGTCGTACTCCTCGTAGGAGTCGTACTGCTCCTGGTAGCGGTGGTCGTCCTCAACGAGGCCGAGGTAGACCGCCATCTTGCGCATCGCGCTGGCCATCCGTGCGTCCTCCGTCGTGCCTGTCGTTCCGCCCCGCTCATCGACCGGGCGCCCCGGCGTAGATACCAGGCCGCTAAACCCGATACCGGGCTCACGCGTCGGACATTACCGGACGAAGGCCCTTCTGGCGCCGAGCAACGCCGTACCGACACGCAGGTGTGTCGCGCCGAACGCGATCGCTTGCTCCAGGTCGGCGCTCATCCCGGCGGAGATCATGGTGGCGTCCGGGTGCGCGGCCCGGACCGCCGCCGCGACGTCGGCGAGTTTGCTGAACGCGGCGCCGGGGGGCTCGTCCAGGGGGGCCACGGCCATGACGCCGCCGAGCACCAGGGCGTCCTGGCCGGCCACCGCGTCGGCCAGGCCGGGGACCTGGTCCACGGGGGCGCCACCACGGGACGGATCCGCGTCCAGGCTGACCTGGATCAGGCAGGTAACCGTCCGCCCGGTGCGGCTGGCGTGCTGGCCGAGGGCACGCACCAGCCGCACACGGTCCACCGAGTGCACGACATCGGCGTAGCGCACCACGCTCGAGCTCTTGTTGGTCTGCAGCTGGCCGACGAAATGCCAGGTCAGATCCGTCATGCCGAGCCGCGCGCACTCGGCCGCCTTGGGCGCGGCCTCCTGGTCCCGGTTCTCCCCCACCTCCGTCACGCCGAGCTCGCGCAGCAGGCCGATATCGGATGCGGGCCGGGTCTTGGTGATCGCGATGATCGTGATCTCGCTCACCGTCCGGCCGACGTCCTCGCAGGCAGCAGCGACGCGGGCGCGCACCCGGGCCAGCCCGGCCGCGATCTCCTCGCGGCGGGCACCGCTGCGGGCCGATGCGGGCGGCTGAGTCATCCGTCCATCATGGCGCGAGCCAGATGAGGCCCGCGAACCGCCCGGTGCGGCCGTCGCGCCGGTAGGAGTACAGGTCGCGGTCCTCGGCGGTACACCGGTCGTCGATCCGCACCTGGCACACCCCGGCCGCGGCCAGCTGGCCGGCTATCCCGGCGCGCAGGTCGAGGCCCGGGGCGCCGGCCCGGGTCAGGCAGCCCGATCCCGGAACCGCCGCCGCGACGTCATCTCGCATCTGCTCGGGTACCTCGTAGCAGCCCCCGCAGATAGCCGGGCCCATGACCGCGCGCGTCCGGGCCGGATCGGCTCCCGCCCCGGTCATCGCGCGCATCAGCGCCGGAACGACGCCCAGGGCCGTGCCGGGCCTTCCCGAGTGGGCGGCGCCGATGATTCCCGCCTCCGGGTCGGCCAGCAGGACGGCCGGGCAGTCGGCGGACAGGACCCCGAGGGCCAGGCCGGGTACGGACGTGAAGCAGGCGTCGCGGGGCGGGGAGGGCCCGGCGCCGGACCAGGGTCCGGGTCGCGGCCGTCCGGGATCCGGGACGCGGCCGACATCGGCGCCGTGCACCTGCCGCATCCAGGTCATCCGGTCCGGGGCCAGCCCGCAGGCCGCCGCGACCAGCTGGCGGTTGCGGGCCACAGCCTGCTCGCTGTCGCCCGATCCGGTGCTCATGTTCAGCGAGTCGTAGGGCGGTCGGCTGACGCCGCCGCGGCGGCGTGTGAACGCCGCGTGCACCCCGGGGGCCAGGGCGAACAGCCGCACCGTCGGCTCTCGCGGCGCCGTGGGCGCGGCGCGGGGATCGTCCTCGGGGCCGTGCGCGGGCCGACCGGGCGCGCGCGGTGTGCGAGCAGGCTCGGCCGGCGCCTCGCTCACTTCAGGAAGTCGGGCACGTCGAGCTCGTCGTCCTCCTCGAACACCACCGCCCGGCGGCGCGTGCTGGCGGCATCGAAGACACGAGCGGCCGCGATGGGGTCAAGCCGACTGGGCGGCACCGCCGGCGGGGGGTCCGGCTCGACGGCCGGAGTAGCCGGAGCGGCGGCGGCCGGGGTGGCGGCGCGGGCCGGGTCGGCCGCGCCGCCGGTCTCTGGCGGCCCGGCCGCGCCGGCCTGGCTGTTACCGCCGGCCTCCGCGCCGCTGACCCCGGCTGGCGCGGGCACGTGGCCATTGCGCCCGTTGTGCGACGAGTCCGCGTCGTCCGGCACATCGGCGACCGCCGCGGCCTGGTACCCGGGAGCGGCGCTGTGGCCGGCGCTCACGGCGGCGCGGCCGTTGGTCTCGCGGCGTCCGGAGAGCACCCGCGCCATGGGCTCGGGACGGGCGCTGCGGTCCCGGTTCTCTCCCAGGCCCGCTGCGATCACGGTGACGCGGACCTCGTCGCCGAGCGCGTCGTCGATGACCGCGCCGAAGATGAAGTTGGCGTCGGGGGCCGCGGAATTCGACACCAGCTGGGCCGCCTCGTTGATCTCGAACAGGCCGAGATCGGAACCGCCCTGGATGGACAGCAGCACCCCGTGCGCGCCATCGATGCTGGCCTCGAGCAACGGGCTGGAGATCGCCGTCTCGGCGGCCGCGACCGAGCGGTCGTCGCCCCGGGCCGAGCCGATGCCCATCAGCGCCGAGCCGGCTCCCTGCATGACCGACTTCACGTCGGCAAAGTCGAGGTTGATCAGGCCGGGCGTGGTGATCAGGTCGGTGATGCCCTGGACACCGGAAAGCAGCACCTGGTCCGCGGCCTTGAACGCATCCAGGACGCTGACCTGCCGGTCGGAGATGGACAGCAGCCGGTCGTTCGGTATCACGATCAGCGTGTCCACTTCCTCGCGGAGCCGCTCGATGCCGGTCTCGGCCTGCGCGCCGCGGCGCTTGCCCTCGAATCCGAACGGGCGGGTCACGACGCCGATGGTGAGCGCGCCGAGCGAGCGGGCCACGTCGGCCACCACCGGAGCGCCGCCGGTGCCGGTGCCGCCGCCCTCGCCCGCGGTGACGAAGACCATGTCGGCGCCCTTGAGCACCTCCTCGATCTCCTCGCGGTGATCTTCGGCGGCCTTGGAGCCGACCTCAGGATTCGCACCCGCTCCGAGTCCCCTGGTGAGCTCGCGCCCGACGTCGAGCTTGACGTCGGCGTCGCTCATCAGGAGCGCCTGGGCGTCGGTATTAATCGCGATGAACTCGACGCCCTTAAGTCCCTCTTCGATCATCCGGTTTACGGCGTTGACGCCTCCGCCACCGATTCCGACGACCTTGATGACCGCCAGGTAATTCTGTGGTGCTGCCACGAGGAAGGACCCTTTCGCTCGCATGCCCCTGATGCATTTCCGACCGCATTCCTGCGGGCTTCCGTGCCGCTCACCTCGGGAAACCTGGACGCTAACGACCAGCCACAATGCGCCGCCAGAACCATCGGCCAGTCACGTCCCGGGATTACCCGGGATGAACTCTCACTCTCAAGTTGAGATTTAGACTTATGTCAACCTGGCGATTGCTAAGGACAGTAGGATCGCCCGTCAGCCGGGTCAACTAACCGGCCCTGAACGCGCCCGGCGTGTCGCGGGGCGCGCGGGCCGTCGGCCCGGCGGTCAGCGCAGAGCATTAGGCTCGCCAGCACGCTGCAAACGCTTCGCCTTAACGGACGGACGCCGGCCCCGTCTCACATGCTGAGACCCGCCGGGGGTGGGTGCGAGGGTTGACCGGAGGCGTGGGGGGCTCGCTGTGGCTGCCGGGGGATGGTCAGCCCGTGGTGGCGCTGCCGGGGGCGCTGACGTCGTAGGAGCGCGCGTGTGTGCGCATCAGGATGGCCAGCACCCGCGCCTTCTGCGCCGCCAGGCTGGGGCTGCCCCAGTCGACGGTTAGCCCGCCCGACAGGTGCAACGTGACCGCGTCCGGCGTCGCGGCGGTCAGGGACGTGACCCGGCCGGCGAGCGCGCGCGGCAGCTCGCGCAGGACGTTCGCCGCGGCTCGCACCCCGGGGTTACCGGGCAGCGGGCCGGCCGGGACGAACCGCGGAAGCCGCCGGGGCTGCTTCGTGACCTGCCGCACCACCACCCCCGAGGGGTCGACGAGGTCGAAACCGCCGGTCACGGGGACCGCCAGCGCCGCTTTCCGCTCCTGTACGGTGATCACCACCCGGTCGGGCCAGCTCCTGGTCACCTGGGCGGATTGCACCTGCGTGATGCGGTCGACCCGGCTGGCCACGGCGCCGGTGTTCACCCGCATCAGCGGCAGCCCCTCGGGGATGCCGGCGGCGGCGAGCACCTCGGATTTCGGCACCAGGTGCGTGCCGGTGACCTGGATCGACCGCACGACCAGCAGCCGCGAGTCGTACAGCACCCACACCATGGCCGCGATGAGCGCGGCCGCGCCGAGCGCGAAGAACGCCGCCTTGTACCGGCTGCGCCCCCGGCGGGCCGCCTTGGGCGCAGGCGCGGCGGAAACCTCGGTCGCCGCCCCGGAAGAGTCCGCGCCGCCGGCCGCGGCCGGACCCCCAGACGCGGCCGGACCCCCAGGCGCGGCCGGACCCCCAGATACGGGCGGACTCCCAGGCGCGGCCGAACCCCCAGATACGGGCGGACTCCCAGGCGCGGGCGGACCCCCAGATACGGGCGGACTCCCAGGCGCGGCCGGACTCCCAGGCGCGGCCGGACCCCCAGGCGCGGCCGGACCCCCAGGTACGTGCGGACCCCCAGCCGCGGCCGGGCCGCCAGGCGTAGTGGCGTCGGCGGGCGCAGCGGAGCTACCCGGCGCAGCGGAGCTACCCGGCGCAGCGGAGCTACCCGGCGCAGCGGCGCTACCCGGCGCAGCGGCGCTACCCGGCGCAGCGGCGCTACCCGGCGCAGCGGCGCTACCCGGCGCAGCGGCGCTACCGGGCGCAGTCGGGCCGGCGGGCGGTGCCGGGCCGGCGCGGTCCCGCGGGCCCCCGGTCATGAGCCCGCTCCCCCGTGCGCTCGCAGCGCGCTGACCAGCAACGGCCCGAGGCTGGTCACGTCGCCCGCGCCCATGGTGAGGACGATGTCGCCCGGTTTGGCGACGTCGGCGACCGCCTGCGGCACCGCGTCCGCGCGCGGCAGGTAGCGGGCCCGGCCCGGCGGCACGGCGTCGGCGATGAGCTGCCCGCTCACCCCCGGTTCCGGGTCTTCCCTGGCCGCGTAGACGTCGAGCACGAACACCAGATCGGCCAGGCTGAGCGCGGCACCGAACTCGGCCGCGAAGATGCGGGTCCGGCTGTACAGGTGCGGCTGGAAGACCGCGATGACGCTGCCGTCGCCTGCGATCTCGCGCGCCGTAAGCAGGTCGGCCGTGAGCTCGGTGGGGTGGTGCGCGTAGCTGTCGAGCACGCGGACCCCGGCGGCCTCCCCCTTGAGTTCCAGCCGGCGCTGGGCACCGCGATAGGCGGCGAGCCCCGCGGCGGCCTGCGGCCAGCTCACCCCGAGCTCGACGGCCGCGGCGAACGCGGCGGCCGCGTTGAGCGCGTTGTGCCGGCCGGGCACCGCGAGCTCGATCCGCTGCTCGCCGGACCCTGCGGGCAGCTGACCGCCGGAGTCTGCGGGCAGCTGGCCGCCGGAGCCTGCGGGCCCGCCGCCGGCGGCTGCCTCGGCGCCTGCGGCCACCGTCAGGCTGACCCCCATCCCGCGCGGTGCCACCCCGGTGACCAGGTAGTCCGCCGCGGGTGACGCGCCGTAGCTGCGGACCCGGAGCGGCAGATCCGCGACAGCGGCGCCCAGCGCCCTGGTGCCCGGGTGATCGGCGCACAGCACGAGCAGCCCGCCCGGACTGATGCGCCGGGCGAATGCCGTGAACGTGTCCTCGATCTCGGCCAGGCCGGCATAGTTGTCCAGATGGTCGGCCTCGATGTTGGTCACGATCGCGGCGTCGGGTTGCAGCAGCAGGAACGAGCGATCGCTCTCGTCGGCCTCGGCCACGAATATCTCGCCGTCGCCCCAGCCGGCCCCGAGCCCGGTCTCGGTCAGCACCCCGCCGATCGCGTACCCGGGATCGCGGCCGGAGGTCAGCAGGATCGTGGCGAGCATGGCGGTCGTGGTGGTCTTGCCGTGCGTGCCGGCCACGGCGACGGTCAGTTTGCCGAGCATCACCGAGGCCAGCGCGGACGCGCGGTGAATGACCCGCAGCCCGCGCCTGCGCGCCTCGGCGAGCTCCGGGTTGTCGGGGCGGATCGCGGTCGAGATCACCAGCGTGTCCGCGCCGTCGAGATGGGCCGCGTCGTGGCCCACATGCACCTGCGCGCCGAGAGCGGCCAGCGTGATGAGCACGTCGGACGGCCTGGCGTCGCTGCCCGACACCGTCACCCCCCGGGCCAGCATGATCCGCGCGATCCCGGACATGCCCGCGCCGCCGATGCCGGCGAAGTGCACCCGGCCGAGCTGGCTGACCGGCAGCACGTCCCCGGCGCCGGTCATGAGGCCCGCCGCGCCGGGAGGTGCGGCGGGCCGCGGCCCGCTCACCGGCCGTCTCCGATCACGTCGAGCACCGCCGCGGCCAGCGTGGCGTCCGCGTCCCTGACGCCGAGCGCGGCGGCGGCCCGGGACATGGCGGCCACCCGCGCGGGGTCCGTCAGGACGGGCAGCAGCGTGTCGCGGATCCACTCCGGCGTCAGCCTGGCGTCCTCCACCATCAGGCCGCCGCCGGCCTGGACGATGGGCTCCGCGTTCAGCATCTGCTCGCCGTTGCCGTGCGGGAGCGGGACGAACGCGGCCGGCAGGCCGACCGCCGTGACCTCGGCGCAGGTACTCGCCCCGGCCCGGCACAGCGCCAGGTCGGCAGCGGCGTAGGCGAGATCCATCCGGTCCATGTACGGCACGATCAGCTGCGCCGGGCCCGGACCGGAGGGCGGCCCGGCCACTGTGGAGCGCGGGCCGGCGACGAGCAGCAGTTGCACGCCGGCCTGCTGGATCCACCCGGCCGCGGCCATAGTCGCCTGGTTCAGCGACCGAGCGCCCTGGGAGCCGCCGGTAACCAGCAGCACGGGCAGGTCGGGGCGGAACCCGAAATGCGCCCGGGCCTTGTCGGCCAGGTCGAGCCGGTCCACCTCGGTGATCTGGCGCCGCAGCGGGAGGCCGATGTAGCGGGCGTGCGGCAGCGACGTGCCGGGGTGGCCGGTGAACACGTGCCGGGTCAGCCGGGCACCCAGCCGGTTGGCCAGGCCCGGGCGGGGGTTGGCCTCGTGCACCACGATCGGCACCCGGCGGCGCCTGGCCGCCAGGTAGGCGGGGGTCGAGACGTACCCGCCGAATCCCACCACGGCGTCCGCCCTGGTCCGGTCGAGCACCCGGGCCGAGGCACTGACCGCCGCGGCTAGCCTGCCGGGCACGGTCAGCAGCTGCGGCGTGACCGAGCGCGGAAGCGGCACCGGGGGGATGGTCGCAAGCTCGTAGCCATGCTGCGGCACGAGCCGGGTCTCCAGGCCACGCTCGGTGCCGAGGAACGTCAGCCCGATCGACGGATCGGCCCGGCGCAGCGCGTCCGCTACGGCGAGTGCGGGTGAGATGTGGCCGGCCGTCCCGCCGCCGGCCAGGATTACCCTCATCGCTGGCTGTTCTCCTCGTCCGGTCAGGTCCGCCGGGGTCGTGTCCTCGACAGGCCAAGCCAGCTTAGGACGCGACGCGGCCCGCTTTCTCCCCGAGCGGCCAAAGCTTCCCTGGCCCCCGGCTCTCGCCGGGCGAAGGACATCAGCATGCCGAGCGCCGCCATGGTGACCAGCAGCGAGGACACCCCCTCGGACACCAGCGGGAGCGGCACCCCGGTGATCGGGAACACGCCGATCACCGCGCCGATGTTCACCACCGCCTGGACCACGATCCACGCGGTGGCCGCGGCCGCCGCGAGCCGCATGAACGTGTCGTCGACCCGTCGGGCGACCCGCACCCCGGCGTAGGCCAGCGCGCCGTACAGCGCCGACACGCACAGCGTCCCGACCAGGCCCAGCTCCTCGCCGATGATGGCGAAGATGTAGTCGGTGGCGGCGTTCGGGACCCAGCCCCACTTCTCCCGGCTCGCGCCCAGGCCGACGCCGAACCAGCCGCCGGAGCCGAGCGCGTACTTGCCCTGGATGCTCTGCATGTTGACGCCGACCGGATTGGCCTGCGGGTTCATGAAGCTGGTGAGGCGCTCGAGCCGGTACGGCGCGACTACGATCAGCATGAGCATGACCAGGCCCATCAGGCCGAGCAGCCCTGAGAATAGCCGTCCCGGCGTACCGATCACCCACAGCAGCGCGAGGAAGATGGTCAGCAGCACGAACGTGGTGCCCAGGTCGTCGCCGAGCATCACGAGCAGGCAGATGAGGCCGGCGCCGGGCAGCAGCGGCATCAGCAGGTGCCGCCATTCGGTCAGCCGGCCGAGCTTCTCCTTGCGCGCCAGCAGGTCCGCCCCCCACAGCACGAAGGCGAGCTTGGCCAGCTCGGACGGCTGCAGCTGGAAGGGCCCGAGCTGGATCCAGCGGGACGCCCCGCCGGACACCACGCCCACGCCCGGGATGAGCGTGAGCATCAGGCCGACCACGGATACGGCGAGCAGCGGGTAGGCGGCGGCGCGGAACAGCCGCGGCGACGAGCGGGCCACGATCCACATGATCGGCAGGCCGATCGCCACGCCCAGCAGCTGCTTCTGAAAGTTCTGGTACAGCGGCGTGCCGCTGGCCAGCGCCGAGGCCGACGAGGTGGACAGCACCATGACCAGGCCGAGCGCCAGCAGCAGCAGGGATATCCCGATGATCAGGTAGTAGGACAGCAGCGGGCGGGCGAGCAGCGCGGACCAGGCGGCCAGTCGTTCCCGCGGCACCAGGCCGCCGGCCTCCGCCGGGCCGGCGCCGCGGTCGCTCTCGGCACCCCCGACGGTGGTGGCGCTCACGACGCTCCGGGCAGCGCGCGTGCCGCGGCGGCGAACGCGTCCCCGCGCGCCCCGTAGTTCTCGAACATGTCGAGGGAGGCGGCGGCCGGCGCCAGCAGCACGGTGTCGCCGGGCGCGGCGAGGGCGGCCGCCTCGGACACAGCGCGTTCCATCACTCCAGTGTCGTGGCCGGCCAGCTCAACCACCGGGACATCGGGCGCGTGTCGCGTGAGAGCCTGCCGCAGGAGGCCGCGATCCCGGCCGAGCAGCACCGCCCCGCGCAGCCGCCCGGCCACCCCGCGGACCAGGCCGTCGATATCGGCGGCCTCGCCGCGCAGCATCCCGCCCGCCACCCAGACCACCGACGGGTAGGTGGCCAGCGAGGCGGCCGCGGCGTGCGGGTTGGTGGCCTTGGAGTCGTCCACGTAGGTCACGCCGCCGACCTCGGCCACCAGCGTGATCCGGTGCGGTTCGGGCTCGAACGAACGCAGCCCGGCCCCGACGGCGGCGGCCGGCACGCCGTAGGCCCGGGCCAGCGCCGCGGCGGCCAGCGCGTTGGCCACATTGTGCGGCGCGGCGGGCCGGACGTCGCTGACCGGGGCCAGCGCCACGTTCTCACCGAACGCGCGGTCGACGAGCAGGCCGGCCGCCACCCCGAGCTCACCCGGGCCCGGCGGGCCGAGGCGGAACGAGATGATCCGGGACAGCCCGGCCGCGCCGGCCGCCAGGCGGCGCGACCACGGGTCATCGGCGTTGCACACGGCGATCGTGCCTGGCGCGAAGATCCGCGCCTTGTCACGCGCGTAGGACTCCAGGTCGCCGTGCCAGTCGATGTGATCGGCGGCCAGGTTGAGCACGGTCGCGGCCAGCGGCCGCAGCGAGGTGCTCCAGTGCAGCTGGAAGCTGGACAGCTCGACCGCGAGCACCTGGTAGGGGCCGGCCTCGGTGACCGCCGCCACCGCCGAGGTGCCGACGTTCCCGGCCGCGGCGGCGCGCAGCCCCGCCGCCTCCAGCATGGCGGCGAGCATTTTCACGGTGGTCGTCTTGCCGTTCGTCCCGGTCACGCCCAGCCACGCCTGGGCGGTGCCGTCGGCGAGCACCGGGCGCAGCCGCCAGGCCAGCTCGACGTCGCCGATGACCGGGACCCCGGCCCGCGCGGCGGCGGCCAGCAGCGGCGCGTCCGGCCGCCAGCCCGGGGAGGTGACCACCAGCTGGGTGCCCGGCGGCAGGCCGGCGTCATCGGCGGTGCTGCCCAGCAGGACCTTGATCCCGAGCCGGCCGAGCTCGGCCGCCCTGGCCCGGCGGCCTTCGTCGTCGCCGGAGTCCAGCACGATGACCTGCGCGCCGCGGGCGGCCAGCGCCCGGGCCGCCGGGGGGCCGGAGACGCCGAGGCCGGCCACGCAGACCAGCTGCCGGTCCCACGAGGTGCCCTCCGCCGCCGGCTCAGCGCCGGGGACGGTCATCCCGGGCTCATCCACTGCACGTAGAAGATCACCAGGCCGAGGCCGATGAACAGCCCGGAGATCAGCCAGAACCTGATGACGATGGTGGTCTCCGCCCAGCCGAGCAGCTCGAAGTGATGCTGCAGCGGTGCCATCCGGAACACCCGGCGCCCGGTGAGCTTGAACGAGCCGACCTGGATCACGACCGAAAGCGTGACGAGCACGAACAGGCCGCCGAGTATGGCCAGCAGCAGCTGGGTGCGGGTGGTGACCGCGAGCCCGGCCAGCACTCCGCCGAGCGCCAGCGAGCCGGTGTCGCCCATGAAGATCCTGGCCGGCGGGGCGTTCCACCACAGGAACCCGATGCAGGCGCCGAGCACGGACGCGGCCACGATCGCGCAGTCGAGCGGGTCGCGGACCTGGTAGCACTGCGGCGCGAGGGTGACCGTGCAGTCGTTGCGCTCCTGCCAGATGCCGATGATCACGTAGGCGGCGAGCACCAGGGTCGCGGCGCCAGTGGCCAGGCCGTCGAGGCCGTCGGTGAGGTTCACCCCGTTGGACATCGCGGCGATCATGAAGACGATCCACAGCCCGAAGAACACCGGGCCGATCGACGGGCCGAAGTCCCGTAGGAAGGAGAAGTGGGCATCGGCGGGGGTGAGATCGTATCCGTCGCGGAAGCGCAGGACCAGCAGCGCGAACAGCGCGCCGATCACCGCCTGGCCGGCCAGCTTGGTCCCGCTGCGCAGGCCGAGGCTCCGCTGCTTGTAGATCTTGATGAAGTCGTCGATGAAGCCGACGATGCCGAGGCCCGTCATGAGCAGCAGCACGAGCAGCCCGGACGCCGACGGTGTCTGACTGGTGGCGAAGTGGGCCACGAAGTACCCGATCAGCGCCGCGATGATGATGACCGTGCCGCCCATCGTGGGCGTGCCGCGCTTGGTGGCGTGCGCCGCCGGGCCCTCTTCCCTGATCTCCTGCCCGTAGCCGCGGGCGGTGAACATCCTGATCGCCAGCGGCGTGCCGAGCAGCGCCAAAACCGTGGCGACGCCGGCCGCGACCAGGATCGTTCTCACGCCGTGCCCTCCGATGCCAGCGCGAACGCGACCTCCCACAAGGCCACCGCGCGAGACGCCTTCACCAGCACCGTGTCGCCCGGGCGGATCCGGCCGGCCAGCGCGGCGACCGCGGCCGGACCGTCGGGCACGTGCAGCAGCTCGCCCCGCCAGCCGGGCACGGACTTGGCTCCGGCCAGCATCGGCGTGGCCTGCTCCCCGACGATGACGAGCCCGCTGACGCCGGCCCGCGCCGCGAACGCGCCGACCTCCTCGTGCCAGGCCTGCGAGTTGCCGCCCAGCTCGGCCATCTGGCCGAGCACCGCGAACGCACGGCCTCCGTTGGCCATCGAGGCCAGTGCGGTGAGCGCGGCCCGCATGGACTCCGGGTTCGCGTTGTAGGCGTCGTTGATCACCTGCACCCCGTCAGGCCGGCGCATCACGTCCATCCGCCCCTTGCTGCGGGCCACCGCCGCGGACAGCGCGTCAGCCGCGTCCGCCGGGTTCATTCCGAGCGCCCCGGCCAGCGCGGCCGTAGCCAGTGCATTAGACACGTTATGCTCGCCGCGCAGGTTCAGCCGAACCGGTGCGGTGCCAACGGGCGTGACCAGCGTGAACGACGCCCGGCCCGCGGCGTCCATCGTCACGTCGGCGGCCCGCACATCCGCCTGGCCGGCCCGGCCGAAGGTGATCACCCTGGCCGCCGTTCGGGATGTCATCCGGATCACCGGAGAGTCGTCGGCGTTCAGCACCGCCACGCCGTCGGCGGGCAGCGCCTCGACCAGCTCGCCCTTGGCCTGCGCCACCTCGGCCTGGTCGGCGAAGTACCCGCCGACGTGCGCCCGGCCCACGTTCAGCACGGCGCCCAGCCGGGGGGGTGCGATCGCGCACAGCCGCGCGATGTGGCCGCGGCCGCGGGCGCCGAGCTCCAGTACCAGGTACCGGGTTCGGTCGTCGGCGCGCAGCACGGTCAGCGGGTGCCCGAGCTCGTTGTTGAACGAGCCGGCCGGCGCCACCGTGGGTCCGAGCCGCTCGGCCACCTGGGCCAGCAGATCCTTGGTGGTGGTCTTGCCGGATGAGCCGGTGATCCCGGCGATCGTGAGCCCGGGCAGGCGGTCGATCACCGCGCGAGCCAGCAGCGCCAGCGCGGCCTGCACGTCGGGGACAACGAGCGCGGGCACGCCGACCGGCCGGCTGGCCAGCACGGCGACCGCCCCGGCCGCCGCCGCGGCGCCGGCGAAATCATGCCCGTCCACCCGCTCGCCGGGCAGCGCGGCGAACAGCCCGCCCGGCTTGGCCTCGCGGGAGTCGATGACGACCGGGCCGGTCACCAGGGCGTGCGGGTCGGGAGCCCGATCGAGCGTGGCCCCGGTGATCTCCGCGATCTGCGCCAGCGAAAGCGGGATCACGCGCCGTACTCCGTTCCGGTCACGCGGCGCTCGGCCGCCGCCCTGGCGGCCGCCGCCTCGGCCGCCATCTCGCGGTCGTCGAACGGGATCACCGTCCCGCCGACGTACTGTCCCCGCTCGTGCCCCTTGCCGGCCACCAGCACGACATCTCCCTTGCCCGCGCCGGCCACCGCCAGGCTGATCGCGGCCGCCCGGTCCGGCTCGACGATCACGTGCGCGCGATCGCGGCGGTGCACGGCAGCGGCCCCCTCCAGCATCGCCATCAGGATCGCGAGCGGATCTTCAGAACGCGGGTTGTCGCTGGTCAGGATGGCCACGTCGGCCAGGCTGGCCACCGCCGCGCCCATCAGCGGCCGCTTGGCCCTGTCGCGGTCGCCGCCGCAGCCCAGCACGATCGTGAGCTTGCCCTCGGTGACCGGCCGCAGCGCCCGCAGCACAGCCTCCACCGCGCCGGGCTTGTGCGAGTAGTCCACCAGGATCGTGAAGTCCTGGCCGTCGCCCGGGTCCACCCGTTCCAGCCGGCCGGGCACGCCCCGGCAGGCGGCCACGCCCGCCACCGCGTGCTGCAGGCCGGCGCCCGCCTCTACCAGCGCCACCACCGCGCCGAGCGCGTTAGCGACGTTGAACGGGCCGGCCAGCGGAATCGTCGCGTCGGCTTCGATCCCGCCGGGACCGATCACCCGGAACGAACTGCCGTCGGCCGCGCACCGGACGTCGACGGCGCGCCAGTCCGCGTCCTGGCGGCCCGCGGCAGAGAAAGTGATGACCGGTATCTGGGCCCATGCGGCCAGCTCGCGCCCCCTGGCGTCGTCGATGTTGACCACGCCCGCTCTGCTGTAATGCGGGGTGAACAGGGCCGCCTTGGCCGCGAAGTAGTCATCCAGGCTGGCGTGGAAGTCGAGGTGATCCTGGGACAGGTTCGTGAAGATCGCCACGTCGAAGGCCGCGCCCTCGACCCGGCCGAGCGCGAGCGCGTGGCTCGACACCTCCATCGCTGCCGCGGTGACCCGGTGCTCGGTCATCACCGCGAACAGCGCCTGCAGGTCGGTGGCCTCGGGCGTGGTGAGCTCGCTCGGCGCGGTGAGCGGGCCGACCCTGGTCTCGATCCCGCCGATCAGGCCGGTCACGTGGCCGGACATCCGCAGCCCGGACTCGAGCAGGTAGCTGGTGGTGGTCTTGCCGCTGGTCCCGGTCACGCCGACCAGCAGCAACCGCTCCGATGGCCGGCCATAGATCCAGGCCGCCACCTCGCCCAGCCTGGCCCGTACGTCGCTGACTACGAACACCGGCAGCCCGCAGGCCGTGGCCAGGTCCCGGCCGCCGGCGTCGGTCAGGACGGCGACGGCGCCGGCCCGGGCCGCCTCCCGGCAGAACCGCGCCCCGTGCTGGCGGGTCCCGGGCAGCGCGGCGTACAGGTCGCCGGGCTGCACCCGCCGCGAGTCGTGCGTCAGCCCGGTCAGCACGGCCGGATCGCCGGGCCCGGTGAACGGATCGCGCTCGGCGGGGCTGGTCATCTTGACGTCGAGCAGGCTGGCCAGCCCGGATAGGGGGCGCGGCGTTACGCGGGCCGGCCGGGAGGGGAGGCTCGCGTTACCGCTGCTTCCTGGCATGGCGGGTGGCACGCGCAGAGGTTACCTCCGATCACGGCGCCGTGAGCCTGACGTAGGGGGGCTTGACGTAATTGGGGGGAATTTTCAGCGTCTGCAGGGCGGTCCTGGTCACCTGGTAGAAGATCGGGCCGGCCACCTCGTCGCCGAAGTACGCCGAGGACTTGGGGTCCTGGACGTTGATCGCCACCACGAGCTTCGGGTTGTTCGCCGGGACGATGCCGATGTAGCTGGAACCGTAGTTGCACAGGCAGTGCCTGGCCGGGTCCCACTCCTGCGCGGTGCCGGTCTTCGCGGCGACCGGGTAGCCGGCGATCTCGCCCCACGGCACCCCGCCCTCCGCGTCCCACTTGGGAACCTGCTGCAGCACGCCGATGAGCTCGCGTGCGGTCTTCGCCTGGATCACGCGGCGCTTCGGCGGCGCGGGGGCTGGCGTGAGCGTCCCGCCCAGGGGGGCGGTGCCGGCCACGATGGACGGCTGCACCCGGACCCCGCCGTTGGCGATGGTGGCGTACACGCTGGCCATCTGCACGGCGTTTACCGCGACCCCCTGGCCGAACGCGAGCGTGTAGCGACTGTCTCCCCACCAGCGGGACGGCGCGGGCAGGATCCCGTTCGAGGATCCGGGCAGACCCAGCCCGGTCGGCTGTCCGAGTCCGAACGCGTGCAGGTAGCCGTACTGCACCTTGGGCGGGACGTGCTTGACGACCTGGACCATGCCCACGTTGCTCGATTCGGCCAGGATGCCGGCCATCGTCAGGTGCTCGGTGGGGTGCAGCTCGGCGTCGTGGAACGGGTAGCCGTGCACGGTGATCTGGTAGGGCACCGTATACGGGCTCTTCAGCGTCTGCCCGCCGCGCTCCAGCGCCGCGGCCACCGTGATCGTCTTCGCGGTGCTGCCCGGCTGGAACACGCTGGCCACCGTGGAGTCGGTGGTGGCGGCCACGCTGGCCGGGTGGGCCGGGTTGAACGTCGGGTACTGGGCGAGCGCGAAGATCTGGCCGGTGTGCGGCTGCATGACCACCGCGGTGCAGTAGGCGGCCCGGGTGAGCCGGACCCGCTGCCTGCAGGCCTGCTCGGCCGAGTACTGGATGGCGGGCAGGATCGTGAGCCTGAGGCTGCGTCCCGGCTCGGTCGGCTTGAGCGTGTCCGTGCCGAGGGGTATCGGCTGGCCGCTCGAGGTCATCTGCATCGCCTCGGAGCCGGCCCGCCCGGCGAGCAGGGAGTTGTACTGCTCCTCGAGGCCGGACTCGCCCACCAGGTTGCCAGCGTGGTCGGTGTCGGTGAAGCCGATCAGGCTGGCCGCGAGATCCCCATTGGGGTACTCGGTGCTGTAGGTCTGCTTGATCCCGATGCCGGGCAGGTGGCCGGCATTGCTTCCCGGCAGGCTCAGGGCGGAGATCCGGTTCCCGGTCTCCGCGGGCACCGACTGCTTGAGCAGCTGGTACTGCGGCGAGCCGGGACTGCGGATGAGGCGGAGTATCGCCGCCTGCGTCATGCCGAGCGGGCCGGCCAGCGCGGCGGCGACTTGCGGCTCCTGCTCGGCGGTCATCAGTTTGGGGTCGGCGAACACCTGATCGGTCTGCAGGGTCTGGGCCAGCGGGGTGCCGTCCGCGGCCGTGATGTTGCCGCGCACCGCGGGAATCCCGACGGTCTGCACCCGCTGCTGGTCGGCGAGGCTCTGGTACCTGGTCCCCTCCAGGCCCTGGACCTGCACGAGGCGGCCGGCGAACAGCGAGAGGGCGAACACGACGCAGATCAGCCCGACGCGCAGCCGCCGGCCCGGGTCGCTGCGAGTCAGCGAGACCCGGCGCTTCAGGCGCGGCGGGCGCCGGGGCCGCCGGGGCCGCCGGGGCCGCCGCGGGTCCCCTGCCCCGCGGCCGCCGCGCGGGTGGCCGGCACCGCCGCGGTTGGGGGGCGGCCCGGGGCGCCCCCGGCGGGACTCCGGTCCGGCCGGGCGGGGCCGGGCGCGGCCCGTGGACAGCACCGTCTCGCGCCGGTCACGCCGCGGTGCCGAGCCATCCGGGGCGCCGCCGCGGGGGCGGGCGCGCGGCGGACCGGCGTCACCGGACGGCCGGGCCTGCGGGCGCTCGCTGGATCCGCGCGGCCCGCCGGGCCCGCGCCGTCCCGCCGATGAACTCGGCCCGCTGGGCGCGCTGGGGCCGCGCAGCCCGGCGGATCCGCTCGGCCCGCTCGGCGCGCGTGGCCGTCGGCCCTGGGTGCTGCGGCCGCCAGGGCCGCCACGTGCGCCGAAGGCCGGACCCCGGCGGTCGGGGCTGGCCGGGCGGCGCGCGCTCCGCGGCGTCCGCGGCCGGTCCTGCCCTTCTCCGCCGGCGTCGCTCACGGCGTGTACCCGGGGACCGGGATCACACCGGGCACGTGGGCCGGCTGGCTGAAGATGCGGCCGGTTTTCACGTCGATGAACCTGAGCCTGCCGGTCGGCCGCATGCCCAGCTGCCGGGCGCGCGCGGCGATCGACGCCGGCGACTGCTCCTGCGCGATCTGCTGCTGCAGCGCCTGCTCCTGCTGGGCCAGGTCGGCGTTCTTGTGCTGCATCGCCGATATCCGGAAGGAACCTGCGGCCAGGGTGGTGTTGATGATCAGCAGGCTGACCAGCCCGCCGCCGAGCAGCCCGACGAGCAGCAAGACGAAGGGAGTACGGGACCGGACCCGCGGCCGGGCCGCGGCCGCCCGCTGCGGGGCCGGGGCGGCCGCGGGGGCCCCGCGCCCGCCGCCCGGGACCGGCTGGTCACCGGGCCGCAGGCGCGGCAGCTCAGCGGCCCGTCCCGGTCGCGGGCGCCGCGGCTTACCAGGCCGGGAACGCTGCAGCTGGCGCGGCTCGCCCGGCTGCGATCCTGCCTTCTCGCCGATTAGTCCGGTTGCCATCTGTCACCCCTCGGTGTGTCGGCTACGCCGCCTGTGCGATCCGTTCGGCGGCCCGCAGTCGGGCCGATGCCGCGCGCGGATTCGCGGCCGTCTCCTCGGCCGACGGCCGCAGTGCGCCCCGAGTGAGCCGCCTGAACCGCGGACGGCGGGATGGCAGCGACTGCGGCAGCTCGCGCGGGGTCGTGTCGGTGGTCTGCTCGGCGAACGCGCGCTTGACGATCCGGTCCTCGAGCGAGTGATAGGCGAGCACGACGATCCGGCCGCCCAGTGCCAGTGCCTCCATGGCGGCCGGCAGGGCGCGCCCGAGCGCCTCCAGTTCCCCGTTCACCTCGATGCGCAGGGCCTGGAACGTGCGCTTGGCCGGGTTGCCCCCGGTGCGCCGGGCGGGAGCCGGGATCGACGCGCGGATGATGTCGGCCAGCCGGCCCGTGCTGGTCAGCGGGGCCTGGCTGCGCTCGCGTACCAGCGCCCGGGCGATCCGCGCGGCGAATCGCTCCTCGCCGAACTCGCGCAGCACCGCGGCCAGCCGCTCGGCCGGGTACGTGTTGACCACCTGCGCGGCGGTCAGCTCGCGCGTGCTGTCCATCCGCATGTCCAGCGGCGCGTCATAGGAATAAGCAAAGCCGCGGAGCGGGTCGTCGAGCTGCGGTGAGGACACGCCCAGGTCGAACAGGACACCCTGGACCCGCGTCAGGTTCAGGCCCGCCAGTATCTCGGGCAGCTCGTCGTAGCGGGCATGCACGAGCGTGACCCGGGCGCCGTACCGGCTCAGCAGCCGGCCAGACTCCTCGATCGCATCCGGGTCCATGTCCACGCCGATCAGCGCCAGTCCCGGATGGGCGTCCAGCAGTGCCTGCGCGTGCCCGGCCCGGCCGAGCGTCGCGTCCACCAGGACCGCGCCATCGGCTTCGAGGGCGGGCGCGAGCAGGTCAGCGACCTGCTGCGCCATAACCGGAACGTGTGCGGCCGCTGCCACTGCCGGAAGACCCCCTTCCGTGTCGGCCGTCTTCTCTGCTGCCGGGGTGCCCGGCCAGGTCTCCGTCCGCGCGCGCGCCGCGCTCACCGCCGCCTGGCGCCGGGGAAGGGGCGCCAGCCGGCCTGACCGCCCGGACGCGGGCGAAGACCTCGCCGAGCACGTGGATTCAGAGAATCCCCGGCAGCACCTCCTCCGAGGCAGCGGAGAACGAATCCTCCTGCTGGTCCAGGTAGCCCTGCCAGGCGATCGCGTCCCAGATCTCCAGCCGGGTGTTCGCCCCTACCACCACGCAGTCCCGCTGCAGTCCTGCGTACTGGCGCAGCGCAGGCGGGATGGTGATCCGCCCCTGCTTGTCAGGCAGCTCGTCGGACGCGCTGGCGAAGAAGACCCGGCTGTAGTCCCGGACCGCCTTGCCCGTGACCGGGGCCGTGCGCAGTGCCTCGGTGAGCCGGGTGAACTCGGCCAGCGGAAAGACGTAGAGGCATCGCTCCTGGCCTTTCGTGATCACCAGTCCTCCGGCGAGCTCGTCCCGGTACTTGGCAGGAAGGAAAAGCCGCCCCTTGTCGTCCAGGCGAGGAGTGTGGGTGCCGAGGAACACTGGCGCTCACCCCTCCCCGGTCGACCGTTGCCGGGAGACTTACCCCACGGCGCACCACTGTACTCCACATTTCCCCACGGTCAATGCCCTCCGGTCCTTTCGCGCGAGCGTGCAGGGCTAGATGCCGCAGCTAGATAGCGGGTGGAGCAAGGTGGGGGATGGGCTGCCGCACAGCCGGGATCATCCGGGCACCCCGGCAGGAATGGTGCGCAATTGAACGGGTAGCCGTGATTAAACGTTCAGCTATCTTGCGGGAACAGCACGGAACCTTCACGGCTCGGCGTCGAACCAGGCCCGCGCTCGCGCACAGTGCACCACACGACGTACTGTCAGAGGACGCAGTGCTCACGCGGACAGTTCGTTCCGTGCCGAAGCTCGTGCTGGGTAGCCTGTGCCGGAGAACGCGAGGAGGCCAAGTGGCGGTCGACACGGGACGGGGTGCCACGCGTCCGCTCGCGGAACAGGCCGAAGCAGCCCACTTGGCGTGCAAGGCCATCGAGTCGGTCATCGACGGCAAGTCCGGGACGATCCGGCTGGCCCTGACGGTGCTGCTGGCCGAGGGGCACATGCTGATCGAGGACGTGCCCGGCGTCGGCAAGACCATGCTGGCCAAAGCGCTCGCCCGGTCGATCGACTGCACGGTGCGGCGCGTCCAGTTCACCCCCGACCTGCTGCCGAGCGACATCACCGGGGTCAACGCGTTCAACCAGGAGCTGCGGGATTTCGAGTTCAAGCCGGGCCCGGTGTTCGCCAACATCCTGGTCGGCGACGAGGTCAACCGGGCGTCTCCGAAGACCCAGTCCGCGCTGCTTGAGTGCATGGAAGAGCGCCAGGTCACCGTGGACGGGACCACCTACCCGCTCGAGTCCCCGTTCATGGTGATAGCGACCCAGAACCCGATCGAGATGGAGGGGACCTATCCCCTGCCCGAGGCTCAGCTGGACCGGTTCACCGCCCGCATCTCGGTCGGGTACCCCTCCCCCGACGCCGAGCTCGAGATGATCGACACGCACGGGCAGTTCTCTCCGCTGGATCAGCTCGAGCCGGTGACCACCGGCAGCGAAATCCGCGATCTCATCGGCAGCGTACGGGGCGTGCACGTGGCCGATTCGATCAGGCATTACGTGATCAGCCTGGTGAACGCCACCCGGTCCAGCCAGGAACTGCGGCTCGGCGCCTCGCCGCGAGCCACGCTGCACCTGCTCCGCGCCTGCCGTGCCTACGCGGCCCTGGAGGGCCGCGACTTCGTCATCCCCGATGACGTCCAGCTCCTGGCGGTGCCGGTGCTCGCCCACCGGCTGCTGCCCACGGCCGACGCGATCATCGAACGGAAGCTGCCCGAACGGGTGCTCACCAGGCTCATCGAGCGGCTGCCGCTGCCGCAGAAGACCTGAGCGCCGGGGAAGAAGGCAGTCATGCGGTCGCTGCTGGCGGGTTTCACCACCCGGGGGAGATCGTTCCTCGCGGCCGGGGCCGCCGCCGCCCTCTGCGGCCTGGCGCTGGGCGAACGTGACCTGGTGCGCATCGGCGCCCTGATCCTGCTGCTGCCGCTGCTGTCCGCGCTGGCCGCCGGGAGGACGCGGTACCGGCTCGGCTGCCTGCGCCAGCTCAGCCCGAGCCGGGTGCCCGCGGGGCAGACCGTGCACGTGAACCTGCGGCTCGAGAACGTCTCCAAGCTGCCCACCGGCCTGCTGCTGGCCGAGGACACCGTGCCGTACTCGCTCGGCAGCCGGCCTCGGTTCGTCCTGGAGCGGATCGAGCGCGGCGGCTTCAGGGAGTTCAACTACCCGATTCGCTCGGACGTGCGCGGCAAGTTCACCGTGGGTCCGCTCAGGCTCCGGGTCGCGGACGCGTTCGGGCTGGTGGAGCTGGGCCGCTCGTTCAGCGCCCGTAGCACGCTCGTGGTCTCGCCGAAAGTGGTGCCGCTGCCCGGACGCATGGTGCCGGGCAGCTGGATGGGCGACGGCGAGGGCCGGGCGCGGGTCACCGCCGCGGCCGGGGAAGACGACCCCGCTCCGCGGCCGTACCGTGACGGCGACGAGCTGCGCCGGGTGCACTGGCGATCTACCGCGCGCTACGGCGAGCTGATGGTGCGCCGCGAGGAGCAGCAGTGGCGCAACCACGCCGTGCTGATGCTGGACACCAGGCGCAGCGCGCACGCCGGCGGCGGTGCGTCGTCGTCCTTCGAGTTCGCGGTCAGCGCCGCCGCGTCGATCGGCGTGCACTTGGCCATGCAGGGCTTCGCGGGCCAGCTCGTCACCGACACCGGGGCGAGCACCGGGGGCACCAGCTTCGAGGACGCCCTGCTGGACACGCTGGCCGTGGTCAAGCCCTCGGGCGGGGCCGATCTCGCGGCCGGGCTGTCCACCGTCACCCCGCAGTCCGGCGGGCTGTTCATCGTGGTGGCCGGCCGGCTGACCAGCGCCCAGGCCAAGAGCCTGGTGGCCAGCCACCGGCCCGGCACGCCGGCACTCGCCCTGCTGCTGGCCGTCTCGAGCTGGGAGCCGGGACAGCGGCACGCCGGGGGGGCGGACGGGACGGAGGATGCCACCGCCGTGCTGACCGCGGCCGGCTGGCGGGTGACCACGCTACGCGCGGATACCCCGCTGGCGTCGGCCTGGGAGCGGCTGCACCAGGCACCGGTGATCCCGCAGGCCGAGAGCGCCCGCTTCGCGGGGGAGGCGGTGCTGTGAACAACCGGCTGACGGTCACGGCGGCGCTCGCGACCGCCGCGGCCTCAACCGGGCTGTTCTTGCTGATCATGGGGGGCGGCTGGTTCTGGGGCGGGCTCGGGGCCATCATCGTGGTGGCTCTCGTCGGTACCCTGACCCGGCTGCGCGTCCTGCCGCCGGTCGTCTGCCTGTTCGCCGCTCTGGGCGGCCTGCTGCTCTATCTGAACCTCGTGTACGAGGCGAAGCTCTCCTTCCTGCACCTGTTCCCCACCGGTGCCTCGCTCGCCGGGCTGTGGCGGCTGGGCGTGCAGGGGCTGAATGACACGCAGCGGTTCGCCTCCCCGGTGCCGCCGCTGCACGGGATCGTCTTGCTCGCAACGGCCGGGATCGGCCTGGTCGCGGTACTGACCGATCTGATCGCGGTCCGGCTCCGCCGGTGCGCGCTGGCCGGCCTGCCGCTGCTCGTCCTGTTCAGCGTGCCGGTGGCCTCGGGCGCGGGAAAGAACACGGCCGGTGACGCGGTCGTGTTCTGCCTGGGCATGGCGGGATACCTCGCCCTGCTCAGCGCGGACGGACGGGAACGTCTCCGGCTGTGGGGCCGGCTGGTCACGCCCTGGACCCCGGCCCCGGACGAGCCCGCCGAGGAGCTGGGCAGCGGCCCGAGCACCCGCGCCCTGGCCGCCTCGGGGCGGCGCATCGGCCTGGCCGCCGTCGCCCTGGCCCTGTTCGTCCCGGTGCTGGTGCCCAGCCTGCAGGCGCACAAGATCTTTCCCAGCGATCACCACGGACCCGGGTTCGGCCCTGGATCGGGTTCTGGCGGGTCAGGCCTGAACCCGATCGTCCAGATGACTAACCAGCTGAAGGAGAGCAGGTCATCGCTGGTACTCAAATACCACACGAATGACCCGCATCCGCAGTACCTGCAGATGTACGTGCTCGGCATCCTGAACAACACCAGCTGGACGATGTCGCCGCCGGGCAAGGGCGACCATGTGGACGGCAGCAAGCCGCTGCCTGGGCCCCCGGGAGGGCTAGCCGGAGGTATCGCGACTCGCGTGCGAACGTGGATCACGGTTGAGGGCAATGGCCTGGGCAACGGTCAGTTCCTGCCGGTCCCCTATGCACCGCAGGTACTGACCAGCCAAGGAACCTGGGACGCCGATCCGGGCACGCTCATGCTGTACACCGACTCCCAGTCGCTGAACGGGCTGAAATACTCGGTGTCCAGCCTCGACGTCGACCCCTCGCAGGCTGAGCTTGACCAGACATCATCTGACGGGGCGGGCCCCATGAGCCGGTATACGTACGTGCCGCCGGCTTACAAGTCGCTCAAGCATCTGGCCAACAAGATCGCCGGGGACCAGCCCACCCCCGGAGCCAAGGCGCTCGCCCTGCAGAATTACTTCCGCAACTCGAACGCATTCACGTACAACCTGACCCCTCCGGCCCCGCCCCAGGGGGCGAACGCCGTCAAGTACTTCCTCCAGCAGAGCAAGCAGGGGTTCTGCCAGCAGTTCGCGTTCGCGATGGCGGTGCTCGCCCGGCTGCTCGGCATCCCGTCTCGGGTCGTCGTGGGCTATACGGCGGGGACGAGGACCGGCCCGGGGAACTACACGGTCAAAACCAGCGATGCGCACTCCTGGCCCGAGCTGTACTTCCAGGGGTTCGGGTGGCTGCGGATGGAGCCGACGCCGTCCGGTAGCCAGCCCGGCCAGGGTACGGCGATCCCGCCCGCCTACGGAAGTCCAACGACCGGTGGCGGGACCGGCCCTGGAGGTGCGTCCGGGTCCGTCGGTGCACCGAATCCCAACCACCAGGGGGTCAAGATCGGGGCGGTGATCGGCCCCGTTGGCGCGAAGGGGGGGTTGGCGGAGAACGGGCTGGGGGCCCGGAAGGTACCGAAGGGAGGGAGCGCCCTGCCGGTACTGCTCATCGTGCTGGCCGCGCTGCTGGTGATCGGGCTGATAACGCCGCGGGTGACCAGGTCGCTGATCCGGCGGCGGCGCTGGCTGACCGCGCGTACCGACGCGGCCCGCGCGCACGCGGCCTGGTCCGAGCTGCTGGACGACCTGACCGACTACGGCATCCGGCACGGCCCGGGAGAGACCCCGCGGACCGTGGAGAAGACAGTGGCCAGGCGCGTCCGGCTGGCCGAGTCCGACCGGGAGGCGCTGCTTCGCATCACCCAGGCCGAGGAACGGGCCAGCTACGCCACGGAGCCGGCCCCCTCCGGCACGCTACGCGCCGACGTGGCCAAGGTGCGCGGCGCGATCTGCGCCTCAGTGACCAGAGGCTCCCGCTGGCAGGCCCGGCTGCTGCCCGCCTCGGCGGCGGAGCGCGCACGTCAGGGCCTGTCACACGGGCTCGACCTGTTCGGCTGGCTGGAGGTGGCCACCGGACGAGCCCGCCGTCGGCTAGCCCGGGCGCGGGCCACGTAACCGGCCGACGCGTTACGGGCCGACCCGGTCGTCCCTGCGGAACCGATGGACGGTGGGTGCTACCGGTCGCCTTCCTGACGGCGCCGCCAGCGCTCTTCGAGCCGCTCCATGAACCCCTGGTCGGTTGGCTGGCCCCGGCCCCGGCGCCGGCGCTTGCGCTGGCGCTGGCGCGGCTCTGCGGGTGCGCCCCGCGGACCGAGCCCGGTCATGTGCCGCCAGCTGGTCAGCGCCCACATGGCGCAGGTGAGCATGACCAGGAATCCCGCTACCCCCATCGGGAT
>Ga0207664_10000225_pt1 | contig 42726 bp, 36 predicted proteins | sample LARL83metaG_FD_184349 | JGI IMG/M metagenome (GOLD analysis project Ga0207664, IMG submission 184349) | Corn, switchgrass and miscanthus rhizosphere microbial communities from Kellogg Biological Station, Michigan, USA - LAR L8-3 metaG... | ecosystem: Host-associated > Plants > Roots >...
GGTGGTGCAGCCAGTGGCCGTCCCTGACAGTCCTGCCGTGGCCCGACGGCTGACCGCCGGCGGCATCCCCGCTGCCGACTGCCCCGCTGATGATCGGCTGGCTCGGGGTCACCTCCCCGGAGGCCGCCGGATCGGCCTAGGCCGGGCCTAGGCCTACTTGGCCGGGCTAGGAGCGATCCGGGTCAGATGGCGGTGCGGCCGCCGTCGGCAGCGAAGACCGCGCCAGTGACGTAGCTCGCCCTCGGAGAAGCAAGGAAAGCAATGACCTCGGCGATCTCGCTGGGCTGGGCGGGGCGGGCGAGCAGCGTCGTGGCGCCGAGAGCCTCGATACGTTCGGGTGCGGCCCCTCCGGTCAGGACGGGCCCCGGAGCGATGGCATTGACGCGCACCCCGGAGGGACTGAACTCGGCCGCCCAGGAACGGGTCATCGCCGCTAGCGTCGCCTTGGTGGCACCGTAGGCGGCGGCACCGGCCAGGCCAATCTGGCCGGCCATGCTCCCGAGACTGATGATGCTGCCGCTTCCGCGGGCGGCCATCCTAGGGGCCAGTCCAGCGACCAGGAAGTACGCCGCACGGACGTTGGCGGCGAAGAGCCGGTCGAACGTCGCCACGTCGAGTTCTGCCGTTGGCCCAAACCAGGAGAACCCAGCGTTGTTGACCAGGATGTCGACCGCTCCGGCCTGCTCGATGAGATCGTCAAGCCCGGCGGGGTCGCTGATGTCGGCCGCCACGAAACGGGCCTTCCCGCCCTCCGCGGTGATCGTGTCGACCACCGCAGCGCCGCGGGTGGCATCCCGCCCGTGCACGACCAGCTCGGCGCCGTCCTGGGCCAGGCGCTCGGCCACCGCCCGGCCGATCCCTGACGTTGCCCCGGTGACCAGCGCACCCAGCCCTTCGAGGTCTTGTCGGCTATTCATCTCGGTAATCCCTTCCTGGCCGCGTCTTATTGCCATCCTGCAAAGCGCGGCTGCACCGGGGTATCCGGAACATGACTGCACCTGGGCGCGGTCCGAAGTCCGCTGCAGGTGCCGTTACCTGCTTGCCGACCGCGCAACGCATCAACGATGATGCGGCCATGGCTACGACCCGGCGAGCCGACATGTTCACCGCGGACGGCAAGCCGTCGGCCGACGACCCGCGTGAGAACGGGCCAAGGCTGGGCGACGAGCGCGTCACGCTGGCCGAAGCCCTGCGCTGTGCACGCCTGACGCTGGAGATGAAATGCTCGGGTCTTGATGCGGAGGCTATGGCGCGGCGTTCCGTCGAGCCGTCGACGATGTCCCTGCTGGGACTGGTGCGGCACCTGGCCGACGGAGAGCGTGGGACGTTCCGGGTGTTGATGGCCGGGCAGGACGTGCCCCCGCTTTTCTGCTCCGATACCGACCGTGACGGTGATTTCGATGGTGCTGTTCCCGACCCCCAGGTGGTTGCGGAGGCGTGGGACGCGTGGCGCGCGGAGGTGGAGTTCGCGACGCGGTTCGTGGCCGATGCGCCGAGTCTCGACATCACCGGCAACGATCCGCTGAATCAGCATGGCAGCGGTGGAGGGCCGATGTCGCTGCGCGAGGTGCTGGTCGGAATGATCCATGAGTACGCCCGCCACTTGGGTCACGCGGACCTGTTGCGCGAGCGGATCGACGGGCGTCTAGGCCAGTGACGCCACGCGCCTCCGGGGGGCCGTGCTGATGGTGGTGCTTGACGGTGGGTCACTCACGATCGATTCCCTTGCTGCCGTGGCTGAGGGGGGCGCTGAGGCTGTCCTGGCCCCGGTGGCGCGGGACAGGATGGCGGCTGCCCGGGAGGTCGTCGAGGAGGCGCTGCGGTCGGGTGCCATCGTCTATGGCCTGACGACCGCTTTGGCGGAGCGGAAGAGCGTCGCGCTGGACGCCGGGGCGCGCCAGGGCTTCAGCCGGTTTCTGATCAGGGGCCACCTTATTGCCCAAGGACCACCGGCGCCGCCCCCCGTCGTGAGGGCTGCGATGGTCTGCCTGGTGAACGGCTTCGCGAAGGGCGCGGCCGGTGTGCGCCCTGAGCTCGCCGAGATGCTGGTCCACGCCCTCAACCGCGGTCTTGTGCCGACCGTTCGCAGCCTCGGCTCGGTGGGCCAGGCCGATCTTGGCCCACTGGCCGACCTCGTGGAGGGGCTGCTTCGCGAGACCGGCTTCGTGCTCGCGGATAACGAAGGGCTGGCGCTGATCAACAACAATGCGTTCTCCACCGGCTGGGCCGCGCTGGCCGAACTCGCCGCCGAACGGCTGCTGGGGGAAGCCGATGTTGCCGCTGCCCTCGACCTCGAGGCGTTCGCCGCCAATCTCAGCATCCTTCATCCGGTGGTCACCGAGGTCCGGCCGCACCCGGGCACTGTTGCGACGGTCCACCGCCTCCGTGCGCTGCTCGCCGGGAGCTCCCTGTTCGAGCCCGGTAACGCCAGGAACCTGCAGGACCCGCTCACGTTCCGCAGCATCCCCCAGATGCTTGGCGCCGCCCGGGACGCGCTCGCCTACGTCCGGGCCACGGTCGAGACCGAGCTCAACTCCGCACAGGGCAATCCCGCCGTCGTCCTCGCCGAACGGCGGATCGTGTCGGTCGGCAACCTCGACATCGTGCTGGTCGCCGCCGCGCTGGACTTCGCACGCATCGCCCTGGCCACGGTGGTGACCTGTGCGGCCGAACGGACCGTGAAGCTGCTCCAGAGGCCCCTCTCGGGCCTTCCGGCCGGCCTGGCGGCCGAGCCGGACACCGGCGAGGAGGCCCTCGCCGAGTTCGCTGGCGCCGCGCAGGCGATCGCGGCGGAGGCACGCCTGCTTGCCCACCCGGTCTCTTTCGAGGTGGTGAGCTCGAGCAAGGCTGAAGGGATCGAGGATCGCACGACGATGGCCCCGCTTTCGGCCAGGCGCCTGGCCGAGATGGTCGACCTCGCCGCACGGGTCGTCTCCCTCGAGCTCCTAGTCGCGGCCCAGGCCATCGACCTGCGCCGGCCCCCGCGCCTGGGCGAGGGCACCGGACGGGCGCTCGGTCTCGTCCGCGAGCTCGCCGGCTTCACCGCCCGCGGGCAGGCCCCGCCCGCCGAGCTAGAGCCGCTGGTCGATGCGGTCCGGGCGGGCCGCTTCGCGTGGGCAGCCCTTCCCGGCGAATGACCGGCGCCCGGCTTCCAGCGCGGATATGCCCTACGTCTGGTTGCCCAGGAAGGTTGCCATGGAGTCGTCGAGTTCTTGCCACCACGGGGTGTGGTGGACCGGCGCGACGGTTCCGGTGCAGGGCGAGGAGAAAGACTTGTCCCGGTACCCGGTGATGCTGGCCGTCTTGTCGTGCTCCCAGTCCTTGAAGTGCGCACGGGTCAGGTCAACGTCGTAGCTGGGGTAGTCGACATCCTTGTTCAGGTCCACCACGTAGTTGGCCTGGAAGTCGATCTCATCCAACGGCCCCGCGCACTCGGCCAGCCGTTCGCGCCAGCGTGCGATGTCGGCAGCCATCTCCTCGCGCGAAGGCAGCGAGATCCGGCCGAGCACGTAGTCCCGCGCATACCACGCCTGCGCGTCGAACATGGTGAACGTGTAGTACTGGTCCTGCATCCCGAGGTACATGAGGCCGGGGTTGCCGAGCCAGAAGATGCCCTTGTAGAGGTTGTCGGGGTACAGCACGTTCGCGGTGCGCAACCGCAGTTCGTCGGAGATGAACCCAAATGAGTGCTGATACCCGGTGCACAGCACGATGACGTCCACATCGCGCGCCGTCCCGTCAGCGAAGTGCGCGGTGCTGCCGTCGACCCTGGAAAGCAGGGGCACCTCGTCGATACCCGCCGGCCACGGGAAGCCCATCGGCTTGGTCCGGTAGGAGATGGTTACGGACTGGGCACCGTACTTTTTGGTCTGCAGCGCGATGTCCTCCGCGGAGTAGCTACTGCCGATGACCAGCAGCCGCTTGCCGACGAATTCCTGGGCGTCCCGGAAGTCGTGGGAGTGCATGATGCGGCCGGGGAACCGGTCGAACCCCTCGAACGACGGCATATTCGGCGTGGAGAAGTGCCCGGTCGCGACGATGACCTTGTCGAACTCCTCGGTCCTGGTCCGGCCGTCGTTCCTGGCCTGCACGGTTACCGCGAACTTCCCGGCCGTCTCGTCGTAGCTGATCCACCGGACGGCGGTGTCGAACTGAATGAATCGGCGAACGTTGTTCGCCTTGGCCCGCCCGGTGATGTAGTTGTAAAGCACCTCGCGCGGCGGGAACGACGGGATCGGCTGCCCGAAGTGCTCATCGAAGGTGTAGTCGGCGAACTCGAGGCACTCCTTGGGCCCGTTGGACCACAGGTAGCGGTACATGCTCCCGTGTACCGGGTCGCCGTACTCGTCGAGCCCGGTACGCCAGGTGTAGTTCCACAACCCACCCCAGTCGCTCTGCTTCTCGAAACAAACGATCTCGGATACCTCGGCACCCCGTCGGCGAGCTTGCTCGAAGGCGTCCAGCTGTGCCAGCCCGCATGGTCCGGCGCCAACCACGGCGACCCGTGATGCCATCTCAACCCTCCTGAACCCCTGTTGTTCTTGTCCGGGCAAGCCGGCATGCGCAGGTAACGGCCACGTCCTCTAGCCGTATTTGAGCACTATATGAGCCGTATCGCATGCTTAAAGGGGTCTTCGCGCAAAGGTCCCCGCCTGACCCCAAGGCGCGGGGGTGAAGGCGATCGGCAGCTGGACCGGCCCGGTGTTGCCGCTGTCGGGCAACGAGGTGGCCAGGCCTGCGACGCGGGGCTCGCGGAGGCGGCGGGCGAGCACCGTGAGCGCCGCGCACATGTCCGTCCGCGCGACAAGGTGGCCAAGGCAGTAGTGGATCCCCCCGCCGAAACCAAAGTGCGGAGGGCGGCCGACCGCGGTGATGTCGAATTCCGCGCCGCCCACGCGCGGATCGGTCCCTGCCGACTCGCAGAACAGGTGGATGGTGGTGCCTGCGGGGATGTCGAGCCCGTCGAAGGCGAAGTCGGCGATGGCCTCCCTGGTGACCCATGTCGTCGTGGGTCCGACCCGCATGACTTCCTCGACCGCGGCCGGCCCCAGTTCCGGGCGCTCGCCGAGCAACCGCCATTGGCCGGGATGGTCTATGAAGGCCTGCATGGCCAGGCCAAGCTGGTTGCGGGTGGTGTCGAACCCTCCGAAGATCAGCAGCACGAGCGAGTCGCGCAACTCGGCATCAGACAGATGTTCCTCACTGGCCGGGGGGCAGGCCAGGCACGTCACGAAGTCCCCTCGCGGGCTGCGGCGCCGATCGGCGATGAGCGCGTCTGCGTAGCCGTACAGCGCCGCAAGCGATGCCTCGATCTGCGGCAGGTGCTCGCGGATCTGCACGCCCATGGCCAGGCCCACCGTCCCCGAGTGTGCCGCGATGATTGCCCGGTCTTCCTCCGGAATGCCGAGCAATATGGCGATGACTCGCGCCGCATAGGGCACGGCGAACTCGGACATGAACTCGCACCGGCCGCGGGGCGTGAACGCGTCGGCCAATTCTCCGGCCAGCGCCTCGAAGCGCGGCTGCAACTGGTCGATGATGCGCCGGGAGAAGGCGGGATTCAGCAGGCGGCGCAGCCGCTGGTGAGCCTCGCCTTCCTGATTGAGCACCCAGCTGGCCCACCAGTCGGCAAACGGCCCAGAGGTGACGCCGTGATGCGCTGGCCACAGCCTGCTCCCCTGCCGCAGGTTGGGATGCCGGATCAGGCGTGCCACCTGGCCGTGCCGCAGCACCGCCAGCCCGTAGCTGGTTCGGGCGTACCAGCTTGCCTCTCGTGCCCGGCGCACCTCAGCGGATCTGACGGAAAAAGCTGGATCGGCCACGTCGAGGAACGGCACGGTCTTGTCGACTGTGATCGCCACCGCTCCTCCCGCCGGCCTGTCCGCTTCAGCCACCCGGCCCAGCCTATGCCGGGTGCTCAGGGCGTCCTGTGCCCCTTCGTACCCGGCTAAGGGAGATCCGCTCGCTCCCGCCGGTATGGGGCGGGGCGAGCGGGGTCTTTGCCGTCGATCTCGCGCGCGAGCCGGTGCCCGTCGAAGATCGCCTCCGAGATCATGCGGGGCGCGACGGCGTCGCCTATGCGGTACAGCCCGCTGATCCCAGCGGCGGTGAGCGCGGTCTCGTCGCTGGCCAGTTCGTGGTACAGGGCCTCCTGCGAGGCCTGCTGGGTGACGAGCACGACCCCGTCGCACGCGGCCGACCAGCGCTCGCCGTGACGATCATGGCCCGTCACCGAAGCGGCGCTGATCGCGGTGATGGTCGTGACTGGGCGGACGCTCACTCCCGCCCGGTGGAGGTGGGCCCGGAGCATGTCGCCTTCCAGGGTCTGGTCGCTGACGGGCGAGAGAACGTCAAAAGGGGTGACCACGGTCACCTCGAACCCGCCGGCGGCCAGCATCTCAGCCACCCCGGGCGCCACGTAGTAGCCGTCGGTGTCGTATACCACGACCCGTGGCCCGGGCGGCCGCTTGCCCGCGCAGGCCTCCTGGGGGGTGAGCACGAACGGCAAGCCCTGGTCCGCTCCCGGCATAGGGTCGGGGTAGCCGGGCTGGGCCCCGTCGCCGCGCCACACCGAGCCGGTGGCGATCACGACCAGGTCCGCGCCGTACTCCAGGACATCCTTATCTGTCAGCCGGCGCCCGGTGATCACCTCCACGCCGGGCAGCCTGGCAAGTTGGACCGCGCGCCAGTCGATGATCCGGCCCCAGTCGCCGAGCGTGGGCAACCGCCTGGCCCAGCGCAACCGGCCCCCGAGCTCCGGCTCGGCCTCGACCAGGTGCACGGAGGTGAAGCCGCGCTTGCCGAGCACCACCGCACACTCCATGCCGGCCGGCCCCGCGCCCACGATGAGCACAGGCCGGCCGGGGTCGGCCGCCACGGGAAAGGACTCCGGGTGCCAGCCGCGGCGGTACTCCTCCCCGGCAGTGGCGTTCTGCACACAGCCGACGTGACGGAAGGTTTCCTCCCGCAGGATGCAGACGTTGGACCCGGTGCACTCGCGGATCTCATCCAGACGGCCCTCCGCGATCTTGCGGGGCAGAAACGGGTCAGCGATTGCCTGCCTGGCCGAGCCGATCAGGTCCACCGCGCCCGACCGAACCACCTCGGCCATCAGATCCGGGCTGGTATACCGGCCGACCGCGACCACTGGCTTGGCGGTGGCTTCCCTGACCCGGTGCGCCCACGGCCGCTCATGCCCCTCTGGGTAGTACCGGGAAGTGCCCGAGTCCTCCGGCCACGAGCCGACCGTTACATCCCACAGGTCCACCATGTCATCGGCCATGGCCACCAGGGCCAGCATGTCATCTATGTGAATGCCTGGCAGCCCTGCCGCCCCTGGCACCCCGGAGTCGCCGTGCACAGCGATCCTGGTGGCGATGGCGCACTCGCCGCCGACTTCCGCCCGCACCGCCGCCAGGGTCTCCATCCAGAACCTGCCCCGGTTCGCCAGGCTCCCCCCATAGCCGTCGGTCCGCCGGTTGGCATGTGCCGACAAGAACTGGGTCATGAGGTAGCCGTGCGCCCCGTATACGTAGACGATGTCGAAGCCGACATCGGCGGCGCGGCGCGCGGCCCGAGCCCAGTCCCGCTGGACGCGGGCGATATCGCCGGTGTCCATCTCCTTGGCCAGCCCGCCCCACAGCACCTCGGACGTGAGCTGGCTGGGGGCCAGCCGCGCCGCCCGTGAACTGCCGTTGGGACTGGAAGCGCCGCCGTGGTAGAGCTCCAGCCCGGCCAGCGACCCATGGGCGTGGATCGCCTCCGCGGCCAGCCCCAGCGCCTTCGCGTCACGGTCATCCCAGATATCCGCGCCAATCGCCGGGATCTCATCGGAGTCCCACGAGACCGGGGCATACTCCACGCACACCCCGCCCCAGCCGCCCTCCGCCTTGACCGCCCGGAACGCCGCCTGCGTCCTGGGTCTGCCCGAGCCGAACCCCGACGCATGGGGTACCTGGTAGAACCGGTTAGGCAGTGTCTTCGGCCCGATCCTGACCGGCTCGAACAAGATGGCATGCCTGTCGTTCATGAAGTAGCCCCCGGTCCAGCCAGCGCGGGATCAGCGATCTGAGGTCGTGCGTCATGGATCCGAAATTCTCGCAGGCCTCCCCGCACCTGCGCGCTATCCCAGGCGTCGCGTATTGCTCAGCCAGGCCGCCGGTGTGGCGGGGCTGGCGGCACGACCTTCCCGGCCATCGCGCGCTCGCGCGGGATCACGACAAGTTGCCCGTCACGGGTGCGGCGGACCGTGAATGATTGGTCGTCTGCCTGCTCAAGAATGCCCAGCACGTCGGTCATCTGCTTGCTGTCCTCCGGCCCTGGCGGGCGCCAGCGGATCACGACCCGCTTGCCAATATCAGCAGGGGTCAGCCGGACTTCGAGCCGGTAGCGCATGCCGGTCAGGAACCGCGCCGGGGCGCTGAGGCGGGCGCCGCGGACGCCTGGCTTCGGGCGGCGCGGCGTGATGCCACCAGCACCGGGCACCGGGAACGCAGAATGACCCGGTGCGTGACGCTGCCGAACAGGCGCGCGAGCAGTTCGCCGCGGCGCGGGCTGCCGAGCACGACGAGCTGGGCGTCGAAGGCCTTCGCCTCCGCGAGGATTGCCTGGGCCACCCGGTCGACGGCCGCGTAACGCACGCTTCCGCCCGCGGCAAGGCCGGCCATTCGCAGCTCGAAGGTGGCAGCCTCGGCGACGAAGGACGCCTGATCACGGGTTTCGCGCGAGTACCACTGATAGCCGGACACCTCGCTCAGCCGCAGATGCAGTGCCCGGACCTCGGTCACTCCCTCGGTGGCGACCTCTTTCACCAGGCCGAGCACCGCCTGGCTCTGGTCGAGGTCATCGATTGCTACCAGGATCCTCGCGAACATCGCACCTCACGCAGCCTTCGGCTCACCGGGCCGCCAACCGGCGCCAACTCCATCATCTAGCCGCGCATCGCCTGCCTACACGGTTGTGTCGTTTGGATTCTGTTAGGATTTCGCGCCCACAAGCTCCAGGGTCGCGGCGTCCCGCAGCCTCCGCCGGACGATATTCACCAGTTCACCTTCGATGACCCGGCGCACGCCGGTGACCGGGTGGGCGTCCATGACGACGTACCGGACCTGCCTGGCCCGGGCCACCTTCGCGATCATCCTTCCCGCACTGCGCGTCGCGGCCACCTGGCCGTCCGCCGTACAGCCCCGCGCCTCCAGGTCGGTGATCGCCCGCTGCACGATCGCGAGCTGTTCCTCGCGCTCGCGGCGGGTGGGCAGCAGGCCCGGGTTGGGCAGCCCGAACTGCGAGCCGTAGACCTTGAGAATCGACAGCACGGCGACCGGCTCGCCCGCGGCAAGCTCGCGGGCCCGGCGGACGGCGGCGCGGCTGAACGGCGCGCCCGACGAGGCGAGCAGCACCCCGGCCGGCGTGGTCGGCTGCGGGTCCCAGCGGCGGCGCCGGAGCAGCATCCCTGCGTCCCCGGGTTAAGGGCTGACCGGCGGCTCGCCCGACGGCTTGGCGCCAGCGACCGGTCCCGATGCCCCGTCCGGGCTCGCGGTGGGCTCGGCGGCGCCGGAACCGTCGACCGCCGCGGCGACCGGGGCGAGCTGGCCCGGGAGCCGGCCAGCGGCCGCAAGCTTGCCGTCCTGCCACCTCCGCCACCAGTACAGCGGTGCATACAGGGCGACGATCAGCAGGCCGAGGAGGTAGAGCCCGGGACCTTGGTGGGGGTCGGCCAAAATGATCTTCGGCGAGTTCCAGCCACCGTAGAAATAGATGAACGTCCAGACGAAGAACACCCCGAGCGCCAGCCACTTCGCGAACGTCGGCAGCCGGAACGGCCGCGGTGTGTCCGGGCGAAGCTGCCGGTAGACGAAGTAGCCGAGGAACGCGAGGGTGCAGGACAGCAGATACCCGCCGTTGGAGATGATGTAGATCCGCAGCGGTGAGCCCAGCAGCACCAGGAGCATCGAGCACACCACGTTGAAGCCCATCGCGTAGTCGGGCACGCCGTGCCGGTTCTTGTGCTGGAACCAGCGCGGCAGGAGGCCGTCCTCGGCCGCCTGGTACAGCGACCGGCCGACGCCCATGATCGCGTTCAGCACAGACAGCGACAGCGCCGCGATCAGCGGGATCCCGACGAACCATTCCACCCACGACCCGGCCCCGAAGATGCGCTCGGTGTAGGTCACGTACAGCGTCAGCGGGTCGGCGCTCGCCAGCGACAGGCCCAGCACCGCGACGAACATCAGCGGCGTGAAGACGTAGATGAACACCCCGAACAGGCCCTCGGCGGTCAGCGCGATCTTTGCGTCCCTCGCACCGCCCCGGCACTCGCCGACGTAGCAGGCCGCCGCCTCCATCGCGATCACGTTCCAGAGGATCGGGAAGAACCAGGCGCAGACGAACGTAAAGGTCACGGCGACGTTCGGCGGCGCGTGGAAGCCCGCCACGTTGCCCCAGTGGAGCGAGCTCGGCTTGAAGAACGGCAGGAAGATCATCAGCGTGATCGGCACCATGGACACCACGCCAAGCACGGTCGCGAACGCCGCGCCGAGCCTGATCCCGAGGTAGGCCGGGACGAAGATCGCTATCAGCAGGGCGAAGCAGATCAGCACGATGGTGATGCCGATGGGCGCGCCCCAGGTGGTGCCGACGGGATCGATCGTGTGGCCCGGGCTGAACTTGAACAGCACCGCGAGATAGGAGGCGGTCAGGATGACGTTGATCGGGGCGACCGGGAACCAGCCGAGCCAGTAGGCCCAGCCGGAGGTCCCGCCGATGTGCCGGGCGACCGTATCGCCGACCAGCGGGCGGAACGACTCCGTCGCGAACGAGGGGATGCCACCGGTCCGGTCCGGCCACATCGTCGCGAGCTCCGCGAGGCAGAAGCACAGGAAGCACCCGGCGATCGTCATCACGCCCATCAAGATGATGCCGAGCGCCCCGGTTCCCTGCACGACATACGGCGCGATGCCGGTGACCAGGATGGTCCCGGCGAGGCCGATCACGAAGGCGCCCCACCAGTTCGTGCCCTTGGCCAGGCCCGTCTCCGGCACCGTCCCGTCTATGGTGGCCATTGCTCCACCCCTTCAGCCAAAAGTCGCCTAGAAGAGCGTCAGGTAACGCTCGACTTCCCAGTCGCTGACGACGGAGTGCCAGGAGTGGAACTCCTCGCGCTTGACCTTCGCGAAGTAGTCGACGTAGTCCCCGTCCGGGGTCTTGCCGAGTGCCTCACGGAGCACGTCGTCAGCGACCAACTCGTCCGCCGCGTGCAGCAGGGTCGGTGGCAGTACCTTGATGCCCTGCCTGGCCACCTCCTCGGCCGGCAGCGCATGCAGGTTTTCGGTGTTCGGCTCGCCGGGGTCAAGACCGCGGTCGATGCCGTCCAGGCCCGCGGCAAGCTGGGCGGCGAGCGCAAGATAAGGATTCGCCGAGCCATCGCAGGTCCGGTTCTCCACCCGCCCGCCTTCCGGCACCCGAAGCATCTGGGTGCGGTTGTTCCCGCCGTAGGTCGCGTAGGCCGGCGCCCAGGTGGCACCGGACTGCGGCGCGCCGACGCCGAAGCGCTTGTAGGAGTTCACTGTCGGGCAGAGAACCGCGGCCAACGCCGGGGCGTGGGCGATCAGCCCGCCGATGTAGTGGTAGGCCATCTCCGACAGGCCAAGCCCCCTGGGATCGGCCGGGTCGGCGAACAGCTCGGCGCCGGTTTCGGCGTCCCAGAGGCTGGAGTGCATGTGCAGCCCGGACCCGGTGAGGCTGGCGAACGGCTTCGGCATGAACGTCGCCATCAGGCCCGCCCGGTGGGCAAGCGTGTGGACCATGTAACGGAAGAAGATCAGCCGGTCGGCGCTGGTCAGCGCGTCGGAGTAGGCGAAGTTCTGCTCGAACTGGCCGTTCGCGTCCTCGTGGTCGTTCGCGTAGTTCGCCCACCCCAGCCGGTTCATGTACCTGGACACCGTGGTCAGATGGTCGAACATCCTGGTCAGGCCCTTGGCGTCGTAGCAGGGCACCGCCGACCGGTCGAGCGGGTCCGCCACCTCGATCCGGCCATCCTGACCGCGGCGCACGATGAAGTGCTCCGCCTCAAACCCGGCGTTGTAGACCAGGCCGCGTGCCTGCGCCTTCTCCAGCACCCTCTTCAGGATCAGCCGGGGGGTATACGGCCATGGCTGACCTTCGACGTTGATGTCGCACTGCAGGACGGCGAGCTCCGGCTGCCACGGCACCACCGTGTAAGAGGCGGGATCCGGCACCGCGATCATGTCGGGGTCCGCCGGGCTCTGGCCCATCGGCCCGGCCGCGAAGCCGGCGAAGCCGGCGCCACCGCCCACGAGGACGTCAAGCGCCTCGAACGGCACCATCTTGGCGCAGGGCTTGCCGTGCATGTCCACGAACATGGCGAAGAAGAATTCCACGCCGTCCGACTCGGCCCTGGCCCGAAGCTCGCCTTCAACGTCTGACATGGCACTCTCCGCGTTATTCGTGGCCGTCGCTGCCCGGCCGCCGGTCAGGACGCCGTCTTATCGGGCCCCGTGCAAAGGGCTGACTGAGGCCGCCAAGAACCGCTCGGGCGGCTCCGCATACCAACACCAGAGTGGACGCTGTTCACCTACACGACACGATGCTGAGAGCGTACGCCCGGCGCGCGGCGTTTGGGAAGATGCATGTGGCCTCTAGGCAACACTGGTTTCGGCTGGTATCCGTGGTGACTCAGGTCTCTGCAACCGTGCCCAGGACAAAGTTGACCAGGCGCAACCGACTCACGCCGGGTACTCAGCGCATCGCGGCGTGTTCACTGTGGCTCAGCGCTGTGTCTTGAGAGTTAACATGGTGGTCACGCTGGGAGGCCTGCCATCTGGCCGCCGTCAGAACGCCGTCCGGCCTGATGGAGCCAGCCGGTGAACAAGAGCGACGCGGACCGCGCCATCGAAGCCTGGGCTGCAGCGAACTCCGCCGCCAGGATCTCGAAACCGTCAGTACCCAGCACCGCCTCGGCAGACTTCTCGTAGGCCGGCACGTGCCGCCACTCGGCGAGCATCCGGCCGGTCACTTCGACATGGAACTGGACGGCGTAGGCCGCTGCGCCGAAGCGGAACGCCTGGTGAGGATATGCCGAGGACCCGGCGAGGTGGACCGCTCCGGCCGGGATGCCGAACGTATCACCGTGCCACTGCAAGGCAGGGAACTCATCGCCGAGCGCACCGAACACCGGATCACTCCGCGCGGCAGCGGTCAGGGTGACGGGCAGCACCCCGACCTCCGGGGCCTGCCCAGCGCCGACCGGTGCGCCGAGGCTCGCGGCGAGGAGCTGGGCGCCGAGGCAGACACCGAAATAAGGCACGCCGGCTCGCACCGCGGCCGCGATCCACCGCTTCTCGCCGGCCAGCCAGGGATGCTCGGCCTCGTCGTCAACGCTCATCGGCCCGCCCATCGCCACGACGAGGTCCACCTCATGCCAGTCGGGCAGCTCGCTACTCTCATCGAGCTCGACCGTCTCGATGGAGATGCCCCGGTCGGTGAGCATGCCGGAGAAGATCCCCGGCGGCTCGCACCGGATGTGCTGCAGCACCAGCGCCCTGGTCACATCGGTCCTCTCGGCCGGGGCAGGCCCGCGGCGTTAGCGGACTACGAGCACCGGCCGGTCCGCCAGGTGGATCACCTTGTGCGCGGTACTGCCGAGTAGCAGCCCGCCGAGGTCGCTGCGCCCGCGCGTCCCCATCACGATGACGCCGACGTCGTGCTCCTTGGCGTCCTCCATGATCTCGCGGGCAGCATGGCCGAAGGTGGTGTCCCGCACCTCACCATGGGCGGTGACTCCGGCCTTGGTCAGTGCCTCGACCGCAGCGCTGATCGGCGACTCCGCGTCGGCCTCCGATTCGGATGGGACGTCACCCATCTGCGCGATGACCTCCTTTTCTCTCAGGTGCAGCACCCACACCTCGCCCTTCGACAGCAAGGCCAGGTCCTTCGCGGCGGCAAGCGCACGCTGGGCAACTTCGGAGTGGTCGATGGCCACAAGCACTCTCTCGTACATCGGGGCCCTCCTTTCACAGGGCTGGCCGGGCTCGACCCCAGCCGGGCGGGTGCCGCTGGCCGGCTATTGCCGGTCGCTGCGCCCTGGAATCCAGTCGGTGCCCGCGAGCGGCACCTTGGCCATCGCCGCCGCCTCGACGGTCAGCGCGACCAGATCGTCCGGTTCCAAGTGATGGACGTTGGACTTGCCGCAAGCCCGGGCCAGGGCGGTGAGCTCCATGGTGAGCGCCTTGAGGTAGTTGGTCATCCACCGTGCGCCGGTCTCCGGGTCAAGGCGGCGCTCCAGCTCGGGTTCTTGCGTGGTCACGCCCACAGGGCAAAGCCCGGTGTGGCAGTGGTGACAGTAACCGGGCGCGGTGCCGATCGCCGCGTATCCCGCCGTGGCGTCGTGATCCTGCCCGTTCTGGCGGTATACGGGGCGGTTGCAGCCCAGCGCGATCAGCGCGCCCACCCCGATCGAGACGGCGGTCGCCCCGAGCGCGAGCGCCTTGGCGACGTCCGCCCCCGAGCGGATGCCACCGGAGACGACCAGCTGTACCTCGTTCTGCTTGCCTATCTCCCGCAGCGCCTCCGCGGCGATCCGGACCGCGGGCATCGTCGGGATCCCCGCGTGCTCGATGAAGACCGTCTGGGTGGCCCCGGTTCCGCCCTGCAGGCCGTCGAGCACCACAACGTCGGCGCCCGCCGCGACGGCCAGCTTGACATCATGGTCGACCCTGGTGGCGCCGAGCTTGACGTAGACCGGCTTCTCCCAGCCGGTTGCCTCACGCAGTTCCTCGATTTTGATCCGCAGGTCGTCCGGCCCGGTCCAGTCGGGGTGCCGCGACGCGGACCGCTGATCGATCCCGGGTGGCAGCGTCCGCATCCCGGCGACCCGCTCGCTGACCTTCTGGCCGAGCAGCATCCCCCCGCCGCCGGGCTTGGCGCCCTGGCCGATCACGACCTCGATCGCGTCGGCGGCACGAAGGTCGTCGAGGTTAAACCCGTACCGCGACGGGAGGCACTGGTAGACCAGGAGCCTCGACGCCTTGCGCTCCTCGGGCGTCATCCCGCCGTCCCCCGTGGTGGTGGAGGTGCCGACGGCGGTCGCCGCCCGGCCGAGCGCCTCCTTGGCGTTGGCGGACAGCGCGCCGAAGCTCATCCCGGCGATCGTGATCGGGATCGCAAGCTCCAGGGGGCGGCTGGCGAACCTGGTGCCGAGCACGGTCGTGGTGTCGCACAGCTCCCGGTAGCCCTCCAGCGGGTAACGCGTCAGCGACGCGGTGAGAAACACCAGATCGTCGAACGTGGGCAGCTTGCGCTTGGCACCCCACCCGCGTATCTCGTAGCGGCCGGCTTCCGCCATCTCGTGGATCTGCCCGATCACCTCGGGCGGGAAGCTGTAGCTCGGCTCGGTCCCGGTCCAGGGCAGCCGCTGGTTGCCGGTCCCCGGGTGCCCGTTGGCCGCCGGCCGGCCTGCAGCAGGAAGGTCGGGTTCCATCAGTACCTCTGGTCCTTGAGAGCGTCGAACCGGTAGAGGCTCCTGGCCGACGTCACCTTGGTCACGTCTTCGGGCGAGAGGTGCGAGAACCCCGCGGCGCGGGCGAGCTTATCCACCCGCCGGACATCGTCGGCGGTGAGCTCCTCGACCCTGGCGTCCGCGCCGAGCGACCGGATCTTCCCGCCGACATAGATGACGGCCTCGTAGAGCGAGTCCCCGAGCGACCCGGCCGCGTTGCCACCGATCAGAATGGTCCCGGCCTGCGCCATGAAGCCGCTCATGTGACCGGCGTCCCCGGCGATGGCGATCGTGCCGCCCTTGAGCGAGATTCCGGCGCGCGACGACGCGTCGCCCTCGATGGCGATCAGGCCGCCCCGCGCCGACGCCCCCGTGCACTCAGAGGCGTTCCCGCGCACCCGGACCAGTCCCGAGGCGAGGTTCTCGCCGGCCGACCAGCCGACGAAGCCGTCGACGGTGATGTCCGGGCCGTCGCAGAGGCCGCCGATGAAATAGCCGGCGTTACCGGCGATCCTGATATCAAGGCGGTTGGAGAGCCCGACGGCGAGGTTATGCCGGCCCCTCGGCTCGGCGATGCGGACCGCGGTTCCGTCGGCCAGCGCGCGCAGGGCCGCGTTGACCTCACGGACCGACAGCTCGGCACAACTGAGCTCGACCGCCGTCACTCCGGCCACGTGTAGATCTCCTCCGGCATCGGCTCGAAAACCCGCGCCTTCTCCACCCCCGGCAGATCGGCCAGCGCGACATACTCCGACGCCACCGCCACGTACTCGGGAGTCTCAGCCACCACCATGGGCTTGCACGCGAACGAGTCACGCACGACGGCAAACTCCTGCTCGGCGGCCACCAGGAGCGTGAAGAACCCGTCGAACACCTTCAGCACGCTGCGAAGCGCTTCTGCGAGCCCCGCTCCGCCCGCCATCTCGCGGGCGATATAGCGCGCGGCCACCTCGGAATCGTTGTCGGTGTCGAACCGTACGCCGTCGGCGGCAAGCTCCCGCCGGATGCTTGCATAGTTCGAGAAGGACCCGTTGTGCACGAGCGCCAGGTCGGCAGCGGAGGCGAACGGGTGGGAGTGCTCGGTGGTCACGGCCGACTCCGTCGCCATCCGCGTGTGCCCGATCGCCTGGTATCCGGCCATGTCCGAGATCCCGTAGCGCGTGCATACCTCGCCCGCCGGGCCGACGTCCTTGTACACCTCCATCGCCGCGCCGTAGCCGAAGAGCCGGACCGACGGGTCCAGCTCCGCCAGCAGGCCGGGACCATACTCGGCGCCGAGGCTGGCCACGACGACCGCGTCACGGCTTCTGCGCCGCAGCTCCACCGGCACTCCGCCGACCCGTGCTTCGAGCGCCGCGAGGTAGCCGCCCCAGTCGTAGCCGGCTGCCTGGGCCGATAGCGAGTACTTCAGCGCTCCCGGCCCGGCGTCATGGCGGTAGATCGCCACCCCGGTCGAGTCCGGCCCGCGCGAGGCGAGCACGTCGAGCATCGGGACCACCAGCTCACCGAGCACCGGATGAAGGGCGGGATCCTTGAGCCGGAGACCGACGACGCCGCACATGTCCTCAGGTGTCCCCTCGCTCTTCGCCCCCGGGCCCGGACGGGTCCGGCCCGCGGGAGGCTGATACGGCCGGACCACGGCCACCGTGGGGCCTTTCCGCCCGTGGGCGCGGGGTGGGCAAAACGCCGGGCTCCGGGGGAACGGCCTGTCGGCAACCTGGGCCCCATCGTCCCAGGTCATTCACTGAGATGAAACGGAGTTTAACCAGATGATAAGAAGCCTGCAATATGCCCGGTCACTCGGCCAGCCAGACCAGCGCCGTGGCCCTGGACCGGATCGCCCGCACGGCCCGCCGGTAGCGCAGCCGCCCGATCCGGTTCCGGTCCGGGCCGAAAACGAAGATCCCGGCGCCCTGCTCCGCCAGGACCTCGAGCATGGCCGGGATGGGATGAAAGCTCTTCACCCGCAGCCTGACCACCTCGACGCCGAGCGAGCCGGCCAGCTTCGCGGCGGCCAGCAGCGACTCCGCCATCTCGGGCGGGTACGGCAGGTCGGCATAGCCCAGCATCGTCGACAGCGGCAGCGGCGCCCGCTCGGCAAAGTTGGCCACGATGAGCCGCTCGCCGAGTTCGACCGCCGAGTCGACCGCGAAGGCCACCGCACGGGTGTCCAAAGGAACATCGAGCGTCGCGAGCATGACCGGCCGGCCCCCGGCCCGGCTGGACAGGTCCGGAGCCTGCGGCTCCGTCCGCTCCAGCGTTCTCACGCACGCCTCACTCGGGGTGCAGTTTCCACCGGCGCAGGCTCCGGGCCTGCTGCCTGACCCGCCGCCGCCACCTGGGCATGTAGAAGAGGAACCAAAAGCTCATCACGACCGGAAGCAGCAGCAGTATCCGGATTCCGGCGATGGTCGAGAGCGCCAGGATCGGGATGACAATGGCCAGCGCGGTGACGATCGCCGTGATGCGCATCCGCCGCATGTCCCGCATCATGCCCCAGTACTCCTCGGCCGGGATCTGCCCAGTGTTCCAGCGGCGGTGGCACGTGGGGCACTCCCACCGCTCGCCGTACGGAACGTATCCGATCCCTCCGCAGTCGCAGCGGACCGTGATCAGGGCACCACGCACCCTCGCATTGTAGGGGTTCGCCCCGGTGAGCCAACAGGGCCGAGGGAGGGGCGGGCGGGCGCTGCCCGGCACGTCAGGGTGGCGCCGGGTCACCGCGGCTGAGCCGTGTGAGCGCGGAAGGTGATGGCGCAGTCACGCAGCCACGGCGCATGTGGACGCGGGCGCGGCGCATATGGACATAGCGGACCGTGACGTGCTAAACAACGTTTACCTGGGGTGAACGGAGGTGCCCAGATGGCTGAGGCGTATGTCGAAGAGCGGCACCTGCTGAAGTCGCTTCGCTGGTGGGACGGGTTCGTCATAGCCCTGTGCAATCCGGGTTTCCTGATCGCGTCGCTCGGGTTCTCCATGGGCGCGCTCGGCACCTGGGGCGCCGTGGTCCTCTGGGGAATCTCGGCCGCGGTCGGCATGCTGCAGACCTGGATCTACGCCGAAAGCGCTTCGATGTTCCCGGACAAGCCGGGTGGTATCTCGCTGTACGCGCACGAAGGCTGGCGCGGGCGGTTCTCGCTGGTCGGCCCCATCGGGGCGTTCGGGTACTGGATCGGCTGGTCCGTCGTGCTGTCGATCTTCGGCGTCGTGATCGGCACGCTGGTCCAGGCGCAGTGGTTCCCGAACTCGACCTGGTCGGTGTATGACGGCGTGGTGCACCTAGGCCTGCCGCAGTTCCTGGCCATCGCCTGCATCGTCGCGGTATGGCTGCTAAACGTCTTCGGGATCCGCCCGGCCGTGTGGATCTCCTACATCACCGGCGCCGGGCTGTTGGTCCCGCTGGGCGTCTTCATCGTGGGGCCGTACATCACCGGCACCTGGCACAGCTCCAACATGACCTGGGCGCTCCACGGCTGGGCCGGCTTCAAGCTCGCGCTGGTCTACCTGTTCCTGTTCGGCTGGTCCGCCTACGCGGCGGAGGTGTGCGCGACGTTCGCCCCCGAGTACCAGAACACCAGGCGGGACACCACAATCGCGCTCCGCTCGGCCGGAATGTTCACGCTGCTGGTGTTCCTGCTGTTCCCGCTGGGCATCGGCGGGGTGACCGGCGCGCCAAGCGCCGCCACGGCCAGCGGCGAGTTCTACGTCCCGGCCCTCGAGAAGATCGTCGGCAGCGGCGCGGCCCAGGTCATCCTCGTGCTGCTCATCGGCAGCCTCTTCCTGTCGATGATCTCCTCGACGGCCGACGGGTCCCGCGCGCTGTACGGGATCGCCCGCGACGACATGACCATCAAGCAGCTTTATCATTTGAACCGCTTCCACGTGCCGGCCCGGGCGATGACCGTCGACCTGGTCGTGAACGTGCTGCTGGTGCTGTTCATCTCCAGCAACCTCGCGATCCTTTACATGAGCAATATCGGCTACATGCTGGCTCACGTGTTCGCGCTGAGCGGCTTCCTGCTGCTGCGCCGCGACCGGCCCAACTGGCCGCGGCCGATCAAGGTGGGACGGATCTGGCTCTGGATCGCCGCGGTCCTGGTGGTGTTCAACACCGTGCTCGTCGCGTTCGGCATCTTCAACCCGACGCTGACCGGCTACGGGACCTGGACCGACATGTTCATCGGCGTCGGCGTGCTGGTCGGATCGGTGCTGCTGTTCTTCTACCGGCGGATCGTGCAGGACAAGCAGCGCGTCACATTCCGCGAGGAGGTGCCGGACATGCCGTCCGCGGAACAGATGGCACTGCTGCGCGAGGAGGCCACGGTCGCGGCGGACTGACGCCCGCGATCGGCTGATGCTGCGGATCGGCCCGGTCAGGATCATCCTGACCGGGCCGATCCATGCACGGGTCGGTCAGCGCGCGGGGGCCGAGGTGAGATTGTCGCTCCGGCCGCCGGCGGGCTGGACGTCGGGGTCCGGGACGGTAACCGACGCAGCGCTCTCCTCCTCGGCGCGGTGCAGGCGGTCCTTGCCCGCTGGGGAGGCCACGAGGACCGGGCACGGCGCGTGCCGGAGCACGCGGAGGGTCACGCTGCCGAATAGCCGGGCCGCCAGCTCGCTACGGCGCGGGGAGCCGAGCACGATCAGATCCGCGCCCCATTCGGTGGCGTCGGCGACGATCGCCTCGGCAGCCCTGTCGACGAGGGCGTAGCGAACGTGCCCCGAGGCTGCGATGCCCGCCATGCCGAGCTCGAGGACAGCTGTCTCGACGACGCCCGAGGCCGAGGACTCGGTCTCGATTGCGAAGCGCTGCCCCCGAATGCTCTCGCGAAGATTGAGGTGCAGCACACGTGCCTCGCTCGCGCCGGCTCGCCGCGCCAGCTCCACCACCTGCTCCATCTGGCTTGCATCCTCGACGGGCACCAGCACCCGCTTGAACACCGGCTGCGACCCGGTGTCCGTGTCGCCCGCCTGCGCTGTGTCCTGCACCCGCACCCTGCCGTCGAAACTCATCATGAGACGCTCCTGCCTCCGACCGCCTCAGCCTTGCGAGGTCTCCAAGGCGGAACCTTATGCATGGAGCAAATGTAAAGCAGATGACCCAAATCGCGAAGTTATTGACAGCACTGCTGTATGCCGGTCCTTGCCACCCGGTGTGACCGCGACCTGCCTTGGTGCCGACAGTAGCCGCCTAGCGGCGGGTCTCTGGCTTCCAGGTTGGCTTTGCCTTTGAAGCATGGCTAATGAAACCGCCAGCGCCGGTGTTGCCGAGCGCCACGTCAGCTCCAGGGGAACGGCGAGTTGCTGGTCGGGTGCAGGTCGCCGCTGCGGTAGCGGCCGAACCGGAACGGCGCCAGCAGTCCCTGGCTCTCGCCAAGCAGTTCCTTGGCGACCAGTGCCCCGACGCCGATCATCTTGTACCCGTGATTGGAGTCGGCGATGACGTAGGCGTTCTGGTGGAACACGTCGAAGACTGGGAAGCTGTCCGGGGTGAACGCGCCGATCCCGCCGGTCGGCTCATGCCGGTACGCCGCGCGCTTGCCCTCGAACCGCTTATGGCAGTGGGCGAGCGCGGACGTCCACATCCGGATGAAGCCCTCCGTCACCGTGTAGTCGGGGCTTTCCGGGCCGTATGGGTCTACTGCCACCGCACCGGCGGGACGGTCGACGACATATGGTGACGTTCCCCCCTGGACCCCGCCGAAGTAGAAGTCGGGCTTGTAATAGATCCCCCACATCCGGTCGGTGATCAGGTCCCCGCTGACGTCGTCGTAGAGCGGTGCGCTCGAATCGACGTGCACGACCGGCGGGAGCGCGCCCCGGTTGTCGGTGAACTCTTTCGGGTCTACCCCGAGCGTTCCTTCCTGCAGGGCCCAGTAGGTCCACATTGGCATCGCGCCGTCACGCCCTGTGACCGAGATCTGCTCGGGCAGGCCGAGCATGGCCCACAGGTCGCGGATCCACGGGCCGGCGGCGACGACGAGCTGATCGCAGCGGATCTCGCCATGATCGGTAGCCACCCCGGTCACCGCGCCGCCGCCGGTGCGCACGCCGGTGACGCGGACGCCCGGCACGATCCGCACGCCCTGTGACTCCGCCTTCGCCGCCAGGCCCGCCAGCGAGCGAACGTTGTTGGCGTAACCGCCCTTTTTCTCGTGCAGGATCGCGGTAACGCCGGGCGCTTGCCAGTCGTCAAACATGTCCAGCATGTAGGCGCGGCAATCGCGCTCGCCCTCGATGAGCGCGGACGGGTAGCCGATCGACTGCTGCTCGGCGAAGATCTTCGCGACATCTCTCTGCATCTCTTCCGGCGCGATCTGCAGGTAACCGACGGGGTGGTACGCAAAGGCCGCGGGGTCTGATTCCCAGACGGCTACCGAGTGGGCCATCAGTTCGCGCATGGCGGGCTGGAAGTAGTTGTTGCGGACGACGCCGCAGGCGATCCCCGACGCGCCCGCGCCGACGGCCCGCTTGTCCAGGACAAGAACGTCCTCGCCGCCGCCCAGGCCCCGGGCCTTCAGCTCCCTGGCCAGGTGCCAGGCCGTCGACAGCCCGTGGATTCCGGCGCCGACGATGATGTAACGACTGCTGGCAGGGATGGAAGTCACTGCGCTCGCCCCTCTCGTGGTGCCCGGCATTGGCGGCGCCCCTGAACCTTGGCGCTGCTAGTATTGCCTTTAGGGCAATACTATTTCCAACTTGGGGAATTCTACCGTGGCAAGGACCGGCCGGCCAGCGACCCGGCACGTCGCTGCAGTGCAGCGGGCGATCGCCATCCTGGACGAGCTCGCGGCGGCGCGTACCGAGCTGGGCACCAACGAGATCGCCCGCCGGACCGGGATCAACGTGAGCACGATCTCGCGGATCCTGGCCACGCTCGCGGCCGGCGGCCTGGTCGACCATGTCCCGTCCACGGGCCGCTACCGCATCGGCGCCGGGATCGTCCGGCTGGCCGGTGCCGTGGAGCTGGACATCCGTTCCCTCGCCCGGCCGCACCTCGAGGAACTGGCCAGGCACCTCGGGGAGACCGCCACGCTGTCGGTGCCCGGAGAGCACGAGGCGTTCACGCTCGACTTCGCGCAGAGCCCGCTGAGCGTCCGCAGTGTGGCCGAGGTGGGCCGCGCGAGCGTCGCGCACGCGACCGCGGTGGGCAAGGTGCTCCTCGCGCACGGCGGAACCCCGCCCCGCGGGCCCCTGAAGGCCTATACCGAACGGACCATCGTGGACCCCGCCGTCCTCGAAGCCGAGCTTGCCACCATCCGGAACAGGGGCTGGGCGCAGGCCGTCGGTGAGCGGGAGAAGGACCTGAACGCGGTCGCGGTGCCGGTGCTGGCCCGCAACGGGAAACTGGCGGCGATCCTCGGTGTGCAGGGCCCCGCGGTCCGGTTCAGCCCGCGGGTGATGCGCACTGCCATCGAGTCGCTCGGCGAGAAGGCCGCCCAGATCTCCGCCGCGCTGTGAACCCGGCCGTGGATCGCAGCGCCGGATGCCGAGGGGCGCGGCCTCAGGACCGCGGGCGGGCTTTTTCCGGATCGTAGAACGGGAACCGGACCACCTGTGCCGGGATCCGCTTCCGGTGCCCGTCCAGCTTCCCGACCTCGACGGCGGTCCCGACGGCCGAGTACTCCACCGCCATCCGGCACAGCGCGATGTTCTTGCGGAGGATCGGTGACCGGGTCCCGCTGGTGATCACGCCGACCCGGGACCGCCCGGCATGCACGCAGTCGCCGTGCACGGCGGCCTCGTTGCCTTCGAGCTCCAGCCCGACCAGAGCGCGCTGCGGAGCCGCCTTGCGCCGCTCCAGCGCCGCGCGGCCGACGAAATCGTCCTCCTTCGTCTTCAGCGCGACGGCAAAACCGATTCCCGCCTCGAAGGGATCGACCTGGTCGCAGAACTCATACCCGGCGAAGATCAGGCCTGACTCGATCCGGAGCATGTCCAGCGCGTCCAGGCCCAGCGGGGTCAGCCCGTGGCCGGAGCCCGCCTCCCATACCGCATCCCACAGCGCGAGCGCGTCCCGGGGATGGCACCACAGTTCGTAGCCGAGCTCACCGGTGTACCCGGTGCGCGAGACGAGCAGCGGCAGCCCCTGCGGCCCGCCGAGCCGCCCGATCGCGAACCGGAACCAGGTCAAGTCCTGCAGCGAGGGCTGGGTGGGCGGTGTCCACACGAGGCCGGCGAGCAGCTCGCGCGACCGGGGCCCCTGCACCGCGATGTTGTGCAGGTGATCGGTGGAGTGCTTGACCCACACCCGGTCCAGGCCGAGCTTCCCGGCGATCTGGCGCAGCCAGACGCCGTCGTGCTCGTCGCCGCCGACGAAGCGGAACCTGTCCGCGGCGAGCCGGAAGACCGTGGCGTCATCGAGCATCCCGCCGGTCTCGTTGCACAGCGCCGTGTAGACGACCTGGCCGTCCGCCAGCTTCCTGATGTTCCGGGTGACCGCCGCCTGCAGCAGCGCCTCGGCGTCGGGGCCGACCACCTCGAACTTGCGCAGCGGGGAGAGGTCCATGACCGCAGCGCCCTCGCGGCAGGCCCAGTACTCCTCGACCGCGCCGTGATTGTCGAAGCTGGTCGGCAGCCAGTAGCCGCGGTACTCGGTGATCCTCCTGGTCAGTGAGGACCAGCGCGGCTGGAAGGCCGTTTCGCGGGTCAGCTTCGGCTCGGCGTCCGGGGTCACGCGGTGCGCGATCGCCATGGAGAACCTCCTCTCGGCCGGGTAGACGCGGACGTGGATGTCGGTCGGGTTCCAGGCGTTGGCGGGATCGATGTCGTCGGGGCAGGCCGATGAGGCACAGACCAGGTTCGTCATCGCCCGGAGCAGCACGTAGTCGCCCGGCGCCGACCATGGCTCGTCGAAGAGGAGCTGGTTGGAATCGTTGAAGAAGGTGTTGTAGAAGAAGTTCAGCGCCGGCCAGCCGCGGCGCGCCGCGATCCCGAACCGGGCGAGCTGGCCGTTGAAGTTGTCGGTGCAGTTCACGTGGCCGGGGTAGCCCAGGTCCTCGTAATACTTGGCGTTGCAGGCCAACGCGAACGTGTCGTGCCTGCCCACCGTGTCGCGCACCACCTCGACCAGCGGGCGCATGTCCTGGTCGAAGAATTTGCCGAACAGGCCAGGCTGAGGGTAGGCGTTGCCCGTCAGGTTGCGGGTGGTAGTGGCGTCGAGCCCGCGCTCGGCGCCCTCGGCCAGCCGCGCGGCGTCAAAGGCGAGGAAGTCCGAGCACTGCCGCCCCTCGACGTCGATGACCTGGATGTAGCAGCCGGCTTCGACCTCATACGCCAGCGCGGTCGCGCGATCCACCCGCAGGTCGAGCACCGGGTCGGCCAGCGGCGGCGGCAGCCGTGGCTCACGCGGCTCACGCGGCCGCAGCCGGCGGACCTCGATGACCAGGTCAGACGGGGGGTTGTGCTGGTCCACGGGCATCAGCCAGGCGGGGGCCGCCACGATGCACGTCACCGGGTGCTGCGCCGCGAATGTGGCAGAGGCTCCAGCCGGTGACCACTCGCCGAACAGGGTCACCGCACGGGCGGCCAGCGGCTCCAGGCCGCGCTCCGCGAGGATGCCGACCACCTCGGACTTCGTCACCCTGCCTGGGGCCCACGCGGCGTCCAGGGCAGCCGCGGCACTCGCCTCGTCGTCGGCACGTGCCTCTGCCATGCCTCGCAGCACGGTTGCCGCGCCGTCCGCGGACGCGCCCATCTCGGCGAAGCCCTCGCCGCCGCGGGCGAGGACGGTCAGCTCGCCCCGCTGCCGTCCCTCGGCGTCGATGACGGTGATCTCGTCGCCCGCGTCGAGTTCCAGCGCGGTGACCGCGCCGGGGTGGACCCGGTAGCGCTCCACACGTGGGTCGGCGGCCGGCAGGCCGGGAAGGAGGAGGCGGGGCCGGCCGGCAGGCACCTGCCCGGGGTCGGCCGGGGCCTGGCGCTCCGCTGACACGGTCACCGCGGGATCACCTTCCGATCACAGGTTCACTGCAGGTTTACACCGTCCCTCTATGGTGAACCTTTTTGGTTGCGCTACGACAGTCCTACGACCTCGCCGTCCTCGTCGAGGTCGATGTGTGCGGCGGCCGGGTTCGCCGACAGGCCTGGCATCGTCCTGATCTCACCGCAGATCGGGTAGACGAAACCGGCGCCGACCGACGCGCGGACCTCCCGCACCGGCAGCGTCCAGCCGGTCGGCGCGCCCTTGAGCGCCGGGTCGGAGGAGATCGACAGGTGCGTCTTGGCGATGCATACCGGGAGGCGCCCGAACCCGGCCCGCTCGTAGGTCTCGATCTGGCGCGCCGCCTGCGGGGAATAGCTGACGCCATCCGCCCCGTAGACCCGCCGGGCCACGGTCTCGATCTTCTCCCGCAGGCTCGCCTCGTCGGGGTACAGGAACTGGAACCGGCTGGGCTCGTCGGCGGCGTCGGCCACCGCCTCGGCCAACTCAGCGGCACCGCGGCCGCCCTCGGCGAAATGGGTGCACACCGCCGACCTCACGCCCATCTCGTCGGCGACCTCACGAATCGCGTTGTGCTCGCTGCGGTGGTCGGTCGGGAAAGCGTTGATCGCGACCACCGGCGGGATCCCGTGCAAGCTGACGTTCTCGAGTTGCTTGCGCAGGTTCGCCGCACCGGCCAGCACGTCATCGGGATTCTCCGCCAGCAGATCCGGCGGCAGCGGCCGGCCGGCGACCACCTTGTACTTGCCCGAGTGGGCCTTCAGTGCCCGGACGGTCGCGACGACCACCGCGGCGTCCGGCCGGAGCCCCGAGGTGCGGCACTTGATGTTGAAGAACCGCTCGGCCCCCATGTCCGCGCCGAACCCCGCCTCGGTGACCAGGAAATCGCCGGTCCGGATGCCGATCAGGTCGGCCACCACCGATGAGTTGCCCGTGGCGATGTTCCCGAACGGCCCGGTGTGCACGAGCACCGGGGTGTTCTCCATGGTCTGCAACAGGTTCGGCTTGATCGCGTCGCGCAGGATCACCGCCATCGACCCCGCGGTGTCGAGTTCCTCGGCCGTCACCGGCGAGCCGGCGGCGGTGTAGCCGACCACGATCCGGCCCAGCCGCTGGCGCAGGTCGGCCAGCGACGAGGACAGCGCGAGCGTGGCCATCACCTCGGAGGCGGCCGTGATGTCGAACCCGGTCTGCCTGGTGACGCCGTCGGCCTTCGGGCCGAGCCCGACCACGATGTTGCGTAGCGCCCGGTCGTTGACGTCCAGCACCCGGCGCCAGGTGATCTCGTTCAGGTCAAGCCCCAGCGCGTTGCCCTGGAACAGGTGGTTGTCGAGCATCGCGGCGAGCAAGTTGTGCGCGGCGGTCACGGCGTGCATGTCGCCGGTGAGGTGCAGGTTGAGCACCTCCATCGGGATGACCTGGCTGTAGCCGCCGCCCGCTGCGCCGCCCTTGATGCCGAACGTCGGGCCCATCGACGGCTGCCTGATCGCGACCGTCGCACGCTTGCCGATGTGCCGGAACGCCTGCCCCAGCCCTACCGTCGTGGTGGTCTTGCCCTCTCCGAGCGGGGTCGGCGTGATCGCGGTCACCACCACGTACTTCGCCTTCGGCGCGCCGGCCAGTTCCTCGATCGCGGCCAGCTTGATCTTCATGACCTGCTCGCCGTACGGCTCCAGCAGGTGCATGCCCAGGCCGATCTCGCTGGCGATATCGTCGACGGGCTTGAGCTGGGCGCCGCGGGCGATCTCGAGGTCGCTTGGGAATGCCATGGCAGGGCTCCTCATATTCCGGGGGGTTCGAAACCGTCGGTCTCGATGCCGAACTCGGTGCCGGCTGACAGCAGCGCGCCGAACAAGTACTGTCCGGACGACCGCTCACAGTGCAGTAGGTAGGAGCGGGTGCCGCCGAGGTCGTCGCGAATGACGTCGGTGGCCAGCGCCGCGACGGAGGTCCGGAACGCGGCACCGTCCGGCGTAATGCCGTCGGACAGGTCGATCCCGCAGACCTTGGCAAGCACGCCGGCCGCGCACGGTCCGTAGAGCCTGATCAATGCCCGGCCGTGGGTGAGATCAACCCAGGTGACGGACTCGCCGGGAGCCTGCGCGGCGGCCTTCTCCAGCCCGGGCTCCAGCACGCCGGCCCGGCCAGGGGGCGCCAGCAGCAGCCACTCCCCCGGCCCGGAGCCCACGACGAGGGTGCCGTCGGGGTCGCGCGCCGCCCGGCCGAACGGCACGCCAAGCGAGGCCGCGACCTCGCCGCCCACCGGCGCGCGCAGCTGCACCTTGGTCAGCGGGGTGCAGTCGGTCAGGGTCAGGGTGTCAGCGCCCGCGGCACTGGCGCGCCGCCCGCTGACCTCCCACCCGGCCTTGACGACGACGGGTGGTGCGGGCGCGATGGGGCTGCGCGCGACGGGCTGCCCGTTGGTCCGGGGGATTTCCGGTTCAGACACGCATCCTCCCCCCGTCCGGATCGACGTGCGCATGCTGCGGGGTAACCCGCGCCTGGATCAGGCGCCCGCTGGGCAGCCGCACCGTGACCACGGTTCCGGGCGCGGCGAGGCGCGCATCGACCTGGGCAAGGCAGATGGACCGGCGCAGCGTCGGTGACATCCGGCTGGAGGTGATCCGGCCAGCGATCGTGTCCCCGTCGACGATCAGGCTGGCCTCCTCCGGCACGACGGAGGAATCGACGGGCTGCAGCCCGACCAGCTCGGTGGCGATGCCCTGGGCATGTTGCCAGGCCAGCTCGGGTTTCCCGGCGAAGTCGTCCTTGTCCAGCTTGATCGCCCAGTCCAGTCCGGCGCTGAAGGCCCTCGTCAGGCCGTCGGTGTCCTGGCCGACGATGAAGTGGCCCTTCTCCAGCCGCAGGATCCGCTGCGCCTCCACGCCGAACGCGGCCACCCCAAGATCGGCGCCGGCCGCCAGCAGCGTCTCCCAGACGTGCAGCCCGTACCCGGCCGGGACGTGGACTTCGTAGCTGAGCTCGCCGGTGAAGCCGATCCGCCACAGCACGCTGTCGCCGACGCCGGCGATCGTGCCGGTGCGCACGTGCATGTAAGGAAACGCGTCGTTGGCCAGGTCCACGCCCTCGGTGACTCGCCCGATCAGCTCGCGTGACTTCGGCCCCGCGACGTTGATGCTGGCGTAAGCCGTGGTCACCGGCGTGACGTGGATCCGCCAGTCGGGGTGCTCGGTCTGCAGCCAGTTCTCCACCCACTCCCAGACCGTCGCCGCGCCGGAGGACGTGGTGCTCATCAGGTAATGCTCGTCGCCCAGCCTGCCGGTGACGCCGTCGTCAAGGACCACCCCGTCCTCGGCGCACATGACGCCGTAGCGGACCCGGCCGATCTCGAGCTTGGACCACTTGTTCACGTACAGCAGGTTGAGCAGGCGTGGAATGTCGGGGCCGCGCAGGTCGAGCTTGCCGATCGGGGTGACGTCGATGATGCCCACGTTCTCGCGCACGTTGCGCGCCTCGGCCGGCGGGTCGCCGTAGCCGTCCGGGCGGATCCACGCCCCCGCGATGAGCGGCGCAGCGCCGTGCGCCTCATGCCAGGGCTGCATCGGCGAGTAGCGCACCGGCTCGAATGCCTGGCCCGCTAGGGCGCCAAGCGTGACGGGCGCGTAAGGCGGGCGCCAAGTGGTGGTACCGGTCTCCGCGATCGAGGCACCGGTCGCCCGGGCCACGGCCGCGACCGTGTTGACCGTCTCCAGCTTGCCCTGGACTGGTCCCATGGTCGCCGTGGTGAAGCGCTTGGCCAGCTCGGCGCTGTCGTACCCCTCGGCGACCGCCGCCGCGATGTCCTTGGACGACACGTCCTCGCTGAAGTCGACGAACCCGTGCGTGCGGCCGAGGAACAGTTCGGGATGCGGGTCGACCGGCAGCGGGGGAATCGCGACCGGGGCCGCATCGTCCGGCTCCGCCGCCTCGGCGCCGGGGTCCTGGCGGGTGGGCACCGTGCGGCGCCGGGCCCGGGACAAGTGCGCGGCGCGGCGGGCGGCCTCGGCACCGGTGGCGGCGGCGTGCCCGGTGAGGTCCTCGAGTCTGCCGTCGCCGGCGATGCCGCCGGTCACCAGGACGTCCTGCGGCAGGCGGGCGGGATCGGGAAGGAAGCGGGCCGCCTCCGGCCGGTACACCGGGCGGTCACCCGCGGCATTGAGCAGCGCGGTCGGCGCGGTCCAACCTACAGCGGTGACCACTAGGTCGCAGTCGATCGTCGTGCCGTCCGCGGTCCGGACGGCGCGGACCCCGCCGCGCCCGCGCACGGCCGTCACGTCGCCGCCGAGGCGGGCGTCCTCGACCCGGGCGACCTCCACTCCCGCCCGCTTGAGGTCGGCCACCACGGCATCGCCCTCGGAGTTGGCGCTCAGCACCACGGCGCGCTCCCCGGGCTTGACCGCGTACAGGTTGATGAGCCTGCGGACCGCGGTGGAGAGCATTACCCCCGGCAGGTCGTTGCCCTCGACCACGTACGGCCGCTCGATCAGGCCGGGGGCCACCACGAGCGTGGCAGCCCGCGCCTTGATCAGCCGCTCCGCCTCGGCCCCGGCGGTGCCAGGCCCTCGGTCGAGCACGGCCAGCCAGTTGCCGTCGTAGCGGCCGAGCACGACCGCGTTGGTCAGGACCTCGATCCCGGGTTCGGCCGCCACCTGCGCGGCGAGATCGGCCAGGGCCGCGAGATCGGCCTCGTCCCCCCAGCGCAGGTGCCCGCCGAGCCGGTGCTCCTCCTCGACGAGCATGACCGAGGCACCCGCCCGGGCGGCTGCCACGGCGGCCGCCATGCCCGCGGGGCCGCCGCCCGCCACCAGCACGTTCGGATGGGCGTGGCGCTTCTCCGGCCGGTCGTGCGGTGTGTCCGCCGACACCGAGCCGCCGTTCACGAACCGCCGCAGCACGCTCTCGTAGGCGGGCCACAGAGCTGTAGGCCGCATGAAGGTCTTGTAGTAGAAACCCGCGGTCAGGAATCGGCCCACGGCCTGGTTCGCGGACTTGACGTCGAAGCGCAGCGACGGCCAGGCGCCCTGCGAGCTGACCACCATGCCCTGGGTGACCAGCCGGTGCGCGCCCCGCACGTTCGGCTCATCCCCGACCTGGACCATGCACCCCGGATCATGAAAGGAACCCGTGAGCAGGCCGCGGGGGCGGTGGTATTTCATCGACCGGGAGAACACCCGCTCGCCGGCGGCGGCCAGCGCCGAGATTATCGTATCGCCGCGAAAAGCCGAAAAGCTGCGGCCGTTCCAGGTGAATGAGAACTCCACAGCACGGTCGATCACCTCGCCGGGCTGCGGGGACAGGCGCCCGGACGGCCCGCCCGCGGTGCCGTTCACCCGGCTTCCCGGCCAGCGTGGACGGCGCGGACCTCATTGGTCTCGGTGTGCCGCTCGACCTTGAGATACCGGCGGCAGCCCATCCGGTGGTACCAGGTTTCCGTGGTCCAGTCGCAGGGGTTGGCCCGCACGTACAGGTACCGGCGCCACTGGGGGGCAGTCACCGTCGCCGGGTCGGGACGGGACACCACCTCGCCGACATAGGCGAACTCGCTGGCGTCGCGGGGCCCGCACCAGGAGCACGGCAGCAGGATCATCAACGGACCTTTCACACCTTTAGTGGCCGACAGCGGCTGCGCCCTTCTCACCCACCAGCACGCCTTCGGCGAAACGTTCCAGGCCGAAGGCGGCGATGATCTCCGGTGTCCGGCCGGTGGCGATGCACTCCGCCATCGCCTCGCCCGATACCGGGCCGGCCTTGAAACCGTAGGTCCCCCACCCGGTGTCGACCAGGAACCCCTCGACCGGGGTGTGACCCATGACGGGCGAGAAGTCGGGCGTCATGTCGCACAGGCCCGCCCACTGGCGCAGCACCCGCACCTTGGTCAACGCGGGCATCAGCTCGAGAACGTGACCGGCCAGGCCCTCGATGAACTCCAGCGATCCGCGCATCGAGTACGAGGTGAACGGGTCGACGCTCGCCCCGAACACCAGCTCGCCGCGATCGGTCTGGCTGATGTAGACGTGCAGCGTGCCGGACACGATGACGGTGGACAGGAAGGGCTTCACCGGTTCGGTGACCGCGGCCTGGAGCGGGAACGTCTGGATCGGCATCGCGACGCCGGCCATGTCCGAGACCAGCGTGGCCCAGCCCGCGGTCGCGTTGAGGACGATGGGCGTGGCGATGTCACCGCGGCTGGTGCGCACCCCCCGGATCCGCCCGTCCGCCACGTCGATGCCGGTCACCTCGGTGTTCTGATGGATGTGCACGCCGAGCGCGTCCGCGCCGCGGGCGTATCCCCACACCACGGCGTCATGGCGGATGATGCCACCCGGCGGGTGCCATAGGGCGCCGACCACCGGATACCTGGCACCCTCCCCGACGTCGAGGAACGGCGCCAGCCGCTTTATCTCGGCTGGCCCGATCACCTCGGAGTCGACGCCCTCGGCCTTGTTGACCTCGGCACGCCACCGCATGGTGCGCAGCGACGAGTCGTTGTGGGCCAGGGTGAGGTGACCCCGCCGCGAGAACATCACGTTGAAGTCCAGGTCGGCGGCGAGCCGCCGGTAAAGCTGGAGCGAGCGGTCGTAGAACCTGACCCCTTCCGGCGTGAGGTAGTTCGACCGCAGGATCGCGGTGTTCCGGCCGGAGCCGCCCGACCCGATATAGCCCTTGTCCAGCACCGCGACGTCGGTGATCCCATGGTTGGCGGCCAGGTAGTACGCGGCGGCGAGGCCGTGCACGCCCCCGCCGACTATCACGACGTCGTAAGAGCCCTTCAGGGGGTGCCCGCGCCAGGCAGGCGGCCATTCAGCGTGCGTGAGGCCGCGGCGCAGCAGGCCGAACGCGGAGTACCTGGCGGGATATGCCGCGCGGCGCGCTTGTTGCCGGTGTCCGTTCGTACTCGCCAGCACGGCTCCCTCGCCTCCCCGCGAGCCACGATTGGTGACCGAGATTCCCGCCGGATAGGCTACGCCAGCAATGAAACTCTGTCCACTTTGAGTAAACGCACGGCAATCGCCAGCCGATGCGCACCGGAGGTTCCGGGGGTCGTCCCCCGGGCCAACACCGCGGCCCAGGCGCCTCGGGCCAGTCAGCCTGCCGACTGGATCGACTTCACGGCAAGGAACTGGATGGGCAGCTCGATCAGCGCGTTGGGCCCATGCGGAACTTCACCCACGAACTGCAGTGCGTCCCCCGGTTCCAGCACGTAGCGGGAGCTGCCGTACAGGTACTCCATCCGGCCCGAGATCATGTAGATCAGCTCCGTCCCCGCATGCTGGTACAGCGGGAACGTGTCGGCCCGCTCGGTGAGCGTGACCAGCAGGTTCTCCAGCGAGTTGTGCGGGGCCCGCATGGTGCCGAGGGACTGGTACCGATGCCCGGGACCGGCGCCCTTGTGCTGGATGTCCAGGCCCCGGCCTGCTTTGACGTAGAGGACGTCCTGTTCTTCGTTCAGGCCGCGGAAGAAGGCGGTGACCGGGACCTTCAGCGCCTCGGACAGCCGCGCCAGGGTGGCGAGGCTGGGTGACGCCTGCGCATTCTCGATCTTCGACAGCATGCCCTTGGACAGGCCGGTCAGCTCAGCGAGCTGGCCGACGGTCAGCGCGAGCAGCAGCCGGAACTCGCGGACCCGCTCGGCGATGATCGCCCCGAGCGCGTCCTCAAGGGTGCCGTCCGGTCCCGGCGACGACTCCTCGGCACCGCCGCCGACCTGGTACTCGGCGTGGCGCGCGCCGGCTGCGGTCCGGCTTACCAGTTCCGTCATCAGGTCCAGTGTCCTCCCCCGAGCGGCCACCGTCACTCCCACCTTGACCGGCCGGCCGACAGGCGGGGAGAACCGCCCCCTCAGGAAACAGGAGCCGGACAAGGTGTTGTATCGTCCTATGATACAGGGTTTACTGTCCGTAAATAATTACGTCTAGCTCCGGCTCGGGACGGGACGCTGCGGCCCCAAACATACGGCCCTCCGCGGACCGCCGCGAGCGGGCTGGGACGGCAGCTCCCCGCCAGGAGGTCCAGTGAGCACAGACCTCGAACGGTTCACCAGCTCCGACGGCCGCGCAGAGGCGGTCGAGCGCGTCCGGGCGGAGATCGACGCCAAGGGCATTACCTACATCTACTACCAGTTCGTGTCGGTCACCGGCCGCATCATGGGAAAGGGTGTGCCCGCCGACCACTGGGAGCGGATCGCCGACCGGGGCTTCCAGCTCGTCTACGGGTCCACTGCCAACCTGTTCACTGACCGCCACGGCCAGTACATCGGGTACGGGCCCGAGGCATGGGAACTCGTCGGCTTGCCTGACGTGGAGACCTTCTGCCAGCTGCCGTGGGACCCGAAGACGGCCAGAGTGTTTTGCACGCTGTTCCGCAACAGGGAAGAAGAGGTCGACCCGGGCGGCTACCTCAGCTCCGACTGCCGCGGCAACCTTCGCCGGATCCACGAGGCGTTCGAGGCCGAGACCGGGCTCCACCTGCGCGTCGGCACCGAGCCGGAGATGATGTGGCTCAAGCTGAATCCCGACGGCACGCCGTCGGTCGAAGGCAAGACCAAGCCGTACTGCTACCACATCGACCAGTTCGCAGAGCTGCAGCCGCTCATCCACAAGGTGATGGAGTACGGCAAGGCGATGGGCCTGGACATGATCCAGGGCGACCACGAGGACGCGCCCGGCCAGCTTGAGCTGAACTGGATGTTCGACCGGGCCGAGCGCACCGCCGACCGGCTCACCACCTACCGGCAGATCTGCAGGCAGGTAGGACGGGAACTCGGCGCGTTCCCGTGCTTCATGCCCAAGCCGTTCATGGGCGTGTCGGCGAATGGCTGTCACCACAACATCTCGCTGTGGCAGGGCGAGGAGAACATGTTCCTGCCCGACACCGACAACCCGCGCCTGCCCAGCAAGCTGGGGCTGAACGCGATCGGCGGCATACTCGAGCACCTCGGCGCGCTGACCTGCATCACCGCGCCGACCGTGAACTCCTACCGGCGGTTCTGGGATACCGGCTTCTGGGCGCCACTTTTCGCCGACTGGGGTTTCCAGAACCGGACGACCGCACTGCGGGTGAGCGCCCCCGGCCGGTTCGAGTACCGGTCCGTGGACTCCGCGGTCAACCCTTACCTCTCCTTCGCCGCGGTGATCAAGGCAATGGCCGACGGCATCCAGCGCGGCCTCGACCCAGGACCGCCGGAGGACCGCAACATCTACGAGGCGATCGCGGGCGGCAAGGACGTCAAGAAAGTCCCGATGACGCTCGGCGAGGCGCTGACGGCACTGGCCGGCGACGAGGTGGTCAGGGACGCGATGCCGGGCGAGATGTACCGGGTCTTCCATCACTACAAGACCGACGAGTGGGAGCGCTACTGCGCGACGGTCTCCGACTGGGACGTCAACGAGTACCTGGACATCCTCCCGTAGCGGGTTGCGCGGGTAGCGAGAGGAGCCAACGACATGTGCGGGATCGCCGGCATCATCCACCGGGACGGGTCCGGGGACATCGGCAGCGAGATCACCCGGATGCTTCAGTCGATGAAGCACCGCGGCCCGGACTCCACCGGCTTCGCCCTGTACGGTCCGCCGGATGACCTGCTCGTGATGCGGATCAAGCTGGCCGACCCGAACGACAACCACGGCTTCGGCTGGAGCGAGCGTCTGGAGCGGCATCGCAACGAGATCGAGTCGCGGCTGTCCAAGATCGGGGCCACTATCGACGCCATCCGCGGCGACCAGGAGTACGCCTACCGGATCAAGTTCCGCTATACCGGTGACCTCAAGCCGCTCGCCGACTACGTCGAGGACGTCCCCGGCTGCGAGGTGCTGTCCCTGGGCCACTCCCTGGAGATCATCAAGGACCTCAGCGATGCCGAGAGCGTCGCGGAGCGCTACGGCCTCGCCGGGTTCACCGGCACCCACGCGATCGGTCACGTCCGGATGGCGACCGAGTCCGACGTGGACATCTCGGGTGCGCACCCCTACTGGGCGTATCCGTTCTCCGACATCGCGGTGGTGCACAACGGCCAGTTGACCAACTACCACATGTGGCGGCGGCGGCTGGAGCGGATGGGGCACCGGTTCCAGTCCGAGTGCGACTCCGAGATCATCGCGGTCTACCTGGCGCAGAAGATGGACGACGGCCTGTCGCTGGAGACGGCGATGAAGGAGAGCCTCGACGAGCTTGACGGAGTCTTCACCTACCTGGTGGTGACGGCCGACGCGCTCGGAGTGGCCAAGGATGAGATGGCCGCCAAGCCGCTGGTGCTGTACGAGTCGCCCGGGCTGGTGGCGCTGGCGTCGGAGGAGGTGGCGATCCGCGCCGTGGTCGGCCGCGAGATCGACACCTACGATCCGTACGAGCGTGAAGTGCTGGTGTGGCACCGGTGAAGATCAGCTACGACGTCCGCGGGCTGGCGGAGCCGGACGCGCAGGCACCGAACATCGCCAAGATCGAGGGCGAGGGCCCCGGGCGCCAGGCCGTCTTCGACGCGGCCGACCTGTCGACCCGCCAGATCAACCTGGAATTGCGCCGGCTCGTCTACGACGAGGGAGTGGCCGACGTCACGATCCAGAACCCGGGGGCCAAGCACTCGATCGCGGTTGGCATCCTCACCCGGTGCCGGATCACCATCGAGGGCAGCCTCGGCTACTTCGGCTGCGGCCTGATCGACGGGCCCGAGATCCACGTCAAGGGCCGGGTCGGTTGGTCGGTGGCGGAGAACATGATGTCCGGAGTGGTCGTGATCGACAAGATCGCGGGCTCACTGGCCGGTGCCGCACTGCGCGGCGGCGACCTGGTGGTGCATGGCGACGTCGGGGCGCGCACCGGCATCGACCAGAAGGGCGGCACGATCGTCGTCGGCGGCAATGCGGGCATGATGACGGGGTTCATGATGCAGCGCGGGCGCCAGATCATCTGCGGGAACGTGGGCGGCGGGCTCGGCGACTCCATGTACGACGGCGCGATCTACGTCGGCGGCAAGGTCACTTCGCTGGGCGTCGACTGCGTCGAGGCCGAGCTCACCCCCGGCGACCATGAACTCCTGGAACGCAAGCTGCGAATCTACGGCATGGAGCCGAAGACCTCGTTCCGGAAATTCGTCTGCGGCAAGAAGCTCTGGAACTACGACAACCTCGAGCCGGCCGAGCGCAAGCTCGTCCTGTAGGTGGCGCGGCCGCCGGCACGCACCGGCGGTGAGGCCATCGGCAAGCACTGGGAGCGAACACCTCAATGAGCACAGTCGACGACGGCAGGCGCGCCGTCCTGGGGCGCAGCAGCATCTTCACGCCCGAGGTGATCAACGACATCCACGTGAAGGCCGAACTCGGCCGGTACCGCATGCGCGGGTTCTCGATGTTCAAGCGGATCCCGCACTGGGACGAGCTGATGTTCCTGCCCGGCACGCTGACCAGGTTCGTCATCGAGGGTTACCGCGAGAAGTGTGAGACCAAGACGGTACTCGGCGCGCGGTTCGCGAAGCGGCCGCTGGAGCTTGACATCCCGGTCTACATCACCGGGATGAGCTTCGGGGCGCTGTCCCTCGAGGCGAAGATGGCGTTGGCCAAGGGCGCCTCCATGGCGGGCACCGCGACCTGCTCCGGCGAGGGCGGCATGATCCCGCCCGAGCGCGACCTGTCGACCAAGTGGTTCTACCAGATCATCCAGAGCCGCTACGGGTTCAATCCGCACCACCTGATGCTTGCCGACGGGGTGGAGTTCTTCATCGGGCAGGGCTGCAAGGTCGGCCTCGGCGGTCACCTGATGGGCCAGAAGGTGACCGAGCAGGTCGCCGAGATGCGCTCGCTGCCGGCCGGCATCGACCAGCGGAGCCCGGCGCGCCACCCGGACTGGCTCGGGCCGGACGACCTGTCGCTGAAGATCCAGGAAATCCGCGAGGCGACCGACTACCAGGTGCCGATCCAGCTCAAGCTGGGCGCTGCGCGGGTGTACGACGACGTACGGATGGCCGCCAAATGCGGGCCGGACACCATCTACCTGGACGGGGCCGAGGGCGGCACCGGCGCGGGACCCCACATCGCCGCGGAGGAGACCGGCATCCCGCTGATGGCGGCCATTCCGGAGGCGCGCCGGGCGCTGGAGGACGTAGGCCTGGTCGATGAGATCGATCTGGTGGTGGCCGGCGGCATCCGCAATGGCGCCGACGTCGCCAAGTGCCTGGCGCTCGGCGCGAAGGCGGTGGCCATCGGGCACTCCGCGCTGATGGCTCTCAACTGCAACAAGGAGATCCCGGGCGTCACCGACTACGAGGGCACCGTCGGCGTCCCGGCCGGGCAGTGCTACCACTGCCACACCGGGCGGTGCCCGGTCGGCATCACCACTCAGGACCCCGAACTGCGCATGCGGCTCAGGGTCGATGAGGCGGCCGAGCGCGTCTACAACTTCCTGCACACGCTGACCATCGAGGCGCAGATGTTCGCCCGGGCCTGTGGCAAGACCGACGTGCACAGCCTCGAGCCCGAGGACCTCTGCGCGCTGACCGTGGAGGCGTCGGCGATGGCGAAGGTGCCGCTGGCCGGCACGAACTACATCCCCGGGCAGACCGAGGAGCGCACGCTGGCCGAGATCAAGGCACTCCTGGAAAAGCAGATACTGAACGAGAGCACGGGCGGTCCGCGCAATGGCTGAGGAACCTATCTCTGGGCTGGCCGGTGATGAGCCCCGGGCGCCGCACCTGTCGGTGAAGATCGGCATCGACACCGAGGAACTGACCGGGCGGACCTTCCCCTATCAGTTCGACCGGTCCCTGGTAGACGACGTCGACCTCATCGCGGCGACCCCGGGCGAGGACCTCAACTGGCTGGAGGATATCTACCTGATGTACGAGGATGGCGTCCCCGCGGTCTTCGACCGGTACACCAACGCCTTTCTCAAGATCCATTTCGAGATTCCTGAGGGCCGGGAGGACGAGTACGCGCGAAAGGTGCTGATTACGCACCTTCGCGAGGGCAACTCCTACGGCATCTGGCTCAAGCGCCGCCACGCGAAGTTCCCGCAGCCCGAACTCGGCCCGTGGCTGGCAGGGTCCGCCACGGTTGGCGAGAACTGGCGGCCCCCCGAGGTACCGGGGCCAGAGCGCCCATCCGGCCACTGACGCGGCCGCCGCTCTTCTCAACCGCAGACATGGCTAACGCTCGGCCCGGCCCGGCGGCTCGCCCCGCCGGTCTCCCGGAACGCTGTGACGCTGTTGTCGTGGGCGGCGGCGTGCTCGGGCTGTCGTCGGCTTATGAGCTCGCCCGCCGCAACCTCTCGGTTGTCCTTGTGGAGAGCGGTCAGGTGGGAGGGCGGCAGTCCGGCCGGAACCTGGGATTCGTCCGCCAACAGGGCCGAGCGCCCGCCGAACTGCCGATGATGATGGCCGCCAACCAGCGGTGGCAAGGGCTCGGCCATGAACTCGGGTCGGACGTGGAGTGGCGGATGGGGGGCAACCTCCGGCTCACCAACGACCCAGAACTGGCGGGCCGCTACGAGCGCTGGGTGGCTGACGCCGCGTCGTTCGGACTCGACAGCCGGGTTGTGAGCAGCGCCGAGGTGGCATCGATCCTGCCCGGAGTGAACGAGAAGTGGCTGCTTGGGATCTTCACGGCATCTGATGGGCACGCCGACCCCATCGCGACATGCCGCGCCTACACGGCGGCGTTGCGGGCGCGTGGCGTTCAGATCTGCGAGGGCGTGCCAGTGCGGAAGGTCATACTCCAGGGTGGCTCGGTCACCGGCGTCGCGACGCCCTTTGGCGAGCTCAAGGCCGGGATCGTCGTGCTGGCCGCAGGATCTGGCAGCGCGCGACTGGCCCGCGGGGCGGGAGTCGAGATTCCCCAGCAGCTGGTCCGCCAGACGGTCATCCTGACTGAGCCAGTCCCAGCGGTGACACGGGCGGCTGCCTGGACGGGCGAGCTCTTCATCCGCCAGGACGCCAGAGGGTGCCTTCGCCTCGGCGCTTCCGCACGCAATGAGATCGTTCTGGACCCCGCTGGGATTCGTCATGCTGGGCGATTCCTCTCTGGCTACCTCGCCAACCGCTCGCAGCTTCGCGTGCGGCTTGACCCCGCGAGCCTCGCCAGGGCCCTGCTCCGGCCCGTTCAATCCACCTGGGGCGGCGAGCTGGATCCCCAGCCCAGGTTCGACGACGTCCGATTCTGCCTCGAGCGGATACAGCGCTACTTTCCCGGCCTCGGTGCTTTGCGGCTCCGGCGGGCCTGGGCCGGAGAGATAGAGGTGACGCGGGATGCGCTACCCGTTATCGACGGTGGGGGCGGGCCGAGCGGTCTTGTCATCGCCACGGGGATGAGCGGGCACGGGTTCGGGCTTGGGCCCATCGTGGGCACTGTCGTGGCCGATATCGTCGACGGCGCCGAGACCGGTTTCGACCTGCAGCCGTTCCGCCTCGCTCGCTTCCATGACGGCAGCCGGCTCGAGCCCGTACACCTCATCTGACCCCGTACCGCGTCAGCCTGCCACCGCGCCGGGTTCGTCCGGGAGGTGACTCCTTTACCATGAGAAACATGCCTGCAACGACCCGACGTGTACTGCTCGCCAAGCCCCGGGGCTACTGCGCCGGGGTCGACCGTGCCGTACAGACCGTCGAGCTGGCGCTGGAGCGCTACGGCGCCCCGGTCTACGTGCGCAAGCAGATCGTCCACAACAAGCATGTCGTGGCCGCGCTGGAGCAGCGCGGGGCCGTGTTCGTGGACGAGGCGACAGATGTCCCCGAGGGCGCGGTGGTGGTCTTCTCGGCGCACGGGGTGGCGCCGCAGGTCCGCGCCGATGCGGAGATGCGCAATCTGCACGCGATCGACGCCACCTGCCCCCTCGTCACCAAGGTTCACAGCGAGGCGCGCCGGTTCGCCGCGCAGGGATACGAGATCCTGCTCATCGGCCATGAGGGCCACGAGGAGGTAGTCGGCACGACCGGCGAGGCGCCGTCGCACATCTCCCTGGTGGACGGGCCCGGGGGCAGCGCCGAGGTGCAGGTACGCGACCCCGCCAAGGTGGTCTGGCTGTCGCAGACCACGCTCTCGGTCGATGAGACCAACGAGACCGTCGCTGCGCTGAAGGCGCGGTTCCCAACGCTGGCCGACCCGCCCAGCGACGACATCTGCTACGCCACCCAGAACCGGCAGGCGGCCGTGAAGCGGATCGCGGCGGAGTCGGATGTGGTCATCGTGGTGGGATCGCAGAACTCCTCCAATTCGGTGCGGCTGGTCGAGGTGGCGGTTGACGCTGGCGCTGGCGCCGCCTACCTGGTCGACGACGCCGATTCGATCGAGCCGGCCTGGCTGGAGGGCGTGAGCACGGTGGGGCTGAGCAGCGGCGCGTCCGTGCCGGAGGACCTGGTAGCCGGCGTGCTTGAACGCCTTGCCGACAGTGGCTTCGACCACGTCGAAGAGGTCGAGGCGGTGGAGGAGCGAATGGTCTTCGCGCTCCCGCACGAACTCAGGCAGCACAAGAACTCACCCTGACCTCGCCCGTCACTCCGCTTCTACAGCAGACAGCGGGCCAGGGTGGCAGCTTGAAGATCTTCACACGGCCTGCACAGCTTCCACATCCCGTCTTCGTCTGCCCGATGCTGCACTGTCATGTGGGTCCGGCCGGCCGGGATGCGGGCGAGAACCCGGCAGTCCGGGGGCCAGTTTCAAACTGATGGTCACAAGGACGGGACGCGGCACGGGAAATCGGCGGGGAGCGGGTTTGTTGCCGATTGCTGCGGCGCCTTCATGACACCGGGCCTGCGCTGGCCCGTTGCGAGGAGGTTATCGTTATGAATCTTCGCCACGGCCCGCTGCGGAATGCGCGGCCCGCAGGCCGGTATATCGTCCTGGTGCTGGTGGCCGCGGTTTTGCCGCTGGGGGCGTTAAGCCCGGCAGCAGCCGCGCCGGGGCAGCCGCGGGTGCCTGCCTTGCACTGGGCGGCCTGCGGGGGTGGCTTTGCGTGCGCCACGGCTGCGGTGCCGCTGGACTATGACCATCCGGGCGGGCCGGCTATCTCGCTGGCCCTGATCCGGCTGCCCGCCACCGATCAGCGGCACCGGATCGGTTCCGTGCTGACTAATCCCGGTGGCCCGGGCCATTCCGGGGTGGACGCCATCCGCGGCATCCCGCCCAGCGCCTATCCGCCCGGCATGCGAGCCCGGTTCGACATCATCGGCTTCGACCCGCGCGGGGTGGGACACAGCACACCGATCCGGTGCTTCCCCAGCGACGCAGCAAGGTCGCGGTTCTTCGCCGGCGTGCCACTGTTCCCGGTCACCCGCGGCGAGCAGGTCCTGTTCGCCGCCAAGACCGCCGAGTTCGGCGGGATCTGCCTGCGTCACAACGCCGCCATCATGCGGCACATGTCGACGGCCAACGTCGCCCGGGACATGGACCTGCTGCGCCAGGCGCTGGGCGACCGGAAGCTGACCTTCTACGGCGCCTCCTACGGCAGCTACCTCGGCGAGGTCTACGCCGGCCTGTTCCCCGGCCGCGTCCGGGCGCTGGTCTTCGACTCCATCATCGACCCGGTGGACTGGGCCACCGGACACGGGGACGGCTTCTCAGTCCCGGTGTACACCCGCGAGCGCAGCGACGCGGGCACCGATGCGACGATGGCGCAGTTCCTCCGGCTCTGCGACCGCGCCGGCCCGCGCTGTGCGTTCTCCGCCGGGGATCCCCAGGCGAAATGGCAGACGCTGCTGGACAGGGCCCGGCGGGCGCCGATCCGCATCCCGGGCGGCCCGCCAGTGACCTACGCCGAGATCGTCACCCGCACCGAGCTACTGCTGGCGGACCCGCCACAATCCTGGTCGGCGCTGGCCGGGAAACTGCAGCAGCTCTACCAGGCCAGCACGCCGGCCCCGCGGAGCGCCTCCGCCGCGACCGCTGCTGGCGCGGCGGCAGTGGCCTACCACAACGACGACGAGGCGCTGGTCGCCGTCACCTGCACCGACACCAACAACCCCCGCGACCCGTTCCGCTGGCCAGCCGTGGCCCGGCAGCGCGACCACCGCTTCGGCCCGTTCGGATCCTTCTGGGCCTACCTGTCCGAGCCGTGCGCCACCTGGCCAGCGCGCGACCACGACCGGTACACCGGCCCATTCCACCACCGCACCTCCGCCCCGGTCCTGATCATCGGGACCCGCTTCGACCCGGCCACCCCGTACGCCAACGCCCGCGCCCTCGCCCGGCAACTGCCCAACAGCCGGCTCCTCACCCTCGACGGATGGGGGCACGTGGCCCTGGGCAAGAGCGCCTGCATCGCCATCTACATGGACCGCTACCTGGTCACC
>Ga0207664_10000226_pt1 | contig 42680 bp, 38 predicted proteins | sample LARL83metaG_FD_184349 | JGI IMG/M metagenome (GOLD analysis project Ga0207664, IMG submission 184349) | Corn, switchgrass and miscanthus rhizosphere microbial communities from Kellogg Biological Station, Michigan, USA - LAR L8-3 metaG... | ecosystem: Host-associated > Plants > Roots >...
TGGCCGGGTCGACGATGGCCAGCCGCTCGTGCACCAGGATCACCCCGGCGTCGACGAATACCCCGCTCCAGTCCGGCCCGCGATGACGCTGGCGCTGCGACAGTTCCAGCGCCTGCCGGCGCAGCGCTGCCAGGTCGTCGCCCGGCTGCAGGTCGAACATTCCGAAGATCGAACACATGACCATTCCCCTCATCGTTGATCAAAAACACAGACGCAGAAACGACGAAGGCCCGCACTGGGCGGGCCTTCGTCGCGTATTCAATGAAAACTTGCTGCTACGCGCGGGCCCGCCAACGGTTGGCGTTATTGTTCGCGCGATTATTGTTGTTGCCGGCCAGCATGAGGCCCCGCGCGGAAAGCGCAGTGGGTTTCGGGAAGCTGGCGGCAACGGAATACATGGGCGAACTTGAACAGATTCGCCCGTCGCCCGCAAGTGCATGCGGCGCGAGATGACGCAGCCTCGTGCTTGCCGCTACATTGCCGCGAATGAGCCATGACGAAACAAGGATGTCCGCTCGATCCGCCGAGCAGGTGGAGCCGATCCCGCCCGGCGGTCGCCCACTGCGATGGTCGGTGCGCCTGCTGGCCCGGCTGTTGCGCGGCTTCTATTTCCGCCACGTCCACATCGTCGGCGCACGTCAGCACCCGGCACAGCCGCGCGGCGGCCGGCTGATCGTCAGCAGCCATCGCAACGGAGCGATCGACGGCTATACGGTGCTGCGGGCCTTCCCCGGCGTGCAGGGACTGGTGTCGGTGCAGTTGCTGCAACACCCGTTGCTACGCTGGATGTTCGACGGCATTGCGGTGGTACGTGAGAAGGATCGCCAGCGATACGGCATTCGACGCGCCACGTTCGCCAACCCCGTGGATGCGGGTTGCGCGCAACTGCGTGCGGGCGGCGATCTGCTGATTTTCCCTGAAGGCAGCAGTGAATGGAGCCATCGACCACTGCCCTATCAGCGCGGTGCTGCGCGCATCGCCCGGACCATGTTGGCCGAAGGCGCGTCGCTGGAACTGGTGCCGCTGGGTTTGCACTATCGGGCACCGGACCAGTTCCGCTCCGATGTCGAAATCCTGGTTGGCGCTCCGCTGGAACTGCCGACGCGTGCCGGCGACGAAACGGACCGCGACTGGGAATGGCGGATTCATCAGGCGATCGCCGAGGCCCTTGATGCGGTATCAGTGAACTGCCCCGACCCCGCCGGTCTTGCTGTCGCCGAAGCGCATGCGACGACTGTGGCAGCGAGCGGCGGGTCCTATGCGCAAGCTTTCATCGATGCGCAGCAGCATCTGCAAACACACCAGCCGTTACCGACCGCACTACCGAGCCAACCAATGCGCGCATGGCCGTTGGATTGGCTCGGCGTGGCCGCCTTCGTGCTGCTGGCCGCACCGGTGCTGTTGATCGGGCGAATCGCCGGCGGCAAGGCCGATGCACGCAATACGGTCAGTTTTTTCCGCATGGCCGGTGGCCTGGTTGCAGCACTGTTGTGGCTGCCGTGCCTGCTGTTGGCGACTTACGGCTGGCCGCTGCCGATGCTTGCGCTGTGGTGCGCGGCCGCACTGGGTTGGTGGCGCTGGCCAAACGTAATGCACAGGAATGCGCAATGACGATGACACAGCTGGAACGCTGGGTCGGCTACGCCTTCGTGGCCGAACTGCTGTTGATCCTGGTGCTGGGAAGCATCGGCGCATGGCAGTTGGGAGACCGGACCTTGCAGGTCGGCAGCGTGCTTGGCGGCATCGCGTGGTGTGCGCTGATCTTCGTCACGCTGGCACCGCCTGCCAGCTCCCGCTCAAGCTGGAAAGGTACGCTGCAATTTGTTGCCTGCTGGCTGATCTTCCCGTTGTTCAAGGCGATCCGCGACGTGTTCATCACGCACACCGCCGATGCCGCGCTGCTGGCGCTGGACCGGCACCTGTGGGGTGGTCTGAGCCTGCCGGAGCACCTGCTGGGATGGGAGCGGCCATGGCTGTCGGAACTGCTCAGCGGCGGCTATTTTCTGTTCTATTTCGTGGTGCTGCTGCCGGCGATCGCGTTCAGCGTGCGCCATCGCAGCCGTGAAGCGGCGACGTTCTTTTTCGGGCTGACCTCGATGTATCTGATCGGCTTCGCCGGTTACATGCTGGTGCCGGCCGGCGGGCCGTATATCGCCTTTTCCGAAACATTCCCCTATCCGGTGCACGGCGGCGCGATGACGGCCTTGCTGGCCGGCGTGGTCAAGGCCGGCATCACCGGCATGGATGTATTTCCCAGCCTGCATAGCGGTATCGGCGTGTACGTGCTGGGCTTCTTCGCGCTGGGCGGCTACCGGCGCATTGCGTTATTGCTGGCGCCGATCATCCTGGCGCTGGTCGTCGCCACGCTCTATCTGCGCTATCACTACGGCATCGACGTGTTGTGCGGAATTGCTCTCGCCACTGTCGTGCTTACCCTCGTTCAACGCTACCGCAAGGAAGGTCAGGCATGAGCCATTTGTTCGCATTCACCGATCCGCAAGCGGCCGAACATGCCATCAGCGGTGGCAAGGGCGCGAACCTGGCACGGGCCGCGCAGCATCTGCCGGTGCCGCCCGGGATCGTGGTCGGCAGCGAGGCCTACCGCACCTTCGTGGCACCGTTGCGCGACACGATCCGTGCCGTGCTGGACGACAATGCACTCGACCACACCGTACGCAGCGAACGCATCCAGACCCTGCTGCTGGCACAGCCGTTGCCGTCCTCGCTGCGCGATGAACTGGCTGCGAAGATGGGCGTGCTCGGACTGGCCGACACGCCGGTGGCGGTGCGCTCGTCCGGCACCCTGGAGGACCTGCCCGGCGCCGCGTTCGCTGGCCAGCACGACACCTTGCTCGGCATCCGCGGCGCCGACGCCGTCGTCGACGCGATCCGCCGCTGCTACGCCTCGCTGTGGAACGCGCATGTGCTGCCGTACCGGGAGCGGATGGGGCTGGATCATCTGGACGCGGCGATGGCCGTGGTGGTGCAGAAGATGGTGCTGGTGGGCGAACGCGAGGCGGCCGGCGTGGCGTTCTCGGTCGACCCGGTGCGCGGCGCGCTGGACCAGGTGCTGATCAACGCCGCGTTCGGGCTCGGCGAAACCGTGGTCGGCGGCGAGGAGCCGGTCGACGAGTACCGGCTACAGCGCAGCGACCTGGCCGAAGTCGAGGCGGTGATCGCTGAGAAGTCGCACGCGCTGGTGACCGCTGCCGCGAACGGCACCCGCCAGGTGGCATTGCCTGCGGAACAGGCGAACTCCCCCGCCCTCGACGCCGACCAGCGCCGTGCCGTGGCGCAGCTCGCGCTGGCGGCCGAGCAGCACTTCGGCTTCCCGCAGGACATCGAATGGGCCTGGCAGGACGGCAAACTGTACCTGCTGCAATCCCGCGCCGTGACACGCATCCCGCCGCGCTGGACCCGCGACGAATCGGCCGAACGCTTTCCCACCCCGGTCACCCCGCTGACCTGGGACCTGTGCGAAGCCGGTTTCCACGCCTCGCTCAACCACAGCTTCAAACTGATGGGCCTGCCACCGTTCGGCGACAAATGGTTCGCCATGCGCGACTACTACATCTACGGCAACCAGAATGCGGTCGAGCTGTACAGCGGGCGCACGCCCACGCGCCTGCTCAAGGACGTGGAAAGCATCCGCGCCGCGCTGCCGCAGATCGCCGCGCAGTTCGCCTGGGTGCAGGAACTGCCGGTGCGCTGGATGCGCGACCTGGACACCTACCTGATAGGCATCGGCGCGCTGATGCGCGAACCGCTGGACGGCCGTCCGTTGAACGAGCTGTGGGATTACGTGCTGCGCATCAACGCGCTCGGCGCCAGCTACTTCCTGCCGAACATCGCCATCTCGCTGACCCAGCGCACGCTGTACGTCGGGCTGCAGCAGATGCTGCAATTGGCGCTGCCGGCCGAACAGGCGCAGCAGGTGTTCGACCAGCTGCTGGCGGTGACCGACACCAAGACCGGCCAGGTCAATGCCGAACTGTGGTCGCTGTCGCGGCTGGCGCGCATGGATGCCGCCCTGCATGCGCGGCTGCGCAGCGACCCCAGCGTCGAACTGCTGGACGAGCTGGCGCAATACCCCACCTTCCAGGTCGAGTTCCAGCGCTTCCTCGCCCGCCACGGCCACCGCGAGCTGGATTTCGATGCCTACCATCCGACCTGGGTCGAGGCACCGCAGATCGTGCTGGACCAGTTGAAGATGCTGGTCGATCGGCCCGACGAGGATCGCGCCGCCGCCGAACTCCGCCAGAAGGCCGCGCAGGCGGCGATGGAACACAATGTGCTCAGCCACGCACCGGAGGAACTGCGCTACCTGGTGCACGAGGTAATCCGGCTGGCCCGCGCGTACACCGCGCTGGACGACCTCGAGCACTACCAGACCACCCGCCTGCACCTGCCGTTCCGCCGCGGCCTGAAGGCGATCGGCGCGCAGCTGGTCGAGCGTGGCGTGCTGGGCGATCCGATGGACGTCTATTTCGTGCCGCTGGCAGTTCTCGACCATGCCCTGCGCAGCGGCGAACTGGCCACGGTCACGCCAACCGCCGCGCAGCACAAGGCTGGCTATCAGGCTGCCTGCGGACGCACGCCGGACTGGATCTTCGGCGAGGCGGAGCCGGTCGAGGTGGACGGCACGAACGTGCTCAAGGGCTTGGGCGGCAGCCCCGGCATCGTCGAAGGCGAAGTGTTCGTGGTGCGCAGCCCGGAGGATTTCCCGCACTTCCCGAAGGATGCGATCCTGGTTGCGCGCACCACCAACCCGGCGTGGACGCCGCTGTTCTACCAGGCCCGCGGCGTGATCACCGAAAGCGGCGGCCCGCTCTCGCACGGCGCGGTGACCGCACGCGAACTGGGCCTGCCGGCGGTGATGAGCGTGCGCCACGTGATGCGCCTGCTCGGCAACGGGCAGCGCGTGCGCATCGACGGGCGCAACGGCACGGTGCAGATGCTTTGAGGCGGCTCAGCTCGTCGCGGTGATCCAGCGGGTGGCTTCCTCGATTTCTGCGCCGTGGAACAGGCGGAACTGCGCCGGGATGGCAAAGCTGAATGCCGTCGCGGTGCCGCGCAACCAAGGCACGTCGGTGACCAGCGCGACGCGGTCCCAGCCGCTGAAATGACGCATGCCCAGCTTGGCGTCGTCCCATATCGCGCGAGGGTCGAAGCCGGTGAAGTCGTCGGCGGTGACATACAGCAGGCGCAGCTTGCGGTTAAGCGCGAACGCCGCCTCCACGTCCGGCACGATGACGTTTTCGTAATCTGCTGCCGTGACCTGGCCATGGGCGCGAAAACCCAGCGTGCCGGACGGCAGTCCTTCGATCAGTGAGATCACGGGCGTTCTCCATGGGTGAGTTGACCGCCAGTCTGGAGCAGGCCGCGTGAAAAACGCGCAAGGGCATCAGGCCGGTTCGATATGCCGCACTAGCAGGCGCGGCGTCTCACGGCCCTGCCAGTCGTTGATGGTCAGCTCGTAGGCCGCACGCAGCCGTGGCGGTGGCGGCTGGCCGTGATACGCGTTGAACATCACCGCGTCATGCGGCGCGCCGTCGCGCGGATCGCGCAGTTGCAGACGCAGGTGGCGCTCGCCCATCACCTTCCAGCCGGCGCACTCGAACAGGTTGTCGAACAGCGGCTCGGGGAACGCCTGTCCCCACGGTCCCGCCTCGCGCAGCTGGCGAGCCAACGCCAGCGTGGCGGTACCGGGCGGCAACTCGCCATCGGTGTACAGCACCGCTTGCAGGCGCTCGGCGTCGATCAGCTCACGCGCGATCGCGTCGAAGGCGGCGGCGAAGCGCGCGTAGTCGCCGGTCTTCAGGCTCAGCCCCGCGGCCATCGCGTGGCCGCCGAAACGCTCGATCAGGCCGGGCTGGCGCGTGTCGATCGCGGCCAGCGCGTCGCGGATGTGGAAGCCGGGAATCGAGCGCGCCGAGCCGCGCAAATGGTCGGTGTCGTCCTCGCTGGCGGGGGCGAACGCGATCACCGGCCGGTGCAGCCGCTCCTTCAGTTTCGAGGCGACCAGGCCGACCACGCCGGCGTGCCACGAGGGCTCGTACAGCACCACGCCCACCGCATCGGTGTGGGCCAGGCCGGCGGCCATCACTTCGGCCTCGGCCACCATCGACGCCTGCAGGTCGCGGCGCTCGCGGTTGATCGCGTCGAGCTGCTCGGCGTAGCGGCGCGCCTGCGCCACGTCGTCGGTGAGCAGACATTCCACGCCCAGGCGCATGTCCTCCAGCCGTCCCGCCGCATTCAGCCGGGGCCCGACGGTGAAAGCCAGGTCGGTGGAACACAGCGTCGCCACGCTGCGCTTGCCGGCCTCGACCAACGCGGTGATGCCGGCGCAGGCACGGCCGCCGCGCATGCGCTGCAGGCCGGCTTCGACCAGCACGCGATTGTTGAAATCCAGCGGTACCAGGTCGGCCACCGTACCCAGCGCGACCAGGTCGAGCAACGACGACAGATCCGGCTTCGTGTCGCCAAACGCGCCCTCTTCGTACAACCTCGCGCGCAAGGCCAGCAGCAGATAGAACATCACGCCCACGCCAGCCAGCATCTTGCTCGGGAACGGGTCGCCGGCCAGGTTCGGATTGACCATCGCATCGCACGCCGGCAATTGCTCGCCGGGCAGGTGATGGTCGGTGACGATCACGCGGATGCCGCGCGCCTTCGCCGCGGCCACGCCGGCGATGCTGGCCACGCCGTTGTCGACGGTGACGATCAGCTGCGGCGTCGGCTGCAGCGAGGCGACCAGCGCCGGGCTCAAGCCGTAGCCATGCACGAAGCGATTCGGAATGGCGTAGCTCACCCGCCGCGCGCCGAGCAGGCGCAGGCCACGCATGGCCACCGCGGTGCCGGTGGCGCCGTCGCAGTCGTAGTCGCCGGCGATCAGGATCGACCAGTCGTCGCGGATCGCCTCGGCCAGCAGTTCGACCGCCTGCGCCATGCCGCCCAGCAATTGCGGCGACAGCATCCGCGCCAGCCGGTGTTCGACCTGGCCCGGTTCCAGCACGCCGCGCGCGGCGTAGACCTGCTGCAGCACCGGATGCACCGAGGCCGGCCAGCCGTGCGGCACGCCCTTGCTCTCGCGCCGGCGCAGTTGCAGCACGCTCAACGCCCTGCCCCGCGCCAGAAGCGCCAGCGATGCCACGGCTGGTGCCGCCAGCGTTCGCCGCTGGCGAAGTGCAGCACGACGGACTGGCGGTCAAGCAGCGGCAGCAACGTCGGCCACCAGCGCGAGGCGATCTCGTGCGCCGGCAGATCCTGCAGATCGATCAGCCAGCCTGCCCCGCCGGCAGCAATGGCGTCGGCCGTGCGCGACTGCTGGGCGATGCCGGCGCGTGCGGCCAGCGCGCGCAGCAGCAGGTCGTCGCCGACCACGCCCAGCACCTTGCCGGGCAACGCATCCGGCAGGCGACCGCCGCCCCACAGCCACAGGCTGTTGACCGGCGCCTGTCCGCGTGCCTGCCGCCGGGCATTCAGCGGATGCTGGTGCAGCAGTACCTGGACGTCATTGAGCAAGACCCGCCAGCGGCGTCCTTCCGGGCCCTGCGGCAGATGCTGCGCCAGGTCCTCGCCCAGCGCCTGCTCGGGCGCAGCGAAACCGGGCAGCGGCGTATCGCCCAGCAGACGCAGGTGCCAATGATCCGGGGTGGAAATCTCCAGCCGCATGCCGACCTCGTCGAACACCGGTCGCAGCGGCTCGGCCAGCGCCTGCGCCTCGTCCATGTCCAACTGCATCTGGCCACACGCGAGCAAGCGCACACCGTTCATGTCGGGCTGCACCCAGGCCGGATCGGCCGACAGCCAGGTGCCGTCCGCCGCATCGCCGGCGAGAAAATCGCGGGTGATCGCCGCCGCAGGCACGTCGTCGCCGACGCCGGGGAAGTGATCGCCGAGGCCGCCCAGATAGCCGACGCCGCCATCCGGCAAACGATCGGCACGGGGCAGCCATTCGCGCAGCGGGTGGGCCGGTTCGAAATGCGCCAGCGCGGGCAGCCACAGTTGCAACGATTGCTCCGGCGTCGGCATGTCTAGGCTTCCAGTTGTTCGACCAGTGCCAGCCACTCGGTTTCCAGCGCTTCCTTCTCGCGGCGCAGTTCGGCCTGGCGCTGACTCAGCCGCATCATCTCGCTGGTCGGACCGTTGTAGGTGGCGGGGTCGGCCAGCTGGGTTTCCAGTGCGGCCAGTTCGGTGTCGATCGTGGCGGTGCGGGTCTCGATCTTCTTCACCCGCTGGCGCGCGGACTTCTCGTTCTCGCGCTGGGCCGCCGCCCGACGGCGGCGTTCCTCGGACGTGGCTTCCGGCACCATTTCGACCACCACCGGTTTGGCCGCTGCGCCGGCTTTCGCCGCCTTCTTGCTGGCGGCGCCGCGCGTTTTCAGCCAGCGCGCATAGTCGTCCAGGTCGCCGTCGAAGCTTTCCACCACGCCGTCGGCGACGCGCCAGAAGCTGTCGCAGACCATGCCGAGCAGATGGCGGTCGTGCGAGACCAGCACCAGTGCGCCGTCGAAGTCGGCCAGCGCGTCGGCCAGCGCCTCGCGCATGTCCAGATCCAGATGGTTGGTCGGCTCGTCGAGCAGCAGCAGGTTCGGCTTGTCCCACGCGATCAGCGCCAGCGCCAGGCGCGCACGCTCGCCGCCGGAGAAACCATCGACCGACTCGAACGCGCGGTCGCCGGCGAAATTCCAGGTGCCGAGGAAATCGCGCATGACCTGATTGGCCACGCCGGGCGCCTTGTCCTGCAGATGATCGAGCGGGCTGGCGCCTTCGCGCAGGCTTTCCACCGTGTGCTGGGCGAAGTAGCCGATCTTCAGGTCCTTGTGCGCCTTGCGCTCGCCGCTGAACGGTTCGAGTTCGCCGACCAGGGTCTTGACCAGGGTGGACTTGCCGGCGCCGTTCGGGCCGAGCAGGCCGATCCGTTCGCCCGCTTCGATGCTGAAGCGCACGTCGGCGAGCACGATGTTCGCCACCTCGTTCGCGTGCGTGGACGGATCGGCCAGGTAGCCGGCGGTGATGTCCTCCAGTTGCAGCATCGAATCGGGCAGTCGCCCGGGCGCGGGGAACTGGAAACTGAAGGGGCGTTCGGCACGCACCGCCTCGGTGCCGGCCAGCTTCTCCAGCCGCTTCATCCGCGACTGCGCCTGCTTGGCCTTGCTGGCCTTGGCCTTGAAGCGGTCGACGAAGGACTGCAGGTGCGCGCGCTCGGCCTGCTCGCGTTCGTGCGAAATCTGCTGCTGGCGCAATTGCTCGGCGCGCAGGCGTTCGAACGCGCTGTAGTTGCCGGTGTACAGCTTGGCCTTGCCGTCGTTGAGATGCAGCGTGTGGGTGATCACGCCGTCGAGGAATTCGCGGTCGTGCGAGATGATCAGCAAGGTGCCCTGGTAGCGGCGCAGCCACTCCTCCAGCCACAGCACGGCGTCGAGGTCGAGATGGTTGGTCGGTTCATCCAGCAGCAGCAGGTCGGACGGGCACATCAGCGCGCGCGCCAGGTTCAGCCGTCCACGCCAGCCGCCGGAGAATTCCTTCACCGCGCGCTCGTGCGTTTCCGGCGGGAAACCCAGGCCATGCAGCAGGCGGCCGGCACGGGCGCGGCCGTCGTAGCCGTTCAGTTCCTCGATACGGTGATGCGCCTTCGCCATCGCCTCCATGTCGCCGCGATCGCCGGCGTCAGCCTCGTCGCGCATGGCGGCAGCCAGTTCCTCGTCGCCGCCCAGCACGTAGTCGATCGCCGCGTCCGGCAGCGCCGGGGTTTCCTGCGCCACCGAGGCCAGCCGCAGCTTGGCCGGCATGTCGAGATCGCCGGCATCGCTCTCCAGGCTGCCCTGCAAGGCAGCGAACAGGCTTGATTTGCCGCAGCCGTTGCGGCCGATCACGCCCAGCCGCCAACCGCTCTGGATCACCAGGTCGATGTCGGAAAGCAGCAGCCGGCTGCCGCGGCGCAAGGCGAAATGTCGAAAGGAAATCATGGAAAACCTGGATCGGAACTGGGCAGGCAGTCGCCCGCAGCCGCCCATGATAGCGGCGATGGCGCTATTCTCGGCGAACCGGCTGGCGCTGCCGCGCGATGACGAATGCCGAACCCATCGCAATCGGCGGCCATCGGCATGGCGCAGCACAAGCGGTTCTGCTACAACGACGCCGCATACAGCCTTGTATGGAGAGGGGAGCCATGGTCAAGTTCACGAGCAGTTTGCCGATCGTCATCATGCTGGCCGCTGCCGGCCTTGCTGCGCCACAGCCGGCCAGCGCGGCGCAATCGCGGACGGAGCACGGCGACAGCCTGCTGATCCATCGCGTACAGCAGGAAAAGGACATGAACCTGCCCCGCCGCGGGCTGAGCATGGCCCAGGTCGAGAAAACCTGGGGTGCGCCGCAGCGCAAGCTTTCGCCGCGCGGCGGCGACACGAAAAAGCACCCGCAGATCAACCGCTGGGAGTACTCGAACTTCATCGTGTATTTCGAGCACAGCCACGTGATCCATGCGGTGCTGAACACGCCGGCCGGCAACAACACCAATCCGGCGGCCGTCAACTGAGCTGACTTCCAACCGACGCGGCCCATGGCGACATGGGCCGCGTCGTTCGTGTGCGCGGCCACCGCGTCGTACAATTTGCGGCCCTCACCCGCACGAGATCGCCCCGCATGACCGACCACTCCTTGCGCCTGCCGGCGGAATGGGAACCGCAGGCCGCCGTGCTGATCGCCTGGCCGCATGCCGGCACCGACTGGGCCGAACGCCTGGCTGCGGTGGAAACCACCTACGTGGCGCTGGCGGCAGCGGTGACGCGGTTCCAGCAGCTGATCATCGTGGTGGCCGATGCCGCGCTGCAGACCCATGCGCAGTCGCAACTGCGTGACGCCGGCGCGGATCTCGCGAAGATCCGTTTCGTCGAACTGCCGTACGACGACACCTGGCTGCGCGACTCCGGCCCGATCACCCTGATGGGCGGCGCGGCCGCCGATTCTCGACGATATTTCCAGCTCACCGACTTCCGCTTCACCGGCTGGGGCGGCAAGTTCGGCGCCGAGCAGGACGATGCGCTCGTCGCGGGTCTGGTCGACGCCGGCGTCTTCGGTGAGGCCGCCCACAAGCGCATCGACTGGGCGCTGGAGGGCGGTGGCATCGAAAGCGACGGCGAAGGCAGCGTGCTCACCACCTGGCGCTGCCTGGCGCAGCGGCATCCGGAACAATCGCGCGAAGAAATGAGCGCGATCCTGCGCGACAGCCTGCACGCCAAACGCGTGCTGTGGCTGGACTACGGCTACCTCGAAGGCGACGACACCGACGCGCACATCGACACCCTTGCCCGCTTCGCCCCGGGCGAGCGCATCGTGTTCCAGGCTTGCGACGATCCCGGCGACCCGCATCACGGCGAACTGCAGCGGATGGCCGCCGAGTTGGCGGCGCTGCGCACCGCCGATGGCCGCCCGTACCAGCTCTACCCGCTGCCGTGGGCACAACCCATCCTCGACGAGGGTCGTCGGCTCGCCGCGTCCTATGCGAACTACCTGATCGTCAACAGTGCCGTGCTGGTACCCGCCTACGGCGACAAGGCGGATGACGAGGCCGCACGCATCATCGGCAGCGCTTACCCCGGCCGCGAGATCGTGCAGGTACCGTGCCGCCCGCTGATCTGGCAGAACGGCAGCCTGCACTGCATCACCATGCAGCTGCCCGCCGGGCTGGCCTGAGCCGCATCGGCTAAACTGTACGGTCTACGCCTGGCGACACGCCGAGGATTCACGCCGATGACCCGCAAGACCCTCAAGGTCGCGCTGCTGCAGGAAACCGACCGCGGCAGCCGCGACGCCAACCTGGACGCGATCGAAGCCGGCCTGCGCAAGGTCGCGGCGGCCGGCGCCGAGCTGGTGCTGCTGCAGGAGCTGCACAACGGCCCGTACTTCTGCCAGCACGAGTCGGTGGAGGTCTTCGACCAGGCCGAGAGCATTCCCGGCCCGGGCACCGCGCGCATCGGCAAGCTGGCCGAGGAGTTGAAGCTGGTCGTCGTCGCCTCGCTGTTCGAGCGCCGCGCCGCGGGCCTGTACCACAACACCGCGGTGGTGTTCGACCGCTCGGCGGCCATCGCCGGCACCTACCGCAAGATGCACATCCCGGACGACCCGGCGTTCTATGAGAAGTTCTACTTCACCCCGGGCGACCTTGGCTTCGAGCCGATCGACACTTCGGTCGGCCGCCTCGGCGTGCTGGTGTGCTGGGACCAGTGGTATCCGGAAGCGGCGCGCCTGATGGCGCTGGCCGGTGCCGAACTGCTGCTCTACCCCACCGCGATCGGCTGGGACCCGAACGATGGACAGGCCGAAAAGGATCGCCAGCGCGACGCCTGGATCACCGTGCAGCGCGGCCACGCGGTAGCCAATGGCCTGCCGCTGCTGTCGTGCAACCGCACCGGCTTCGAAGCCGATCCCTCGGGCGTGGGTGCCGGCATCCAGTTCTGGGGATCGAGCTTCGTCGCCGGTCCGCAGGGCGAGTTCCTGGCCCAGGCCGGCACCGATGCACGCGAACTGCTGCTGGCCGAGGTCGACCTGGCGCGCAGCGAGCATGTGCGGCGGATCTGGCCATTCCTGCGCGACCGGCGCATCGACGCGTATGCCGACCTGCTGAAGCGCTTCCGTGACTGAAGCCGCCCCATTGCTTGTTCCGCATGGCCGTCATCCCCATGCTTGGATTCCCCCCACGACCGGCCTGTTGATCGCATGAGCGTTCCCGAAACCGAAATCACCGCGTTGCCTGCCGCTTTGCAGGGCCAGCCGATCGAGCGCGTGCAGCGCGACGGCGTGGAATACGTGGTGCTGGGTACCGCGCACGTCTCGCGCAGCAGCATGGAAGCGGTGGATGCCCTGCTGGCTAGCGAACATTTCGATGCCGTGGCGGTGGAACTGTGCGACAGCCGCGCGCAGAGCATGCGCGATCCGGAAGCGTTCAGGCAGTTGGACCTGTTCAAGGTGATCCGCCAGGGCAAGGCCGGCATGGTCGCTGCCAGCCTCGTGCTGTCGACGTTCCAGAAGCGCCTGGCCGACCAGTCCGGCATCCAGCCCGGCGCCGAGATGAAAGCAGCGATGGACGGCGCCGAACAACGCGGCCTGCCGCTGTGGCTGATCGACCGCGAAGTCGGCACCACGCTCAAGCGCGCCTGGCGCAGCGTGGGTTTCTGGCAGCGCTTCGGTCTGCTCGGCGGCCTGCTGGCCAGCGTGTTCGACCGCGAGGACATCGAACAGGGCGAGATCGAGAAACTGAAACAGGGCGACCTGCTGGAAAGCGCGTTCAGCGAATTCGCCAGCGGCTCGAAGCCGCTCTACGACAGCCTGATCGGCGAACGCGATGCGTTCATGGCCGCACGCCTGCGCGAGGAAGCGGCCCGCCCGACCATGGTGGAAAACCGCCGCGTGCTGGTGGTGATCGGCGCCGGCCATCTCAAGGGGTTGTGCGCGCTGCTGCGCGAACAGCAGGGCAATCCCGCCAGCAAGGTCGCCGAACTGGCCATCTTGCCGCCGAAAGCACGCTGGCCGAAATGGTTGGCCGCCGCACTGGTACTGCTGGTGTTCGCCGCGATCGCCTGGGCGTTCCACCAGAACACCGCATTGGGCACGCAGGCATTGCGCGACTGGGTGTTGTTCACCGGCGGTTTCGCCGCGCTCGGCGCCGTGGCCGCCGGAGCCCATCCGCTCAGCATCCTCGCCGCCTTCATCGCCGCGCCGATCAAGCCGTTCCGTCCCGGCATTCCGGCCGGCGGCATCAGCGCGATGGCCGAAGCCTGGGTGCGCCGCCCGCGGGTGGCCGATTTCGACACCTTGCGCGACGACATCGTGCACTGGAGCGGCTGGTGGAAGAACCGCGTCGCACGCACCTTGCTGAATTTTTTCCTGGTCAGCGTGGGCACGATCATCGGCGAGTACAGCGCCGGCATCCACATCTTCAAGAGCCTGCTCTGACCACGACTGCGTGCCGAGCGGCAGCAAGACGCATGCTACGATGCGCGCCGCCTGCAGGCTCCCTGCAAACGCGCTTCGATATCCGGCCCGGGTGGCGAAACTGGTATACGCAAGGGACTTAAAATCCCTCGGCCGCAAGGCCATGCGGGTTCGATCCCCGCCCCGGGCACCAACGACCGCTTGATGCCCTATCAAACGATGGAGTGCGGCGAGCGTCGCCGCACTCCACGATGACGCCTGGCCTGGATCAGGCCGCCGCGTCCTTCAGCTTCTTCAGCGGGCGGATCTTGACCTTGACCGACGCCGGCTTGGCGGCGAACCACTGCTCTTCCTTGGTGAACGGGTTGATGCCCTTGCGCTTCGGCTTGGCCGGCACGCTCACCGCGGTGATCTTCAGCAGGCCAGGCAACTGGAACGAACCGGCGCCCTTCTTGTGCACCGAACCGGCGACCGCGCCTTCCAGCGCGGCGAGCACGGCGCGAACATCCTTGGCGACCACGCCGCTGGCTTCCACGATGTGCGCCACCAGGGTGGACTTGTTCAGCGCTTCCTTGATCGGCTTCGGAGCGGCCGGTGCAGCTTTCGCCTTCGGTGCCGGCTTGCTCTTGGCCGCTGCTTTCTGCGTCTTTGCCATGAATTTCCCCCTCGTCTACGTGGTGATGGATTGGTTGCATTGCCTCACGGCACGCTGAATGTAGGGGAATTCAGCGGTGCCGCCAACGGGTCGGACGACAAAAAACGTTTCCCGGTCGCAAAATCTTCAGCAAGACAACCGGCGGCACCCGCTATTCCGCATTCCGCCAGGCTTGGCGTACGCTATCGGCCACGTGGCGCAAAAGGTCAGGATGCCGTGGAAGAGGATGGCGGATGCAGGATGTAGCAAACCACCTCAACTTCGGCTACTTCACCGCGGCCCTGCTGGCGACCGCAGCCGTGGCATTCGGGGCGGGCGTGCAGTTCCTGGTGATCGGTGTGCGCCAACGGCGCGACCCCACGCATCTAGCCTTTGCCGTGCTGTGCCTGTGCATCGCCACGCTGGCCTGCTCGAACGCCGTGATGGACGCTGCCGACAGCCCGGCGCTGGCGATTCTCGCGCTGCGCATCCTGTGCGCAGCGGCCGTGCTCGCACTCCCCGCGCTGATGCTGTTTGTCGGCGGCTACACCGGCAGACCGGTCAACCGCTACCTGCTCGGGACCGTGTGCGCGCTGTCGCTGTGGCTGTTCTGGATCAACCTGCACTCGCCGTACAGCATGCTCGATACCACCCTGCACGAAGCCGCTCCGACGGTGTTGCCATGGGGAGAAGCGCTGTACACCCTCGAAGGCACTTCCTCGGCGTGGGGTCATGCGTTTCGCTGGCTCAGCTATGCCATTTTCCTGTGGGCGATGTATCGCGCGGCACGACAATACCGCGACGGGCAGCGTCTGCGCGGCGCCATGCTCGGCGTCTGCCTGCTGGTCCAGTTCCTGGCCTTGCTGTGGGGCGCCATCGTGGTCAACACGCTGGGCAAGCCCTACCCGTCGATCGACGCCTTCGCGTTCCTGTCATTCGTGCTGCTGATGAGCCTGCTGCTGGCCAGCCAGATGCACTCGCACGCACTGCAACTCGAGCGCACCGCCAGCGAGCTCCGTGCCGAAGCCGAGATCCGCCGCGAAGCCGAACTCGACCTGCGCCATGCCGCCTACCACGATGCCCTGACCGGCCTGCCCAATCGCCTGCGTGCGCTGTACATCCTTGCCGACCTGCTCGCGGATGCGGCGCAGTCCGATCAGTATGGCGCCGTGCTGATGATCGACCTGGACAACTTCAAGACCATCAACGACTCGCTTGGCCATCATGCCGGCGACCGTGTGCTGGAGACCATCGCCGACAGCCTGCTCGCCGCGGCGCCCAGCGCATCCACCGTGGCCCGGCTCGGCGGCGACGAATTCGTGGTGCTGCTCGGCACCCTCGACGAGGATGCCGACACCGCGGCCACGCGGGCCATGCAGGTCGCCGAGCGCATGCTTGAACGGCTGGCGACACCGCTGGCGATCGACAGCCGGGTGCTGGGCATCGGTGCGAGCATCGGCGTGGCGGTATTCCCGAACCTGGATGCGGGTGCGGCCGACATCATCCGTTGCGCCGATATCGCGCTGTACCGCGCCAAATCCGCCGGGCGCAATGCGGCACGGCTGTTCCTGCCGCATATGCAACGCGACGCGGACGCCCGCCTGGAACTGGAACGCGGCCTGCGCACGGCACTGGAGCGCCAGGAATTCTCGTTGCGCTTCCAGCCGCAGGTCGACATGCGCGGAAGACCGGTGGGCGCGGAGGCCTTGCTGCGCTGGAAGCACCCCAGGCTGGGCGAAGTGTCACCGGCCACGTTCATCCCGGTGGCCGAGGAAACCGGCCTGATCCATGCCCTGGGCGCTTGGGTGATCGCCGAGGTCTGCAACCATGTCCGGGAATGGCGCCGGCTCGACATGGATTTCGGCGGACGCATCGCGGTCAATGTCAGCCCCTGGCAGATCGCCCATCCGCAATTCGTGCCGAACATCGAGGCACAGGTGAAGGCTGCCGGCATCGAGCCATCCGCACTGACCCTCGAGTTGACCGAGAGCGCCCTGCTCAACGACTTCGATGCGGCGCTGCGCACGCTGCACCAGCTTTCCGCCATCGGCTTCCGGCTGGCGCTGGATGATTTCGGCACCGGCTACTCGTCGCTGGCCTACCTGCAGCAATTGCCGCTGGACGAGCTGAAGATCGACCGCACCTTCATCAGTGCGCTGCAGCCGGCCATCACCGATCCGCTGGCAGGTTTCATCGTCGACATCGGCAGGCGCCTCGGTATGACCACGATCGCCGAAGGCGTCGAGACCCGGCAACAGAGAATCATGCTGGAGGCGCTCGGCTGCGACATCGTGCAGGGCTATTTCATCAGCCTGCCGCTGGCCGCAGACGATTTTCAGCGTTGGATGACCCGGCATGCAACGGCCGACGAGGTCGCCGTCATCTCCGATTTCTAGGCGACAAAAAACCCGCCGTCGGCGGGTTTTCGGGGCTGGCTGGCAGCCCGTTGCGCAATGGAGGCCTAGGTCGGAATCGAACCGGCGTACGCGGATTTGCAGTCCGCTGCATGACCACTCTGCCACCAGGCCATTGCTTCGTGAAGCGCGATCATGATGATCGCAGGTTGCCTCTAAAAAACAAAACCCCGGAAAGCCGAGGTTCTGCACTGAAACTGGAGCGGGAAACGAGACTCGAACTCGCGACCCCGACCTTGGCAAGGTCGTGCTCTACCAACTGAGCTATTCCCGCATCGGAGCCGCGAATGATAGCAGAACGCGGTCCCTTGTGAATAGCGGCGACAGCGCTTTTCGATCCGGATTCCCGCGCCCTGCACCGACCCTGCGCGCACCGCTGAAACGACAAGGCCCCGAACGGATCGGGGCCTTGTCTGCAAACTGGAGCGGGAAACGAGACTCGAACTCGCGACCCCGACCTTGGCAAGGTCGTGCTCTACCAACTGAGCTATTCCCGCATTGGAGCCGCGCATTCTAATACGTGAAAGCGGATCGTCAAGCCCGTATCGATCGGGACATGCCCCGCCAGTCAGATATCGTCCCTGCCGGCGGATGACTGCCCCGGCGTACCGCCGCTCAGGATCGGCCAGGCGGCGCGCAGGTAGTACAGGCCCGACCAGATCGTGAGCACGCCGGCGATCACCAGCAAGGCCTCGCCGATGTGGTACAGCCGCAATGCTTCGGCGGCTTTCTCGTGCTGCACGATCAGCACCACCAGCGCGACCATCTGCATCACCGTCTTCAACTTGCCGATGAAGGCGACCTTGACGGTGGCGCGCATGCCGATCTCGGCCATCCACTCGCGCAGCGCGGACACGCTGATTTCACGCCCCACGATCACCGCCGCGGTCACCGCCATCAGGACACCCGGCCAGCCGCCGCGATGCGATTCGACCAGCAGGAACAAGGTCACCGCCACCATCAGCTTGTCGGCGACCGGATCGAGGAACGCGCCGAACGCCGAAGTGAGGTTCATCCGCCGCGCGAGATAACCGTCGAGCCAGTCGGTGACCGCAGCCAGCACGAACACGATCGCCGCGGTGATGTTGTGACCCGGAAACGGCAGGTAGAACACCACCACCATGACTGGCAGCAGAGCAACGCGGAAGAGGGTCAGCCAGGTCGGCAGGTTGATGTGCATGGTTCGTTCCAGTGATTTGCGCCAGTTTCGCATGCCGGCGCGCCACTGCCGAGTGAAGGCGTTCGCCGATGTTCAGCCATGCAGGCTGGCGTAGATGCGCCCGGCCAGGCCGCGGTCGATGCCCTTCACCTGCATCAGTTCCTCGACGCCGGCGCGCTCCAGGCCCTGCATGCCGCCGAACGCCTTCAGCAGCGCCGAACGCCGGCGCGCACCGATGCCTGGTACGTCCTCCAGCACGCTGCGTTCGCGCGCTTTCTCGCGCCGCTTGCGATGGCCGCTGATCGCGAAGCGATGCGCCTCGTCGCGCACCGCCGCGACCAGATGCAAGGCCGGCGATGACGAACCCGGATGCAGCTCGCGTCCGGGACTTCCCGCCTCGATCCGCGCCAGCACCAGGGTTTCCTCGCCGGCGCGCCGGCCCGGACCCTTCGCCACACCGACCACTTCGATGCCGTCGACGCCGAGTTCCCTCAGCACGTCCAGCGCCTGCGCCACCTGGCCGCTGCCGCCGTCGATCAGCAGGATGTCGGGGCGTGCGCCCTCGCCTTCGGCCACCTTGCGGAAACGCCGGGTCAGCGCCTGGTGCATCGCCGCGTAGTCGTCGCCCGGCGTGATGCCGGCGATGTTGAAGCGGCGGTAGTGCGATTTTTCCGGACCTTCCGGCCCGAACACCACGCACGAGGCGACGGTCAGCTCGCCCATCGTGTGGCTGATGTCGAAGCACTCGATGCGCCGCGGCGGCGCCGCCAGCCCGAGCACCTTCTGCAAGTCGTCGAAGCGCGTGCCCAGGGTCTGCCGACTGGCCAGCCGCGCGGTCAGCGAGGCCTGCGCGTTGCGCTCGGCCATCTGCAGGAACTGCGCGCGCTCGCCGCGCACGCTGGACTTCAGCTCCACTGCATGGCCAGCGTGCTGGCCGAGCAGCTCGGTCAGGATCTCCTGGTCGGCCAGCGGCTCGCCCAGGATCAGCTCGCGCGGCACCGGCCGGTCCAGGTAGTACTGCGCGATGAACTGCGTCAGCACGTCGGCCGGCTCGGCATCCAGCGGCAGGCGCGGGAAGAAATCGCGCGTGCCCAGGCTGATGCCGTTGCGGAAGAACAGCACGCTGACGCAGGCCATGCCCGCCTCGATGCGGCAGGCGATCACGTCCATGTCGGCGCTGGCCCCCTGCACGTGGTGCTGCGCCTGCAACTGGCGCAGGGCGGCCACCTGGTCGCGCAGTTTCGCAGCACGTTCGAACTGCAGCGCCTTGCTGGCCTGCTCCATTGCCTCGGCCAGCTCGTCGATCACCGCGTTGCTGCGCCCTTCCAGAAACATTTCCGCATGGCGTACGTCGTTGCGGTAATCCTCCACGCTGATCAGCCCCACGCAGGGCGCGCTGCAGCGGCCGATCTGGTACTGCAGGCAGGGTCGCGTGCGGTTGCGGAAGTAGCTGTCCTCGCACTGGCGCACCTTGAACAGCTTCTGCATCAGGCTGAGGCTTTCGCGCACCGCGTACGTGCTCGGGTACGGTCCGAAATAGCGTCCCGGCAGGTTCTTCGCGCCGCGATGGAAGGCCAGCCGCGGGTAGTCCTCGCTGCCGGACAGGTAGATGTACGGGTAGCTCTTGTCGTCGCGCAGCAGGATGTTGTAGCGCGGCTTCAGCGACTTGATCAGCTGCGATTCCAGCAGCAGCGCCTCGCCCTCGGTGCGCGTCACGGTGATCTCGACGCGGGCGATCTGCGCCACCATCGCCGCGATGCGCGGCTCCATCCGCGGCTTCAGGAAATAGCTGCCGACGCGCTTCTTGAGATTGCCGGCCTTGCCCACGTAGAGCAGCTCGCCGGCCGCGTCGAAATGACGATAGACGCCCGGCGAGGAAGTCAGCGTACGGACGAAGGCCTTGCCGTCGAAGGGGGGCGGTTGTGCGGACTGCATGGGGTCATTGTAATGGCGATGACCCATGCAGATAGTGGCTCAATGCTGCGTGCGCAACCACAGCTCCGCGCGCTCCAGGTCGGTTTCGGTGTCGATGCCCGGCGGGAACGGCTCCGGAGTCAGCCGCACCGCGATCGCGTGGCCGTGCTCCAGCACGCGCAGCTGCTCCAGCGATTCGGTCTGTTCCAGCGGCGTGCGCGGCAAACGGCTGTAGCGGTCCAGGAAGCCGGCCCGGTACGCATAGATGCCGATGTGCCGCAGGAACGGCGAGCCGGACGGCAGCGCATTGCGATCGGCGGCGAACGCATCGCGCGCCCACGGCAACGGCGCCCGGCTGAAATACAGCGCGCGGCCGTCGGCGGCACGCACCAGCTTCACCACGTTCGGATCGAACAGTTCCTCGGCGTCGATGATCGGCGTGGCCAGGGTCGCCATCGGCGCGTCGTCGCCGGCCAGCGCCTGCGCCACCGCGCGGATGCCGGCGGCGGGCGCAAACGGTTCGTCGCCCTGCAGGTTCACCACGATACTGTCGTCGGCCCAGCCATAGTGCTGCGCGCACTCGGCCAGGCGGTCGCTGCCCGAGGCGTGATCGTTGCGGGTCATGCAGACGTCCACGCCGTGCTGCCCGGCCAGTGCATCGGCGATGCGCGGGTCATCCACCGCCACTACCACCTGGCTGGCGCCGGCCTGCAGGGCGCGCTGTGCCACGCGCACCACCATCGGCACGCCGTCGATCGCGCGCAGCGGCTTGGCCGGCAGGCGGGTCGAGCCGTAACGGGCGGGAATGGCGACGATGAATGGAGGTACGACATTGGACATGAGGACGATCTTCAACCAGGAGGCAAGCCTTGCCGCAACGATACATGCACGGCGCGGACAGTTCAGCCCGCGCCGCGCAGCGCGAAGCCGCAGCCGTTGGCCAGCTCCAGGAAGCCGGGAAACGACGTGGCGACATGACTGCAGTCATTGACCCGCACCGGATCGGTGGCGACCAGTCCGGCCACCGCGAAACTCATCGCGATGCGATGGTCGAGATGGCTTTCCACCGTGCCGCCGCCGAGCCGGCCGCCATGGATGATCGCGCCGTCCGGCGTTTCCTCGATCGCCGCGCCGAGCGTGCGCAGGCCGCTGGCCATCGTGGCGATGCGATCGGATTCCTTCACCCGCAATTCGGCCGCGCCGCGGATGACCGTCGTGCCGCTGGCGACGGCGGCGGCGATGAACAGCGCGGGAAACTCGTCGATCATGTCCGGCACCAGCGCCTCGGGCAGCTCGACGCCATGCAGCGGCGCGTGGCGCACCACGAGATCGCCCACCGGCTCGCCGCCAGCCTCGCGCTCCTGCTCGACCGTGATGTCCGCACCCATCAGACGCAGCGCCTGCAGCAGGCCGGTGCGGCGCGGGTTGAGGCCCACGGCCGGCAGGTGCAATTCGGAGCCCGGCACGATGCTGGCGGCGACCAGGAAGAACGCCGCCGAGGAAAAATCGGCAGGCACCTCGACGTCGGTGGCGCGCAGCACGTGGCCGCCTTCAAGTTTCGCGTGGCCCGGTGTGAACGCGATCGGCCAGCCGAACGCGGCCAACATGCGCTCGGTGTAGTCGCGGGTCGGGTGCGGTTCGATGACTTCGGTTTCACCGGCGGCGTACAGGCCGGCCAGCAGCAGCGCGGACTTCACCTGTGCGCTGGCCACCGGCAGTTCGTAGCGGATGCCTTGCAACGGCTGGCCGCCATGCACGTGCAACGGCGGCAGGCCGTCGTGCGTGTCGATGCGCGCGCCCATCAGGGCCAGCGGATCGGTCACCCGGCGCATCGGCCGTTTCGACAGCGAGGCGTCGCCGACCAGGATGCTGTCGAACGCCTGCCCGGCCAGCAGGCCGGTCAGCAGGCGCATGCCGGTGCCGGCATTGCCGCAATCCAGCGATTGCGCCGCGCCGCGCAGGCCGTGCAGGCCCACGCCATGCACCACGCGCTCGCCGGCCGACGGTGTGTCGATGCGCACGCCGAGCTGCGCCAGCACGGCGGCGGTGGCGCGGGTGTCCTCGCCTTCGAGGAAGCTGCGGATGCGCGACTCTCCCTCGGCGATCGCGGCCAGCATCAGCGCGCGATGCGAGACCGACTTGTCGCCGGGAACTCGCACGCTGCCGTGCAGCGGCCGACCCGGCCGGCTGCTCCAGTCCAGGCGAGCGTTCAAGGCAAGGCCACCGGGTAGGAGCCCAGCACGCGGATGGTGGCGGCCGATGCGCCGATATCGTGCACCGCCGCCTGCAACGCCTCGCCGTCGATATGGCCGGAGACGTCGATGAAGAACGCGTATTGCCACTTGCCGGTATGCGCCGGCCGCGACTCGATGCGGTTCAGGCTGATGCCGTGCTTCGCGAACGGGCTGAGCACGTCGTACAGCGCACCCGGCTTGTCGTTGACGGTGATCAGCAGCGAGGTGCGGTCGTTGCCCGAGGGCGGGAACAGCGAACGGCCGATCACCAGGAAGCGCGTGGTGTTGTCGGCGCGATCCTCGATGCCCTTGGCCACGGTCTTCAGGCCGTAGACCTTGCCCGCCGTTTCGCCGGCGATCGCCGCCGCATCGTCGGCGTGCCGGGCCAGTCGGGCGGCTTCGGCATTGCTGCCCACCGCGACGCATTCCACGTCGGGCAGGTTGATGCGCAGCCAGGTCTTGCACTGCTGCAGCGACTGCGCGTGCGCGTAGACACGGCGCACGTCCTCCAGTTGGCCGGTCAGCGAGTGCAGGCACTGGTGCACGCGCAACTCCACTTCACCGCAGATGGTCGCCTCGGAGGTGAGGAACATGTCCAGGGTGACCTGGATCATGCCCTGGCCGGAGTTCTCCACCGGCACCACGCCGAAGTCGGCATGCCCGGCGGCGACTTCCTGAAACACTTCCTCGATGCTGCCCAGCGGCAGCCCGTAGGCGGCATGGCCGAAATGCTTGCGCACGGCCTGCTCGCTGAAAGTGCCTTCCGGCCCCAGGAAGCCGATCTTCAGCGGATCCTCCTGCGCGAGGCAGGACGACATGATCTCGCGGAACAGCCGCACCATCTCGGCGTCGGACAGCGGGCCCTGGTTGCGGTCCACCACCATGCGCAGCACGTGGGCCTCGCGCTCGGGACGGTAATAGTCGATCGCGGAAAGCCCCTCCCCCTTCACCTTCGCCACCGTCCGCGCGTGGTTCGCGCGTTCGGAGATCAGCTGCTGGATCTGCCGGTCGATGCTGTCGATGCGTTCGCGCATCTCGCTCAACGGTGTTTTCGGATCGGTCATGCTTTGGCCGCCTGGATGGATAGAAGTCCAAATGATGAAGCGGCATCTTGCCTGAAAAATTCCGCCATTGCCCGCTCAGCCGTGTCGCTGCGCGAAATCACGCATGAACGCCACCAGCGCCTCGACGGCCTCCGGCGGCACCGCGTTGTACAGCGAGGCGCGCATGCCGCCGAGCGCCTTGTGGCCCTTCAGCGCCAGCAGGCCGGCCGCCTCGGACTCCTGCAGGAACGCGGCGTCCAGCGCAGCGTCATGCAGGGCGAAGCGCACATTCATGCGCGAGCGCGCGGACGGTTCGATCGGATTGCGGTAATAGCCACCGGAACCGTCGATGGCCCGGTACAGCAGCTCGGCCTTGACCCGGTTGCGCTCGGCCATCGCGCCAAGCCCGCCCTGCGCCTTGAGCCACTGGAAGGTCAGCCCGGCCACGTACCAGCCCCAGGTGTTTGGCGTATTGAGCATCGAATCGGCGGCGGCATGTTCGGCGTAGCGGAAGATCCGCGCCATCGGCCGACCGGCCCGCTGCAGCAGGTCGCGGCGGATGATCATCAGCACCAGGCCGGACGGACCGATGTTCTTCTGCGCACCTGCGTAGATCAGCCCGAAACGGCCGACGTCCAGCGGTTCGGACAGGATGTTCGAGGACATGTCCGCCACCAGCGGCGCCGCGCCGACCTCGGGCACCCCGTGGAACTCCACGCCGTGGATCGTCTCGTTCGGCGTGTAGTGCACGTAGGCGGCGTTCGGGTCGAGCTGCCAGCTGTCGCGCGGCGGCAGCTTCAGGTAGTCGTCCGCTTCGCCGCTGGCCGCCACGTTCACCCGCACATAGGGTTTGGCTTCGCTGGCTGCCTTCGCGCTCCAGTGCCCGCTGACGATGTAGTCGGCGCTGTCGCCCTCGCCGGCCAGGTTCATCGGGATCTGCGCGAAGTGCTGGGTGGCGCCACCTTGCAGGAACAGTACGGCGTAGTCGGCCGGGATCTGCATCAACTCGCGCAGGTCGGCCTCGGCCTGGGCGGCCATCGCGATGAAGCGCTTGCCGCGGTGGGACTGCTCCATCACCGAGGCGCCGCTGCCGTTCCAGTCCAGCATGTCGCGCTGGGCGCGTTCGAGTACCGCCTGCGGCAGCGCCGCCGGGCCGGCGCTGAAATTCCAGACTCTGCTCACGTGCGGCTGCATCCTGTCGAAGGTATTCAGCGCATTATGGCGCGGCGCAGCATGGCGCGGTCAACCCTCAGCGCGTGCCCTCAGCGCGTGCCCTCAGAAACGGATCAGCAGCACCAGTGCGATGCCCAGTGCCAGCACGGCGGCGGTGACGATCAGCCACCACACTTCGCCGCTCGGGCCGGCAGCGTCTTCCGGCAGCTGTGGCGGCAACGGTTCGGCCATCACGATTTCCGGCTCCGGCTCCATGCCCGGCCCGTCGACCACGAAGCGGTGCATCGCCACGCCGAGCTGGTCGCCGGGCTGCAAGGCCAGCTTCTGCACCGCCACGCCGTTGACCCGCAGCGGGTGGCGTTCGCACGACTGGGTGGTTTCCAGCCATAGCTGGCCGCCCTCCCAGAAGATCCGCAGCGCCACGATGTCGCCCTGCGGCAGCTCCAGCGGGCAGTCGCCGTGCGGACCGAAGGTCAGACTGTCCTGCAACGGCAGCACCCGTCCGGACAACGGGCCGGCCACGGCACGCAAGGCCACCGTGCAGCGTCCCTGTTCGGATACGTTCAGCGGCGGGCGCCGGGCCGGGTCCTCGTCGGCACGCAGCAACAAACGGCAGTCGCCCACGCTGACCACGTCGCCGGCGCGCAACAAGGCGCGTTCGCGCACCGGCCGCGCGTTGACGTGGATGCGGTCGGCCGACGGCAGCACCTGCAGCACCCAGCCGCGACGATCCTGCTGGATGCGCAAGTGATGCGGCGCCGCCTGGCTGGCAGCCAGCACCAGGTCGTTGTCGGGCGCGCTGCCGATGCGCAACTGCGTCTGCGCCCAATGGAAATCCTCACGGGCTGCATTGGGAAATTCGATACGCATGAATGAACCGGTCGATGGACCGCGAAACTCTAGCATGCGGCCACATGGCATTAAGATGAGGCCTTTAGCCCGGAACCTGCCATGCCCAAGATCGATATCCGCCGCCCGCACCAGTTGTCGATCGCCGAAGCCCGCGCCGTGGTCGACCAGGTGGCCGCGCGCATGCACGAGAAATTCGGCATGGACGGGCGCTGGCAGGACGACACCTTGCTGTTTTCCCGCCCCGGCGTCAGCGGCTCGATCGCCGTCGGCAGCGACGCGATCCAGGTCAAGGCCGAACTGGGTCTGATGCTGGCGCCGCTGAAAGGCATGGTCGAGCAGGAAATCCGGCGCAAGCTGGACGAGCATTTCACCTGACCGCGGGCTGGTCGAGCCCGTGGTGATGATTCTTTAACCAAACACGCATCCGTGGCATAATCGTCGGCTTACGCAGCCATGACGGCTGTGCGTGAACCCCGGAACACATGGCCAAAGACGACGTCATCGAAATGGAAGGCACGGTCCAGGAGACCTTGCCGAACACCATGTTTCGTGTGCAACTGGAGAACGGGCACGTGATCATCGCCCACATCTCCGGCCGCATGCGCAAGCACTACATCCGCATCCTTACCGGCGACAAGGTCAAGATCGAAATGACCCCGTACGACCTGAGCAAGGGACGCATCACGTACCGCATGAAGTAAGTGCGGCGGCGTGGGGGCTGTCGCGCCTGCGCGCAGCGCTCCACACACGGGATGGTGGTGCCAGACATGACAAAGGCGGCGCAATGCGCCGCCTTTGCTTTGCCCGGCGTTCGGCTTATTCGACCACGGCCGGCAGCTTCTCGGCCGCCTTGCAGTCGACCTTCAACTCGCCATCCACCACGCTCAGGTGGACCACGCCACCCTCGGCTAGCTTGCCGAACAGCAACTCGTCGGCCAGCGCGCGCTTCACCTTCTCCTGGATCACCCGCGCCATCGGCCGTGCGCCCATCTGCGGGTCGAAGCCGTGCTCGGCCAGCCAGCGGCGGGCATCGGCGTCCACGTCCAGGCTCACCCGCTTCTCGGTCAACTGGCTTTCCAGCTCGATCAGGAACTTGTCGACCACGCGCAGGATGTGCTCGAAGTCGAGCGCGGCGAACTGGATGATCGCGTCCAGCCGGTTGCGGAACTCCGGCGTGAAGATGCGGCGGATCACTTCCATCGCGTCCGACTCGTGCTTCTGCTCGACGAAGCCCATGCTGCGCCGCGCGGCGATCGCCGCACCCGCGTTGGTGGTCATCACCACCACCACGTTCTTGAAGTTCGCCTCGCGGCCGTTGGTATCGGTCAGCACGCCGCGGTCCATCACCTGCAGCAGGATGTTGAACACGTCCGGGTGCGCCTTCTCGATCTCGTCCAGCAGCAGCACCGCGTGCGGATGCTTGGTCACCGCCTCGGTCAGCAGGCCACCCTGGTCGAAACCGACGTAGCCCGGGGGCGCGCCGACCAGCCGCGACACCGAGTGGCTTTCCATGTACTCGGACATGTCGAAGCGGATCATCTCGATGCCTAGCTGCATCGCCAGCTGCTTGGTCACCTCGGTCTTGCCCACGCCGGTGGGACCGGCCAGCAGGAAGCAGCCGATCGGCTTGGACGGGTCGGCCAGGCCCGAGCGGGCCATCTTGATCGACGCGGCCAGCGCCTCGATTGCCGGGTCCTGGCCGAACACCACCATCTTCAGGTTGCGCTCGAGATTGCGCAGCACGTCGCGATCCGACGCCGACACCTGCTTGGCCGGGATCCGCGCCATCTTGGCCACGATGTACTCCACCTCGCCCACGTCGACCTTGCCGGTGCGCTGATCCAGCGGCAACAGCCGCTGGCGCGCGCCCGCCTCGTCGATCACGTCGATCGCCTTGTCCGGCAGCAGCCGGTCGGGGATGTGCTTGACCGACAGGTCCACTGCCGCCTTCAGCGCCTCGTTGGTATACGCCACATGGTGGTGTTCCTCGAAGCGCGAGCGCAGGCCCTTGAGGATCTCGATGCTGTCGGCCACGGTCGGCTCGACCACGTCGATCTTCTGGAAACGGCGGGCCAGCGCGCGGTCCTTCTCGAACACGCCGCGGTATTCCTGGAACGTGGTCGAACCGATGCAGCGCAGCTCGCCGGAAGCCAGCATCGGCTTGATCAGGTTCGACGCGTCCATGGTGCCGCCCGAGGCCGAGCCGGCGCCGATGATGGTGTGGATCTCGTCGATGAACAGGATCGCGCCGGGTTGCTTCTTCAGTTGCGCGATCACGCCCTTCAGGCGCTTCTCGAAGTCGCCGCGGTACTTGGTGCCGGCCACCAGCGCGCCGAGGTCCAGCGACCAGATCGTGGCGTCCTCCAGCACCTCAGGCACTTCGCCATCGACGATGCGCTTGGCCAGGCCTTCGGCGAGCGCGGTCTTGCCCACGCCCGCCTCGCCCACGTACAGCGGGTTGTTCTTGCGCCGGCGGCACAGCACCTGGATGGTGCGCTCGATCTCGTCGGTGCGGCCGATCAGCGGGTCGATCTTGCCTTCCAGCGCCAGCTCGTTGAGGTTGCTGGCGAACTCGTGCAGCGGATTGCCCTTCGGCTCGCCGCCCTCCTCGCCTTCACGCTCGCCGCCGGACACGCCCGCGGCGGGCTCGTCGCCGATCTTGGCGATGCCGTGCGAAATGTAATTGACCACGTCGAGCCGGGTGATTTCCTGCTGGTGCATGAAATACACCGCGTGCGAATCCTTCTCGCCGAAGATCGCCACCAGCACGTTCGCGCCGGTGACTTCCTTCCGGCCGGAGGATTGCACGTGATACACCGCGCGCTGCAGCACGCGCTGGAAGCCCAGCGTGGGTTGCGTATCGCGCTCGTCGCCGGGCGGCAGCACCGGCACCGTCTCGTTGATGATGCGTTCCAGGTCGGCCGACAGCCGCGGCAGGTCCACGCCGCAGGCGCGCAAGGCCCCCAGCGCCGACTGGTTTTCGGTCAGCGCGAGCAGCAGGTGCTCTACCGTCATGAATTCATGGCGCTGTTCGCGGGCCTGCTTGTAGCAATGGCCGATGGTGACTTCCAGATCCTTGCTGAACATTCGGATCGTCTCCGCTTTGCATTGTGAGCGGCCTTCAACGCCGCAATGGGCACAAAATGGGGTCGCTCAGAGCTTTTCCATAGTGCACAACAACGGGTGCTGATGGGAACGTGAATATTCGTTGACGTGGGTTACCTTGGTTTCGGCCACTTCGCGGGTAAAAACGCCGCAGACGCCCCGCCCGCGGGTGTGTACGTGCAACATCACCTGCACCGCCTGCTCCTGGTCCAGGTTGAAGAAGGTGCGCAACACCTCGACGACGAAGTCCATCGGGGTAAAGTCGTCGTTCAGCAGCAGCACTTGGAACAGCGGTGGTCGCGCCACCTCGGGCTTCGCGGTTTCCAGCGCCAGGCCGCGGCCGCTGTCTTGCTCATGTTCGGGTTCGTGGGCCATGGTTTCTTGGGGTGTGATCTCTGATCCGAAGTATACGCCGCGGTGCCGCTTCCACTCCCGCAACGGTGTGACAAGGGAGGTGATGGCACAATGGCGGCTTTTCCAGCCCCCACCCACCGCACCATGGCCGATTCCACCACTCCCGCCGAGATCTGGCGCCCGCACGTCACCGTCGCCTGCGTGGTGGCGGATGGCGAGCGGTATCTGATGGTGGAAGAAGAGGTCAACGGCCGGCTTGTCTACAACCAGCCGGCCGGCCACCTGGACGACGGCGAAAGCCTCGCTGCGGCGGCCCTGCGCGAAACGCTGGAGGAAACCGGCTGGACGGTGGAACTGCGGCACCTGATCGGCGTGCACCAGTGGCGCAGCACCGAGCACGGCGACGCGGTGGTCCGCTTCAGCTTCGCCGCCCGTGCGCTGAGCCACGACCCGGATCGCTCACTGGATACCGACATCCGCCGCACCCTGTGGCTCACCCGCACCGAGATCGCCGCGCTGGGCGATCGCCTGCGCAGCCCGATGATCCTGCAGAGCATCGACCTGTGGCTGGGCGGGCAGCGGCTGCCGCTGGATATTCTGAGTCATCTACCTGAAGGCGGCACGCCATGAAGGTGATGCTGGGCATTTCCGGCGGCGTCGACTCCTCGGTCGCCGCGCTGCTGCTGCAACAGGCCGGCTACCAGGTCGAAGGCCTGTTCATGCAGAACTGGGAGGAGGACGACCGCAGCGGTCCCTGCACCACCGACGCCGATCGCAAGGACGCCGTGGCCGTGTGCGGCCGGCTCGGCATCCCGTTCCATGCACGCAACTTCGCCGCCGAATACTGGGACGGCGTTTTCGAGCACTTCCTCGCCGAATACCGCGCCGGGCGCACGCCGAACCCCGACGTGCTGTGCAATCGCGAGATCAAGTTCAAGACCTTCCTCGACGAGGCCCATGCCCTGGGCGCCGACAAGATCGCCACTGGCCACTATGCCCGCGTCGACTGCAAGGATGGCCGCTATCGGCTGCTGCGCGCGGTGGACGCGGCCAAGGACCAGAGCTACTTCCTGCATGCGCTGGGCCAGCAGCAACTGGCCGCCACGCTGTTCCCGCTGGGCGGGATCGAGAAGCCGCGCGTGCGCGAGATGGCCCGCGCGGCGGCCCTGCCGACCCATGCGAAGAAGGATTCCACCGGCATCTGCTTCATCGGCGAACGCGATTTCCGCGGCTTCCTGTCGCAGTACATCCCGGCTCGTCCCGGCGAGATGCGCACCCCCGACGGCGAGCTGATCGGCGAACACCAGGGCGTGATGTACTACACCTTGGGCCAGCGCAACGGGCTGGGCATCGGCGGTCGCCACGGCGCCAGCGGCGAGGCTTGGTACGTGGTCGGCAAGGACGTGGCGGCGAACGTGCTGTACGTCGCCCAGGGCGGCGAGAACCACTGGCTGTACTCGCAGCGGCTGCAATCGGAGACACCCACCTGGGTCGACGCTGCCGCGCCTGCCGCGCAGTTCCGCTGCACCGCGCGCACCCGTTACCGCCAGGCCGACCAAGCCTGCACGGTCAGCGTGACCGACAGCGGCCTTGAGGTACGCTTCGACGAACCCCAACGCGCCGTCACCCCCGGACAGTCGGTGGTCCTCTACGATGGCGAAGTCTGTCTCGGCGGCGCGGTGATCGCCGCCACCGATGCACCTTACGGCGGCCTGCTGCCGGCATTCGCTCCATCATCCACATCCCCAGCAAGAGAATCGGCATCCCGTGTTTGAAACTTTTTCCATGACTGAAGAGCGCGTGATCGCCCTCGCCGGCCTGTTCCAGGCTTGTGCGCTGGCGCAGCAGTTGGCCAACGAAGGGCGCTGCGACGAAGCCGCGATGGAGGCCAGCGTGGCCAGCGTGTTCCGCATCGATGCGCCTTCGGTGGTCGGCGTGTACGGCAACATCTCGAACGTAAGGCTCGGCCTGCGTACCCTGATCGCACAGCTGGACGAAAGCACCCCCGACATGTCGGTGACGCGCATGACGGTGACCGTGATGCGGCTGGAGCGCAGCTTGTCGGCGCGCGCGGACCTGCTCGACAAACTGCAGCAGGGCATCGTTGCCGCGCAGCGGCAGGTCGAGCATTTCGGCCAGGATTCCAGCCAGGTCAACAGCCGGCTGGCCGAGGTCTACGCGTCCACCCTGTCGATCCTCAAGCCGCGCGTGATGGTCAGCGGCAACCCACAGCAACTGCAGCAGACCAATGTCGTGGAAAAGGTACGCACCAACCTGCTTGCCGCAGTGCGCTCGGCAGTGCTGTGGCGGCAACTCGGCGGGCGCCAGTGGCAACTGCTGCTGTACCGGCGCCAGTGCAGCATGCTGGCGCGCGGCCTGCTGACCGGAGCCACACTGGACAATCGCTGACGGCAACTCGCCAGCGGCGGAAAAGCAAACGGCGGGCTGATGCCCGCCGTTTTCCGTCCATGGGTGGAACTCCGTTGCGATAGACCGTCTGTCACTCATTCCGCGCAGGCAGCATGCCGCCTGCGCATTGCATCAGAATGACACTTCGCCGAACACGCCGATCTCGTTGGTCTTGGTGTTCTGCACGTGCGGCGGCACCGGGGTGGCGACCGACTTGTCGACCTTGCCGTGCTTCCACACGCCGGCCAGCTTGAAGCCCTTGGTCACCTGGTACTCGATACCGGCGTTGTAATAGGTGTCCTTGGCCTCGCGATCCAGGCTCTTGCTGAGCTTGGAGCTGTCGTAGCGGGCGAACAGGTTCACGTCGTCGGCCACCGCCACGCTGCCCCAGACCGAGTAGCCATCGGCCTTGTCGGCGAGCGGGCTGAGCACGTTGTTCCAGTTCTTCGCGGTGAAGTACTCGGCACCGAGGCGGAAGTCCTTGCTGGCATAGGCCACCATGAAGTCGCCGCGCTCGGCGGTATGCACCGCGTCGATGTTCTCGGTCTCCTGGCCGCGGTGGCCGCTGTAGCCGCCAATCCCCACCACCATGTTCTCGAACGGCACGAAGCCCACGCGGCCTTCGAAGTCCACGCCCTTGCTGCGGCCCGGGTTCTTGTAGCCGTTGCCGTTGACCACCGACACCGCATAGTTGAGCGACTTGCTGGCGCCGATGTCGCCGCCCAGGTGCAGGCCCCAGTCGGCCGAGTTGCCGTACTTCAGGCGATCGGTGATGGTGTTCTCGACGTAGCGGAAGCCGTAGTACTTCTCGACGAACGGGATCCACGGCATGTCGCTCGAACCGATGCGGAACACCGCGGCCTGGTCGAACTTGCCCTGCACGTAGGCCTTCTTGACGAACACGCTGGTCTGGCCGTCGCTGCTGGCATAGTTGAAATCGGTGGTGAGGTTGGCCGACCAGATGTCGTTGAACTTGTGATCGACGCCGAGGTAGAAGCGCTTCACGTCCAGGCCGATGCCGGACTTGTCGCTCTTGCCCTTGTCGCTGTTCTTGTCGTCGATGCTGGTGAAGTCGAAGAACATCTTGCCCGACAGCGTGGTGTTGTTGACCGCCTTCTCCAGCGCGGCGAGCTTCTTGTCGCTGGCCGTGGTCACGTTAGTGGCCTTCTCCACCGCCTGGCCGGTGCTGACGTTGATGTCGGACTGTGCGTCGGTACGCTGTTCCAGTTCCTCCACCTTGGCCTGCAGCGCGGCAAGCTGCGCCTTCAGCTGCTCGACTTCGCTGCTGCTGGCGGCGGCCGTCCTGTTCTGCGCCGGTGCCGCAGAGGCGGCGAAACTGGTCAGGCCAAGGCCGGCGGCAATCGCCACCGCAATCAATTTGGAACGCATGTGATTCTCCGCAAGTGGGTGGAAAGCATCTCGGTCGCCCCGTCGATCCGATGGCTGGCTAGCGATTGGTTAACAAGTCTGCCGGGGGATTTTTACGGTTGGGTGCAGCTTTGATGACATATTCAAGACAGCGCAATCCGCCAAGCCGCGGAAGTGTCGCATCTCACGCCGCGTGACGCGGCTGATATGCTTCGCCGATGGATATTCTCAGCAACAGCATCGCGCCGCGCATGGCTGAGCGGTTTCGCGGCTTCCTGCCCGTGGTGGTCGACGTGGAAACCGGCGGCTTCGATGCCGAACATGACGCCCTGCTGGAAATCGCCGCGGTACCGCTGGCGATGGATGAAGGCGGCTACCTGCAGTTGCAGCCCACCGTGTCCACGCACGTGGAACCGTTCCCGGGCGCGAACCTGGACCCGCGTTCGCTGGAGATCACCGGCATCGACCCGACCAATCCGCTGCGCGGCGCACTGGCCGAGCGCCAGGCGCTGGACCATATCTTCCAGGTGGTGCGCGAGGCGGTGCGCGAGGCCGGCTGCCAGCGGGCGATCCTGGTCGGTCACAACGCCGCGTTCGATCTGGGCTTCCTGAACCAGGCGGTGCGCCGCTGCGGTCACAAGCGCAATCCCTTCCACCCGTTCAGCTGTTTCGATACGGTCAGCCTTGGCGGCCTCGCCTACGGCCAGACCGTGCTGAGCAAGGCGGTGCTGGCCGCTGGCCATGCGTTCGACAGCCGCGAGGCGCATTCGGCGGTGTATGACGCCGAGCGCACCGCCGAACTGTTCTGCAGCGTGATCAACCGCTGGCGTCAGCTGGAACTGTTCGAGCAGGCCCACAGCGGGCTCGACGCGGCCTGATCCCAGTCGTAGGGCGGGCACCGCCCGCCGGCTTTTGACCCCGGGAGCGGCAAAGCGGCGGGCACTGCCCGCCCTACCGCAAAGTGGCCATATGACAGTTTGTCATACGGCTGAAACATTCATTTCATCCAATGGCAACACGAAAAGCCTGAAATGGCGGGGTCGCATCCGACTTCCCTCCAAGGAGCTACCGTGTTGACCATCAACAAACTCCCGCTTCGCTTCGCCGCCGTCGCCACGCTTGCCGTGGCCTCGACCTTCGGTGTGGCCGCGCACGCCACCGACATCACCGGCGCCGGCTCCAGCTTCGTCTACCCGGTCATGTCCAAATGGTCGGCCGCGTACGCGGAGAAGACCGGCCACCACCTCAACTACCAGTCGGTCGGTTCCGGCGCGGGTATCGCGCAGATCAAGGAAGGCACCATCGACTTCGGCGCCTCCGACGCGCCGATGAAGGCCGAGGACCTGCAGAAGTACGGCCTGGGCCAGTTCCCGATCGTGGTCGGCGGCATCGTGCCGGTGGTCAACATCGCCGGCGTGCAGGCGGGCCAGATCAAGCTGGACGGCACCACCCTCGCCGACATCTTCCTGGGCAAGATCACCCACTGGAACGATCCGAAGATCGCCGCGCTGAACGCCGGCCTCAGCCTGCCGGCCGGCAAGATCACCGTGGTGCATCGCTCGGACGGCTCGGGCACCTCGTTCAACTTCACCAACTACCTGTCCAAGGTCAGCAACGAATGGGCGACCAAGGTGAAGTTCGGCACGGCCGTGGAATGGCCGACCGGCGTGGGCGGCAAGGGCAATGAAGGCGTGTCGCAGTACGTGCGCCAGATCAAGGGCTCGATCGGCTACGTCGAATACGCCTACGCGGTGAAGAACAAGATCAGCTGGGTCGACCTGAAGAACGCCGCCGGCAACGTCGTTTCGCCGACCGCCGCCAGCTTCGCCGCCGCCGCCGCGACGGCCGACTGGGCCAGCGCCAAGGACTTCAACCTGATCATGACCAATGCACCGGGCGACCAGGCGTGGCCGATCACCGCCACCACCTGGGTGATCATGTACAAGTCGCCGAAGAATGCCGGCAACAGCAAGGTCGCGTTCGACTTCTTCAAGTCCGCCCTGGAGCAGGGCCAGCAGGCCGCCAGCGAACTGGACTACGTGCCGCTGCCGACAACGCTGGTCAGCCAGATCGAGGCGTACTGGGCGTCCGAGTTCAAGCATTGATGCAGTAAAGCGCACTCCCCCGCCGGCTCGGTCGGCGGGGGAGTGCGAGTTTCCATCCCGCACCACTGGACCACCATGCCAGCGATCGAAACGGCCATCTCAACCACCGACATCCTGGAACAGCGCAGCCGTCGCGATGCCCGCCACGAGCGGCTGTTCCGCTGGGTGTTGAAGGGCTGTGCGCTGATCGTGCTGGCGTCCCTGCTCGGTGCCGCCGGCGCCACGCTGTGGGGCGGCCGCGACGCGTTCGGCACGTTCGGCTGGCACTTCCTGGTCAGCTCGGAGTGGGACCCGGGCAACGACGTCTATGGCGCCATGGTGCCGGTCTACGGCACGGTCGTCACCTCGTTCATCGCCCTGCTGATCGCGGTACCGATCAGCTTCGGCATCGCGGTCTACCTTTCCGAAGTCGCACCTGCCTGGCTGCGCACGCCGGTGGCCTCGGCGATCGAGCTGCTGGCCGGCATTCCTTCGATCATCTACGGCATGTGGGGCTTGTTCATCTTCGCCCCGTTCTTCGCCGATCACATCAAGCCGTGGTTGACCAGCAACCTCGGCAACAAGCCCGACGACGGCAAGCTGTCGTGGGTGGCCGAACACGTGCCGTTCGTCGGCAAGCTGTTCGGCAGCGACTACCCGTTCGGCGCCAGCATCCTGGTCGCCGGCATCGTGCTGGCGATCATGATCATCCCGTTCATCTCCTCGGTGATGCGCGAGGTGTTCCAGACCGTACCGACCCGGCTGAAGGAGTCGGCCTATGCGCTGGGCTCCAGCACGTGGGAGGTGTCGTGGGACATCGTGCTGCCGTACACCCGCTCGGCCGTGATCGGCGGCATCTTCCTCGGCCTCGGCCGCGCGCTGGGTGAGACCATGGCGGTGACCTTCGTGCTCGGCAACGCTATGCACCTGTCGGCCTCGCTGCTCGATCCCGGCGCCTCGATCGCCTCGACCATCGCGAACCAGTTCAGCGAGGCGGCCGGCCTGCAGAAATCCGCGCTGATGGCGCTGGCCTTCCTGCTGTTCGTGGTCACCTTCTTCGTGTTGCTGATTGCGCGATTGATGTTGCGCCGACTGGCCAGCAAGGAGGGACGCTGATGAATTCGCCCTACCTGCGCCGCCGCATCACCAACGCGCTGGCGATGGTGCTGAGTACGCTGGCCACCCTGATTGGCCTGGCGTTCCTGGCCTGGATCCTGTGGGAAACCCTGCGCCAGGGCATCAGCGCGCTGGACCTGAAGCTGTTCACCAAAGTCACCGCCTATGGCGAAGACGGCGGCCTGCTCAACTCCATGGTCGGCAGCCTGGTGATCAACTTCATCGGCATCGGCATCGCCACGCCGATCGGCGTGCTGGCCGGCACCTGGCTGGCCGAATACGCGAACCGCACCCGGCTGGGCGAGTCGATCCGCTTCCTCAACGACATCCTGCTGTCGGCGCCGTCGATCGTGATGGGCCTGTTCGTCTACACCATCATCGTGCTGCCGAGCACCGCGCTCACCCACGGTTCCACCACGTTCTCCGGTTTCGCCGGCGGCGTGGCGCTGGCGCTGATCGCGCTGCCGGTGATCGTGCGCACCACCGACGAGATGTTGCGGCTGGTGCCGTCCACCCTGCGCGAGGCGGCGCTGTCGCTGGGCGTGCCGCAGTGGAAGCTGACCCTGCAGATCCTGATCCGCGCGGCGCGCTCGGGCATCATCACCGGCGTGCTGCTGGCGCTGGCGCGGATCAGCGGCGAGACCGCCCCGTTGCTGTTCACCTCGTTCGGCAACAACTACATGGCGATCAACCCGATGGACAAGATGTCCAGCCTGCCGCAGATCATCTACCAGTACGCCAACGATCCGGGCGACGCGATGCACGCCCTGGCCTGGGCCGGCGCCTTCGTGATCACCATGTTCGTGCTGCTGCTGAGCCTGGCCTCCCGCCTGATCCTTTCCCGCACCAAGGTGTCCCATGACTGATTCCGCCCTCGCCACGAACCCGGCACCGGCACCGGTGGCGGCAGCGGCGGCTGTCGCTCCGAAGCTCGTCGTGCGCGACCTGCACTTCTACTACAACGGTTTCCAGGCGCTGAAAGGCATCAGCATGGATATCCCGGAGAAGCAGGTCACCGCGATCATCGGCCCGTCCGGCTGCGGCAAGTCGACCCTGCTGCGCATCTTCAACCGCATCTACGCGATCTACCCGAAGCTCGAGGCGAAGGGCTCGATCGAACTGGACGGCGAGAACATCCTGGACCCCGGCTATTCGCTGAACCGCCTGCGCAGCAAGGTCGGCATGGTGTTCCAGAAGCCGGTACCGTTCCCGATGACGATCTTCGAGAACGTCGCCTACGGCATCCGCCACCACGAGAAGCTGTCGAAGCCGGACATGGAAGGCCGCGTGGAGCAGGCCCTGCGCAGCGCTGCGCTATGGGACGAAGTGAAGGACAAGCTCAAGCAGAACGCGCTCGGGCTTTCCGGCGGCCAGCAGCAGCGTTTGTGCATCGCCCGCGCGATCGCGCTGCGGCCGGAAGTGCTGTTGCTGGATGAACCGACCTCGGCGCTCGACCCGATCGCCACCGGCCGCATCGAGCAATTGGTGGAAGAGTTGAAAAGCCAGTTCACCATCGTCATCGTTACCCACAACATGCAGCAGGCGGCGCGCGTCTCCGACCTCACCGCCTTCATGTACCTGGGCGAGCTCATCGAGTTCGACCAGACCGAGAAGATCTTCACCAAGCCGGGCAAGAAGCAGACCGAGGATTACATCACCGGGCGCTTCGGCTGATAAATAACTTCCCTCTCCCGCGGCGACCATAGGGAGTCCCTTTATGGGTGAGAGGGGTCGGGGTGAGGGTACGGGCGAAGCCTCGACGCTTCGCTCCGCCCGCACCCTCATCCGCCCCTGCGGGGCACCTTCTCCCGAGGGGAGAAGGAAACAAGACATGAGGCAGCACATGAACACCGGCACTGACCACATCATCAAGAGCTACGACAGTGAGCTGACCCGCCTCACCGGCGAAATCGTGCGCATGGGCGAGCTGTCGGTGACCCAGCTGGAAGCCGCCATCGACGTGCTTGAACGCCGCGACGAGCGCGCTGCCCAACGCGTGGTCGGCAACGACGACGCGATCGACCAGCTGGAACAGGAAATCGGCCACGACGTGGTGCGCCTGCTGGCGCTGCGCGCGCCGATGGCCGGCGACCTGCGCAATGTGTATGCCGCGCTGCGCATCGCCTCGGACATCGAACGCATCGGCGACTACGCCGCCAACGTGGCGAAGCGCTCGATCCCGCTGTCGATGGTGGCCCCGGTGGCGCCGGTCGGCGGCCTGCACCAGCTGGCCAAGCTGGCCGCCGGCGAAGTACGCGAGGTACTGGCGGCCTACCGCGATCGCGACGTCGAGCGCGCCTACCAGGTGTGGAAGGACGACGTGGTGCTGGACGAGGCCTATACCGGCTACTTCCGCCAGTTGCTCACCTACATGATGGAAGACCCGCGCAACATCACCCCGTGCACCCACCTGCTGTTCATGGCCAAGAACATCGAGCGCATCGGCGACCACGCCACCAACATCGCCGAGAACGTATGGTTCCAGGTCACCGGCGAGCCGCTGGACAAGCAGCGCAGCAAACGCGACCTCACCTCGAGCCCGGAAATCACCAAGCTCGGCGAATAGGCGTTCGCCGGTTCCCGCTAGCTCGCCGTGAGCTTGAGGCCCACGATACCGACCAGGATCAGCGCAACGCACAACAGCCGCGGCCACGTGGCCGGATCGCCGAACAGCACGATGCCGAGCGCCACCGCGCCGACCGCGCCGATGCCGGTCCAGATCGCATAGGCGGTGCCGATCGGCAGCGTCTTCACCGCCATCGCCAGCAACACGATACTGACCGCCATGGCTGCCAGCGTGCCGACGCTGGGCCAGAGCCGGCTGAAGCCGTCGGTGTACTTGAGACCGATGGCCCACACGATTTCGAACAAGCCGGCCAGCAGCAGATAGATCCACGCCATGATGACGCTCCTCGGTTTGCTGCAGGGCCGTCCCCGCGACGGGAAAGTGCGCGGAGTCGTCCCCGCGCCGGCGAGCAATTACGGCAGCTCGCGCGTCTCGCGGCGTCGCTTGATGCCGCGCACGATGCCGTAGCTGCCGATCAGCAGCCAGGCCACCTGCATGATGAACGCCGACAGGTTGAAGCTGCCGAAAGCCAGCGACAGCATCACGCCGATCGCACCCAGCACGTTCATCAACTGGTAGACCAGACCGCTGCCCTGCAGCTTGCGCTCCTGCAGCAGGAAAAACGCCAGCAGCACCAGCGCCACGCCGAGGTAACCGGCCCAGTCGTACCAGAAGAAGCTCATCGTTTCGCGCTCCGCTGGCGCAACGCCTCGAACAGCACCACGCCGGTGGCGACGGAGACATTGAGGCTTTCCATCGTGCCCGGCATCGGGATCTTCGCCACGAAATCGCACAGCTCGCGGGTGAGCCGGCGCAGGCCCTCGCCTTCGCTGCCCAGCACCAGCGCCACTGGCCCCCTGAAGTCGACGCCGTAGACGGTGGTGTCCGTGTCGCCGGCCAGGCCGGTGATCCACACGCCGGCATCTTTCAATTCGCGCAGCGTGCGCGCCAGGTTGGTCACCGCGATCAGCGGCACCCGGTCGGCGCCGCCGGCCGACGCGCGGCGCACCACCGGGGTCAGCCCCACCGCGCGGTCCTTCGGCACGATCACCGCGGTGACTTTCGCCGCCGCCGCGCTGCGCAGGCAGGCGCCAAGGTTGTGCGGGTCGGTGACACCATCGAGCACCAGCACCAGGGTGTCGCTGCCGTCGCGCTCCAGCAAAGCCGCCAGGTCGCTTTCATGCGCCGCCGGCGCTGCCTCGTAACGCGCCGCCACGCCCTGGTGGCGTGCTTCGCCGGCCAGCTTGTCCAGCTCGTCGCGCGGGCGATGCTGTACTGGAATCTTCAGCTTCTTCGCGCGCTCGGCCAGATCCAGCACGCGGGCATTGCGCTGGCCGTTCTCGACCAGCACCTCGCGCACGCGCTCGGCATCGTTGCTCAACGCGCCTTCGACCGGGTTGATCCCGACGATCCAGCTCTCACTCATGGCTTGCCTTTCGGTTTCGGTTTGCGGCCGCCGTGCTTCTTCGGTGCCGGCGGAGCGGCAGCCGGGGCTGGCCCGCGTTTGGCGGAACCACCCTTGCGCGGGCGACGGTCGGACGACGGTTCGACCCTGCGGCCCTGATGCTGGCCGCCGGCATGCTGGCGCGCTGCCGTCGGCTGTGCACGCGGCGGCGGATTATCGCTCACCGCGGCCTTGCGCGGGGCCGGCGCCGGTGCGGCGACCTCGGCCTCCTTGCGGCCGAAAGCGCGGCCGATCGCCTTGGCGGCGCGACCGAACATGCCCGGCGCCTTGGCCGTGGCGGCGGCCTTCTTCGGCAGCGAATAGCGCTCGCCCGCGGCGGCATAGTCATACGCCTTGCCAGTGCCCGTCGGCGCCGGGGCCGACGTGCGCGGCGAAACCAGGCGGAAGTCGATCTTGCGATCTTCCAGGCTGGCGCGCAGCACCTGAATGCGCACATGGTCGCCGAGGCGGAACTGCGCGCCGGTGCGCTCGCCCTTCAGCAGTTTGCGGATCGCGTCGAAGTGGTAGTAGTCGTTGACCAGCTGGCTGATGTGCACCAGGCCGGACACCTTCGACTCGTCCAGTTCCACGAACAGGCCGAACGAGGTGACACCGGTGACCACGCCGTCGAACTCGCTGCCGATGTGCTTTTCCATCCATGCGCACTTGAAGCGCTCGTCCACGTCGCGCTCGGCTTCCTCGGCACGGCGCTCGCGCTGCGAGCAGTGGATCGCCATCGCCGCCATTTCGGCAGGCGTGTAGGTGTAGTCGGTCGGCTTGCGGCCGGTCAGCGCGTAGCGGATCGCACGATGCACCAGCAAATCCGGATAACGGCGGATGGGCGAGGTGAAATGCGCATACGCCTGCAGCGACAGGCCGAAGTGGCCGCGGTTGTCGGGCTGGTAGGCGGCCATGCTCTGCGAGCGCAGCAGCACGTTCTGGATCAACTCGCGCTCGGGGCGGTCGTGCACCATGCGCAGGATTTCGGCGAAATCCGCCGGCGTCACTTCCTCGACCGGTGGCATGCGCAGCTTAAACTCGCGCAGGAACTGCTGCAGGTCCTCGTACTTTTCCGCCGGCGGCGGCTCGTGCGCGCGGAACAGCGCGGGGATTTTCTTCTTCTCCAGGAACAGCGCCGCCTGCACGTTGGCGGCGATCATGCATTCCTCGATCAGCTTGTGCGCGTCGTTGCGCTCGGTGGCGCCCATCGATTCGACGCCGCCGGTCTGGTCGAGGCGGAACTTCACCTCCGGCGTCTCGAAGTCGATCGCACCGCGGCGCTTGCGCTGCGCCGCCATCGCCTTGTACAGCGCGTGCAGGTTCTCCAGCTGCGGCAGCACGTCGGCCACCTCGTGGCGCGCATCCTTCTCGCGCAGGCCCACGGCCTGCCACACCTTGTCGTAGGTGAGCCGCGCGTGCGACAGCATCACCGCGTCGTAGAACTTCGACTTGGCCACGTTGCCTTCGGCGTCGACCAGCATGTCGCAGACCATGCACAGCCGCTCGACGTTCGGGTTCAGTGAGCAAATGCCGTTGGACAAGGTCTCCGGCAGCATCGGCACCACGAAGCCGGGAAAGTAGGTCGAGGTGCTGCGCTCGTACGCCTCGCGATCCAGCGCGTTGCCGACCTGCACGTAATGTGAGACGTCGGCGATCGCCACGATCAGGCGCCAGCCGCCGCCGCGCTTGGGCTCGGCATATACCGCGTCGTCGAAGTCGCGCGCGTCGGCGCCGTCGATCGTCACCAGCGGCAGCTGGCGGATATCGGTGCGACCCTCGCGCTCGGCGGCGGTCACCACCGATTCCACCTGCGCCGCATCGCGCAGCACCTCAGGTGGCCATTCGTGCGGCAGGTCGTGGCTGGCGATCGCCATTTCCACCACCAGCGACGGCTGCAGGCGTTCGCCCAGCACGGCGCGGATCTCGCCGATCGGACCGCGCTGCGAGGTCGGCGGGTCGGTGATCTCGGCCACCACGATCTGGCCGGAACGGGCTCCCAGCTCGCGGCCGGGCTTGATCATCACGTCCTGGTTCAGGCGGCGGTCGTCCGGCGTCACCAGGGTCACGCCATCGTCGATCACCACCCGGCCGACCAGCCGCGGCGAACGCCGCTGCAGCACTTCGGCGATCGCACCCTGCCGGCGCCCGCGGCGGTCGATGCCGACCACGCTGGCCAGCACGCGGTCGCCGTGCATCACCGCGCGCATCTGCTGCGGCGACAGGTACAGGTCGTCGCCGCCCTCGTCCGGACGCAGGAAGCCATAGCCCTCGGCATTGGCCAGCACCACGCCGGCGATCAGGTCGAGTTTCTGCGTCGGCGCGTAGCCGCCGCGCCGGCCCAGCAGCAGCTGGCCGTCGCGCACCATCGCGGCGAGTCGTTTGCGCAGCGCCTCGAGGTCGGTTTCATCATGGATATCCAGTGCCTCGGCGATGCGCGCCTCGGTCAGCAATTCGCCGCGCTGCTCGAGCAGGTCGAGGATCGCCTCGCGGCTGGGAATCGGGCGCGCATAACGCTGCGCCTCGCGACTGGCATGGGGATCGCGCACGGCGCCTGCGGCAGCCTTGTTGCGCTTGTCGGGTGCAGCGGCGGCTCGCGGCGCCCGTTTGGCGGGCTTCTTTGCGGAACGCGAGTCCTGGGGATTGCCGGAATGGGGGGGAGTTTTTCTGGTCACTCAAGGTCCTTGTGATGTTTGCGCCGCGGAGAATGCCACGTCGCAGCGAATGGATGTGAAAAGTGTTGACAAGCCGCCGGCAGATGCCTAAATTACGCGGCTCACGCAGCTCACCGAGCGACGTGACACCTGCCCAGGTGGCGGAATTGGTAGACGCACTAGCTTCAGGTGCTAGCGGGGGCAACTCCGTGGAGGTTCGAGTCC
>Ga0207664_10000228_pt1 | contig 42453 bp, 71 predicted proteins | sample LARL83metaG_FD_184349 | JGI IMG/M metagenome (GOLD analysis project Ga0207664, IMG submission 184349) | Corn, switchgrass and miscanthus rhizosphere microbial communities from Kellogg Biological Station, Michigan, USA - LAR L8-3 metaG... | ecosystem: Host-associated > Plants > Roots >...
CAACGGCTATTACACCTGCCCGCAGAACGGGCGCGAGATGGCGAAGTACCTAACGGAAAACAAGCTCGCCGTCACTCGCAAAAACTTGGATTTAGCTTTTGAAGCGCTGAAGGATACACTCGTATCGAAGCCTCAAGAGCAAGCACCACCTGCGGACTCCACGCAGCAGCAACCACCGTCCACTCGGACAGAAACACCCAGATCGACAGGCGTTATTCCCGGCCAGTTCCAAGGCACTCGCCCCGGAGCACAAGCTGAGAGGCAGCCGTTGACGCGGGACAGGTTCCGCCAGATCGACAAAATGGGACATGACGAATGGATGCGCTTTCAACGTACTAACGTGAAAGAAGCCCAAGCGTTTCTCTCCATGAAGCACGGGGCGCAACCGCAGCAGTAAAACTTCTCACCTTCAGTGAGATGAAATGCCTTCACCATCACAAGCCAGTAACACCGTTTCTACGCTTGTTCAGGCGCAGATCACGGAGTTCGACAAGAACTTCGTCGATAACCTGAAGGGCAATACCCCGCACCTCCGCTGCATGGAGATTCGTGAACAGTCGGAACACAGCGGCATCAATCACGCGCTGTTCATGTATCAACTTGCGGTACCGAGTGGAACGACCAACCCGCCGGGACAGGGCTACATTCCGCAGCAGATCGCGGACGGTACGCTCAGCGATCCGTTGCAGTTAACTGTCAACCAGCAGAACTCCCAGCTGGGCGAGTATGGCGACTTCGCGACGATTTCCGCGTTTGCGCAGTTTGCCGCACTCGATGACACCACGCTGAACACGGGCAAAGAGCTTGCGTTCCGCGCGGGCCTTGGCCTCAACGACCTAGGTCAGTCCGTCACCGACACCCTGAACTCCACCGACTCCACGGTACTGAATCAGATCACGTCGGGCGCGGCGCTGGACCTGGCCACGATCCGCGGCGCCAAGCAGTCGCTCGTTTTCCGTTCGTGCCAACCGGTTCGCGCAGGCAAGGCTTGCGGCGTCATTTGCCCACTCGTCCTCGGCGATCTCTGGGCAGGCACCACGGTCAACAATTCGGCAGTGGACTTCTGGAAGTACACGCAAGGCGGGCAGGACAAGTTCGACGACATGGCTGGTTCCGAACAGGACGAGCCGATCGAACTCCCCGGCACGCAGATCGTGTTCTACCAGTCGCCCTACGTCACCCAGCAAGCCAACCTCAACGGCCACGGCATCGCCTACCGCACGTACATCTACATGAACCAGGCGGTCATCGCCATCTTCGCCCGCGTTCCGGGCGATTCCAACATGGAAGATGGGAATTGGCGAGCCATCAAGGTGAATCTAACGCGCAATCTGCCGTCCAGCGCGTTCGATCCACTGGCCACCATCGGCAACATCGCCGGTTACCGCTACCACGTTACTTTCTCGCTGCCGCCGGACACCACGATGCGCGCGCGCGAAATTGACAGCGTGTCCGCGTACAGCTGACCCTCATGGCCGACGATCTCGACATCCTCAAAACCTCTGCTTCTGCCGATATGGGCGGGGGTGTCGAGATTCCGGCTGCTCACAACGAAAAAACTTACGATCTCATCAAGACGGCCAAACAAGAATTAGCCGATTGGCACGTTCAATGGGGAAAGAAGCCGGAGAAGGATTCGCGCGCTGATGAGAAATTGGCAGCCCTGCGCGAAGATACCGCTGAGCGTCTAAAAGCTTACATTCCCGCAGCATTGGGAGACGAAAAGCATCGCATTCGCAATATCATGTCGCTGTCGGAATTCTGCCGGAAGCTGAACAACATTCTAGGCCCTGCCGCCGATCTTGGCTCCCGCATTTTCATCAACACGCCCCCGCCTGTTCCCGGCTTCGATAACGAGAAGATGAAGGGCCTGTTCATCAAAATGCGCGGTATGGACATGTTCACGTATCACGACGATTTGCCGCCGGGCTGGAAAAAGATTTGCACAGTCCAGAATCCCTACATGAGCGAGTGGGGAATTATGAATCGCGACTCTCACGGCGCATTCAGAAGCTGGAAGTTCATCGGCTGGCGCGGGCAAGTGCTCTTGCGGCTCATTCTCGCTGGAGCCATCACGGAAGAAGAGGCGCACGCGGAATTTGGCGTTCCACAGGGCGTTGAAGTAGACCGCGAATATCTAAAAATTCTGACCAACTGGAGAAAAAATGGGCAAAGACCAAACTAACATCCCCGGCGAAATGAGCTTGGACGACCAGCTCAAAGCGATCGAACTGGAGGAGCGCAAGCAGGCCCTCGAATCGCGCAAACTTCAGGACGAACTTGCCCGCATAACTCTCACGGAGAAGCGGCAGGAAGTTGAGACAAAGAAAAACAACAAAGAGCGCGGGATGCGCGATGCACTCGATGCAATCAATGCGGCGAAGGCTGTAAAAGAACGCTGCAATCATCACACGGGCGGCGAAGGCGGGATTGCCGTAAAAAATGGCATGGGCGATCTGGACCGGCCCACATGTATCGGCGCGCAGAAGTTTCTCGATGACACGATTCGTTTGTCTTGCGCTCGCTGCGGCGACGAATGGCGTTCGAATGATCCCGATCGCGCGCGCTGGGCAAAAGGCGTTGAGCTTTGGCGCAAGTCCGTTAACAAACAGATGATGGTCGTGGGCGGTTTGAAGTTCACGAAAGTCGCTCAGGTAGCCTAACGTGCCCATCACTTTCACGGGACAAAGCATCTACGATTCACTGCGAGTGATGCCGGACTTGGCTCCGGTATTCAACTCGCAGGTGTCGGGCTTCTCGCTCGAGCCCATGCTGACCATCCTCAACGAGACGATGGCCTACATGCTGGGACCGAATTTCCCGTGGAAGTTCAACGAAATCGAGGTCGCTCCGTTTCTCATCAACTCCTACCAGCAGGATTACGCGACAAACAATACGAACATCGGCTATTTGCAGGCTGGCGATTGCCTCGACGTAAACAACACGGTCACTTCTAAGGCGTTGCCACAAGTTCGCATCGTTCGTGACCTGCCGCGCATGACGACTTGGCCTTCTCTGCCGCCTCAGTTCTATGGGCCGATGGTGTTCTGTGTTTGCTGGCGCTACAACAGCCAGCTTTACTATGGCACTTGGGGCGCAGCCAACGCCGGCAGCGGAACGCGCGGCAACAATCCAGTCGCGCATTCGGTTTACACAAATCCGCTCGGCGTCGGCACGAACATGCCATTCAATCCCATCACGCAAATCAAAGATGCGAATGGGAATTTGCTTGTTCTCACGGGATTCGGCACGGAAGGCACGACGGCTCCCGTGGCTCCGGCGAACTCCACAGCAGGAACGATCGCAACTCCGGGCTCGGGCGCGACGACGCAATGGACAGTAGTCGATCCTCTGGCACAAGGGTTTCGCATCTCGCCTCCGCCATCGCAGACAGGCGTTGTCTGGCAATTCAATCTACGCGCGCAGGCGATGCCGCCGCCACCGTTCACCAATCTCAACGCATTGCTCGCCCCGATCACGGATGACTACATTCCGTATTTCCGACAGGGTTGCATTACAACGACCTATCGCTATTCTCCCGAAGAGAAAGTGCGCCAGAAATACGACAAAGAACTGCAAATCTGGGAAGCGCGGCTCAATCAGGGCAAGATGCAGGGCGATCGTGAACCCGAGAGCTATTCGTTCATTCCAACTGGTGGCATCGTCGCCGGGCCAAGTACGGGCATGATTACGCCAGGCAATCCGTGGGGTTTTCCGACGTGAGCGAAACGATTACAGCCACGATCGCAGCGGTACAAAGCAGCCTAGGTTATTGGGTGCCAACCGTTGGGACGAACAATGAACCTGCGATCACTTCCGCGAACAATGTGCAGCAAGTGATGCTCGCTCCTCCATTCAAATGGTCATGGAACCGGAATAGCCTGACTTTCAATACAGTTGCCGGAACGCAGGATTACACATCAAGCGTCACGGACTTCGGCTATGCAGAGACAGCAACCATCGCATATCCCGGCAATTCACGGATCGTCTCGTTGAATGTCCTGAATCATACGCCGCTAGGCGAAAGCATCGACCAGCAGGTTCCGGCGACTATCGGCGTTCAGCAAAACACGGTGGGAACAAGCGTAAAGTTCAGATTTCTCGGCGTTCCCGACAAAATTTATGCCGTGGTGGTCTGGTATCAAAAGTTCTCGCCAAAGATTTCCGCTCTCAGCGATACATGGGTTCCACCGGATTTCATGGGGTATATCTATCAGCGCGGTTTTCTCGCGGAATTGTACGAAGCATTCGCTCAGCCATCGCTTGCCGCGCAACAGAGAGCGTCATTCGCCGCCGGATTGATTGCGAACAGCGAAGGGCTGACGCTCACAGAAAAGAATATGTTTCTTGCGCAGTACCTCGGCAACACGCGGATGCTTCAGGATTCGCAACTCAGCACGCAAGTTGGAACGCAGGCGAGGAGCGCGGGCTAAGTGCCAGGTGCCCTTGCCCAAGCGGGCGCACAACCGATCAAGCAGCCGAAGTGGACGCCGATCCACATGGGGCGCGCGCAAACCGGGCTTATCACCAACCGTGCGGCGTTGCATGATTTCGCAATCGGGCTGTACGGGAAGTTCTATGGCGCCGGCGCGGATGCTCTGCTCGATGGCAGCAACATCGAAATCTCGCCGCAGCAAACATGGAAGCATCGCCCCGGTCATTCGGCATTTTGTACGCTGCCATCGACCTGCCTGACGGTTTACCCGTTCTTCAATGCGGATGGAACAATCACGCTGTATATGGACACCACGACGGGGATTTACACAAATCCGTCGAGTCCCACATTGTTTGCGTCAAAGGCCAGCGGTGCTCTCCAGACTTCTTTTTTGCAGATTGGTGAAACACTCTATCTGGCCGATGGCGTCGAGAATCGCAAAGTCATTGGCGGAAAAATTTACGCATGGGCAATCAACGGACCGGCCACAGCCCCGACCGTCGTTATCGATAGCGCGCCAACCGGCAGCACGCCTTGGACTGCAAGCACCGTTTATTCCACGATGGGCTTGCTGATCGATTCGAATACGAACGTGCAACAACTCATCAGCGTCAATGCCGATGGAACGAATCCTCCACCAGCAACCATCGGAACATCGGGAGTAGGCGAGCCGGTCTGGAACAATACCAGCGGCGGAACGGTTACGGAAGGCAGCGGCTTGCAGTGGACCTGCTACGGCCCTGTGGGTTTGTGGGTGGCAAATTCCACCTATACGGACGCTTCCGGTCCCGGTTCGTTGGGCGCTCCAGCAATGATTTTCGACACGATTTCCGGCAACGTGTTCATCGCCAACGGAACAGGAAGCAGCGGAACGTCGCGGCCTAATTTCTCCGCGGTTCCTTTGCTTGGCTCGACTCATGCGGATGGCGCGATTCACTGGTTCAACGTTGGACCTCCGAAGACTTGGACGCCGAGCCACGCGTATGCTCAATGGGGCGCGAGCTTCGGTGCAAACGATAACAACGCATTTGTGACTGAACCGACTACGCCGCAAGCCGCGGGATACGGAACGGCGAATCAACAAACCGTATTCCTGCAAGTGACAGCGACTGCGGCGGGAACTTCGGATTCGAGTCATACAGGGCCGCAATGGGCAAGTTCGCAAGCCAATCCTGTGACGCGCGATGGCCAGCTGAATTATCAGTTCCTCGGCTCGGCAACGCGCGCGAACTCTCATAGCTACACGGCTTGGCAGGCGGGCACGCCATTTTTCAACGTCATCAACGATGGAACGAATTTTCAGGTATGCCTCGTCAGCGGCATCTCGGCAGGGTCGCCACCGACATTCAGCGCAGCGTATGGCGGCGTCACAGTGGATGGTACGGTGCAATGGGTTTGTGTAGGTCAGACACGCACATGGGCGGCGAGTACGAAATGGTATCTTCCGGCAGTAGGCTTCTCTCCGCCAGTTTCCAATGTGAATCCTTATGGCGGCGCGGCGATTATCGATGCCAACAATAACGTAGAATCCGTCACGAATAGCGGAAAATCAGGTTCAACGGCGCCAAGCTGGGCAACCGCGGTCGGAGCGACGACTTCGGATGGCACAGCCACCTGGACGCTCACCGCGCTTGCGGCCACTTTTAAAGGGAGCACGCCGCTGGCCTTCACCAAAGGCTATGGCTACGTCTATGCATGGAAATCGCGCAGTGCGACGGATTTCTATGTGACGAATGCGCCGAATGGGCAATCGGGCGCGCTGGGCCCTCCGACCGGCTCAGGTTCGGGAGGCATTACGACTGCCTCTCCGGCGTTTGAGATGCCGACTGGATCGAATGCCGGAGCGGTCATGCAAGTATCCGGTTCTTGGCCCACGGACACGCAATACGACACCGTGGTTGTCTATCGCTCGACGGATGGTTTCCAGGCCGGTCCATATCTCGAACTCACCGAGATTGCCGCGCCCGCTCCCGTGAATGGCGCCTATCAGGGTACATGGACATTCTTTGATTCGGTGCCGGATACAAATCTCAACGAACTCATCGAAGCGGATACATCGGGCGAGAATGCGCCGCCGCCAACAGGACTCCTGAATCTAGAGCTTCACATGAATCGTATCTGGGGCAACGTCGGGAATGTCGTGTTTGCTTCCAGCGGTCCGGATATCCCCGTTGGCAACGGCAACGGCTATGAAGGCTGGAATGCTTCGAATACATTTCCGCTGCAATCGCCAGTCAACAAGCTGATCGCCACGCAAAGCGGCCTTCTGACGTTCACGACTGCGGATGTCTACATCATCGCTGGCGGCCCATCGATCCCGCAGTTCTTCGTCTGGCGCATCGCGCGCGGCATCGGCCTACTTTCGACCAACGCCATTCAGATTGTTGGCGGCGAAATCTACATGGTGACTGCTGATCAGCGATTTATCGCTTTTCAGCCGGGAGTCGGACACTCAGAACCGGGCTTTCCGATCGCGGACCAGATCGCCAACTTCAATCCAGCGACCGCATACGTGACCGAGCACGCTGTCGGGACTGACCCTTCGGCAATGTTCGTTTGCAACGGTTCAACGGGCTGGTTCCGCCTCGTTCCGCACGCCACGCCGGGATTCATTAGCGCAGATCAACCCGTTTGGTCGCCTTTCGCAACAATCACGGGCGGTTGCACAGGGGCGCAATCGGTCACAACCTCAGCGGGAGTTCGATCGCTGCTTGTTTTCCAGTCCGGTGGCGTGATTCTGAAGCGCGATCTCACGACAGCGCAGGACAATGGCGCAAATTTTAGCGGAAATTACACGGTAGGTTCGATTGTCGTGACCCATCCGAGTCAATTGGCTGAATTGGGCTTTATGACGTTCGAATTCTCGAAGGCTGGCAGCCCGACACTGAGCTATTTGCCCAATGAAATCAGCACGACAGGCGGAGCGGCATTCCAGGCGTTCACATCTTCGGTGTTCGATCCGCCGTTGCTCTACGGAACGACTGGCACGCCATCGTCTTACAGCCCGAATCGCTACTATTTCAAACAGACGACCAACACGAATCAGCTTCCACCGCCGCTCTGGTGCCGTCACTTGCAAATCAAAGTGACATATCCATCGGAAAACGCTTTTCACGAACTCTATAGCTTCGCGATTGTCGGCGCACTCTACGCCGAGGCGGGAATGTAATGGTCAGCCTCGAAGACATCCAAGACAAGCTGATCCCGATTTCGGCGCAATCCGGGCCGACGCATGTTATCGCTCCGCTCGCGCCAAGTCAGGACACCACGCCTGACCAGATCGCTTATTTCAACCGACCCAACGCCATCCCGTTTGTGCGGCATTCGCCCCTGCCTGCGGCTGCCAACGCGCAAATCAATGCTACTGCGGCAGCCACCGCAACGACCATCGCCGAGCAGGTCGTTAAGACCACGCCATCGAATATTGAATTAGACATACCGGATATTTTTACGCCGGTTTCGCAAATCGTGAAACTGCCTGGGCCGCTTTCTTTCGATCTATCGCTCGAAACGGAAGGAACCGTATTTGCCGCTCCAATTCCATTCATCGGTGGATATGGCGATACGCAGAGTCTTTTTAAGGGCATCTCATCGGACCCGATCAATGTGGCAGTGACGAGCGGCGGAAACAGCGAAGTCGCAATCTGGATGCAGGCATCGGATGGTGGCTCTCTGGTTTTTACTTCTCCATGGACGAACTGGCAAAACAATTCCGTCGCCAGTATCAACGCCCAGTTTGTTCCCGCAAAGGGAACCACCATTTCATATACAGGTTCGGGTGGAGGCGCTGATTATGCCGGTATTTTGGTGCTTTTGGGAGCTTCTCAACTCCCAGCGGTAGTGCAATCCAAAACTGGTTCCACGTCGCTGACTCCGCCGGGAACGGTTTCAACGGGGAATTTCGGCTCTCCGAACACGGCGGGCAATGCTATTTTGGTGATGGTTGCCGTGCATAATGTCAGCGGCAGCTTCGACCTTTCGGGATTTTCAGTTACCGATACGCAGGGCAATACTTACCTTACGATAGAGCCGGAACCGCCGCAGAACATTCTGGATACGGCCTGCCTCGCGTTTCTTTGCCCTGTCATTGCCGCAAGCGCAGCGAATTCCGTAACAGTACATTTCCCGGCGCCTTCCGGTAGCGCGACTGTAACCATTTCTGCGTTGGAATTGAGCGCAGTGTTGGAACAGGTGAGTTTGTTTCCTGAATTCATTCCTCTGACATCTGGCTTCATACCGCCGATTGATTTATCCAGCGTAAATGTCAATGGTGGGATCACAGGAGTGTTAGGCGCTGCTGATGGCGGAACAGGGCTTTCATCGCCGGGCACGTCGGGGAATGTACTTACTTCAAATGGAACCGGATGGGTGTCCTCATCTGGAAGCGGCATTACCAGCATTAATAGTCAAACCGGACCTGCGTTTACAATCGCGGCTGGCTCGGGAATTTCTGTAGTCACAACTACAAATACAGCGACTATCTCCGGTGGTGGTGGAAGCCCTGGGGGATCTACAGGCGACATTCAAATCAACAATGCAGGTTCGTTTGGCGTTGCTCCTACAGGGGCGGCTACGCTCACAGGTGGCGGCTTGAGCGTTACAGGCATGGCCATCACCATGAATGCGGGCGCGGCGGGAAATATCGTCATTCGCACGAATGGCAATTTGCAGATGGATTCGAATGGTTCCAATGTCCTGATTGGCACGACGTTTAGCTCAAATTGCTTTCTTGGCGGGACAACCTCCAACGTAACTGTGGGGCAAGCATCGTCGAACTTGTCTTTTTATAGCGGCACACTCACCGCGCAGCAAACAGTAGCGGGTTCCCGCTCAGGCGGTGCCGCGCTTACGAATCTGTTAATCGCACTCGCCGCATTCGGCCTCATCATCGATGGCACAACGCCATGACCGTAGACCTTCGCCAAGCGACTGAGGAAGACTTCGCACGCTTCAAGTGGTGCCTAAGCCAAGACGATGCGCACAGAGAGCAGGATGCCGAAGATTGGCGCAGCGCCCCCGGAGAATTTATGACGTTCTACGACCAGCGAGGGAATCGCGTGTGGGTGCGCATCGAGCGCGTCATGCGCATCAGTATCCAGCACGATCCTAATGTGTCTAAGCAGGCGACAAGCAAGATTCTCTATCGAGGCTCGCGCTGGTTGATGGGTGAAGCTCGAAAGAAAGGTTTCACAGAATTGATCTTTGAATCACGCGCTCCGCGCCTGGTTCAATTCTTCAAGACTTTGCTAGGTTTTCAACGGTTGAGGGCTAACTACAGTGTGCGGAGCTAGTACTTCTCAAAAAGCCTTGGGCGCAGGCTCGGCCAATTTCTACAATACGCTCAAAAATTCCTATGCCCAGAACTTTGGCTCGCAATCGGCCATTCTGAGCAATTTAACTAATGCATTGCAGCCAATCCTGCAGGGCGGGCCGAATCAGCAGGGATTCTCTGCCGCTGAAAATGCGGCCATGAACAGCCAGGCCATCAACAATGCGGCGACGGCGAATCGAAATGCGCAAGTCATCGCAGGCAGCAACGTTGGCGGGAATACTGGCGTCACGACGGGCGGCCAAAAACAGCTACAAGCGCAGATTGCAACAGGAGTCGGGAATAATCTTTCCAATAATCTGAATCAAATCACGCAGGCAAATTATGCTACGGGACGGCAAAACTTTTTCGGAGCAGAGAGCGCTCTCAGTGGCGTCGCAAGTCAATACAATCCCACTGCGTATGCAGGGCGGGCGTTGAATGCAGGTAACGAAGCCTTTGGACAGGCTTCTCAACTTCAGCAAATGAAGAATCAGGAACAAGCGGATATTGGTGGAATGGTTGCAGGATTCGCCCTTGCCCCATTCACTGGCGGAATGAGTTTGAGTAGTGCGGCAAAAGGTTTGGGCGGGGTTGGTGGCGGTGTCGATGATATGGCATCTAGCGCAGGTTCCGCAGCGGACTTTCTGGGATAAATGAAACGTCTAGAAGCCATCTGCGATTCGGTGGCGATGGTAAACCACTACTACGAGCCAGAGTCCGAGTCCTATGCGATTCGTAATCCCGGATTGCTGCTTGCTGACCCCAAAAATAAAGCAATGGGTATCCGGGTCTACGGTTGCCATCGTGGAGGTTACGCATCATTGCTCGACGTGGTGAAAAAACAATGCATCGTTGCGCCGGAAGAACACATTGGAATGCTACTCACTCGACTCAATATCGCCCCCGGCATTCAGCAGGAACACGCAATCGACTTTATGGCCCGCTGTGCGAACAGTGCGCTAACACTTCGTACCACTCTCGGTTGGTTTAACGAGCCATGATGGAAGATACAGGCCGAACAAGCGGCGGATTTGAGGTTCCTGAAGGCAGCAGCTATGCCCTAAGCTTTCCGCATGTCGATACCGCGGAATCATCCAATCCCAGCACGCTCACACCTCCGGCGGAATCGGGACTTAGCGGCGCGTCGATGGCAACTCCCGCTGGCAACCCGGACATGGGGAAGCCTCAGCCAATTCAGCCCGCACCGCACCCGGCGGAAACGGCAGCAAGAGGCGTATTTGCAGCGTTGAGCGGTTCCAGTGGGCATCCGATGGATTGGGCGCGCGCGACGATCGCAGGTGGATTGGCGGCGGCAGCGAATGTAGGTCAGGTTGCACCGGGACAAGGTTTTCTCGCGGGAGTGGGCAAGGGAGCACAGGCAATCCAGCAGCGACAGGATCAACAGCAAGCCATCGCGCGCCAGCAACAGCAGCAGCAATTCGAGAACGCTGAAAAGCAGAAAGCTGACACGCGCGCGCAGCAGGAACTCGACAATTCAACGGCAACCACGAAAGCCCAAGTTGCGCTCCATAACGCTCAGACTCTCGCGGCCATACATGCTGATCAGAATGCTCAGGCGATGGAACCGTACATGGAGGCGGAGGCCAAAGCAAAGTTCACTGCAGTCCAGCAAGCGCAGGCCGAAGCGCGTCAGAATCTAAAAAAGGTGCTCATCGAATCCGGCATGAAGCCAGAGGATGCCGATAAAAGCATCAATAGTTATTCGGAGGCTCCTTCTGGTGGGGCTGAAGCAATAGGTAGTGGCAATGGCATGATTGTGCACAACGGAGAATCGGCAAGTGCAGGCGAGGATAGTCAGGGCGTGCATTTGGCGAGCAATGGAGCTTCGCTATTTGACCAAAAAATACCCAACGATACGAAGGTGCTCACGGGCTATCAATACGACCCGAAAAAGGGCTTCGTTCCGCAATATGAGACGGCATCTGCGGGAACGAGTGTGGGTACTATCATCGCCATTCATGATGCGGCGGAAGACTATCTTCAGAAGCAACAGAAACAATTAACCGACCAAGCATCCCTAAAGAAATCCCAAGCTGAAACGAATCTCGCTGAAACCGGAGCGGTTAAGAATCTTGCTGAGGCGGACAAGGCAAAGGCGGAAGCGGCCAATCAGGGTCAAAATCCGATTTATGCCTACAACACGCAGACGAAGCAGACTGAATTAATTACCCCGCAGGATATGCAGGCTAAGCCGGGGGTCTACACGAATCCTGTGAAGGTGAAGCAGGGTGACATCGAAAAGGATAAGGAAGCATCGTTGCAGCTTAACGATGCTCAGATGAACCTTACGCGCGCAAAATTGGCCTACGATAAGTACGATCATCTGGGACCAGTCGATCAGCGTGCGGTTGCCGCGATTCTTGGTGACGATAAATTTAAAGGCCAAGTCGGTCTATTTGGCACTCACGCCGAAATTCCTGTCGATTGGTTAAACAAGCTACTCAACTCAGAGAACTACCAGCAACTGAGTCCACAAGCTCAGGCTGCTGTGACGGGATATCTCGGATTGAAATCTGCCGCGATCGCCTATCAAAAGGCCGTCACGAAAAGCGGGCGGTCCAGCGATAAATCCCTCGCAATCGAAGAGGCGATGCTTCCTGATCCAACATTACCGCGAAATGCCCGGGCTTCGATGATGGATCGGTTTCAAGAAAACGTGAATCAGGTATCCAAGGGATTGCCGTTGATTCCCGGCGTCGAACGTCCGATGGATGTTCGCGGTAATTTGGAAAAAGAGGACGCGGCAAAGCAGGGCGCGACTCACGTCTACAATCCGGCGTCAGGGCAGGCTGAGCCCGTCAAAAATATCTTCGGCAAGGTCATTGGGCATAGAGGCCCCAATGGCGAAGTCGTGAGGGATCAATGAAGAGAATCGTACATATCCCGAACATGGGCCATGTGGCGTTTCCTGACCACATGAGCGATCAAGATGTTTCAGGGGCGGCGCAGAAGCTTCACCAGCAAGCCAATCCGAAGGGAATTGAGGACGTAATTCAGGCGTTGGTCAAGACGGAGCAAGGCCCATCTTCCAAAACTCACGAAAAAATGGCGACGGTCGCCCAAACGCTAGAGCAAAATCCAGCGTTGCTTCAACTCGCTATTTCTGGTCTAGGCGTGTCCCAGCCCGCCATACAAGGCGGACCAAGCCAGCCGGGAGCGCCAGAATCCCAGCAACCACAACCAGCAATGCAAGACTCACAACCCAATGCATCAAGTTCTCAGCCGAATACACAAGGATCACCGCAGCAATCAGCCCAATAAAGATTTTAGATGTCTTGTCCATTTACCGCTTCCTTTCAAATTTCAAATCGGTCATCCGGTCTAGGCGATGAATATCGCCTTCAGCAACTGCCGTGTCCATTCGCAGGATTTGTAGCTGGGTATTCTGATACCAAAATTGCACTTCGATGATCGCCATTGCGACTAGGAGCAAGATAACCAGCTTTTTCACAGTCGTTCTCCTTCACCATCCATGTTCCAATTTCGCCCCGTAGCTGAAAATAGAACTTTGGTACTACGAAACGCAGGAGTCAATACTCCGTGCCAAACGGCATAGCTGCCAATCAAACCTCGCAATCGCCGCTCCATCTGCGGATCACGGACGGCAATCTGACCGCGACTCTTGGTACGTTTACTTTTGAGGCACAAACCGTCCCCCTTACGCCGAATGCCACGAACTACGTTTTCCTCGATTTGAGCCAGGAACCACCGGTTCTCACCGTGAATACGACGGGCTTTCCAGCTTCAGCCGTATGGACGATCGCTACGGCGGTGACGAACAACAGCAAGATCACGCAGCTGACCGACTCGCGCCCTCAGTTCAACAAGACATTCAGCGGCGGTGGCAGTTCCGTAGGGATTTCCGGCGATGCGCAATTCAGCAAAGGCGATGGCTCATTTGGGAATGCGGACTCGGTAGCCTCCGGCTGCACCGTCAATCTGGATACGAATATCGGGGGCGGATTGGCGATCACCATTGTGAATGGTGGCGTAACGATTACGCAGGATCAGGATTTTGGAGTAATAGCAGGGGCGGCAAGCTTTGAATGCACGGGCGGGAATCTAGGATTCACCGCTGATGCAGGGGATATCAATTTTCAAGCTACAGCAGGAAATATGAGATTCGGAGCTGCAAACCAAATTCAATTGAATGCCCCCCACGCCAACATCCCAAGCCTTCAGATATTCGCGAACAATGCGGCGGCCATAGCGGGCGGCTTGAGTCAGTGGGATTTGTACCGCACGGGCGCGGACCCTGACGTTGTTTGCATCGTTCACTAAATTTTGCTCGCCTTTTTCGGCCAGCAGCAGCACCAAAACTCCTCCCTATCACGAGTACCAAATGACATGAAGAAACTTCTCGGCTTTGCATTGCTGTTTTTCTTGAGCGCGATCCCGGCATTCGGACAATCCAAGGCTGGCAGCGTTACGGCAGCCAGCACGGATTGTTCGGTATCGGGCTCCTGCGTCTCGATGACTCTTTCGACTTCCGCCGGCGCAGCTACGATCACGGTCGGTGGCTCATTCTCCGGCACGCTCAACTTCGAGCTGTCGGGCGACAACGGCGTGACCTGGACCGCAGCGCCTACGGCATCGACTACCAGCGCGGGCGTAACCAACTTCAACGTTGCGGGCTACAGCAATATCCGCGTGCGAGGCAATCCGTTTGCGAGCGGCACCGCAACCATAACCATCTTCGCGGGAGCAGGTTCAAAACTCGGTGCTGGAGCTGCCACGGGAACGGTGACCAGCGTTATCGGCTCTGCGCCTATTGCATCGGATGGGAATACAGTAACACCGACCATTTCCTGCCCAACCTGCAATACCAGCGCAGCGGCCATCACCAACAACGTACTGGCGAAAGGCTCTGGGGGCGCTCAGGGCCTCGCCAACTCCAGCATAACCGACGATGGGACTACGACTACTATCACCGAGCCAACCGTCAATTCTGCTGCGGCTGCTGCTTCTACTTCATCGTTCTTACTCTCTGGCGCTCCGGTCACGGGCGGCACGGCTACCACCAACTTTCCTCAGTTTTATATCAACAAGACAGGCAACACCGCGCCTACATCGTTCAGCACCGGCGGCGTTATGTCGGGCATCAATGCGCCCAGCGGATTCCTTGGGAATTTCGTAGAGTATCACCTAAACGGAGGTGCAACGGTATTCTCCGTGTCGCAAACCGGCGCAATCAGCACGCTTTCCACACTTTCAGCGGTAGGTGTCGCGCAGGCTTCCAAGTATCAATCATCGACGAACTGCTCCAGCTCAGCTTCACCTGCCGTGTGCGCATCCGCCTCTATGGGGACGGTGAACATCGCGGCAGCAGCAACAACGATCACGGTCAACACGACGGCAGTAACAGCGAACAGCGAAATCATGGTAGTTGAGGACTCGTCACTCGGGACAAAACTTGGGGTGACTTGCAATACGACAATAGCGCGTACCTACGCGGTTACTGCTCGCACTGCGGCCACGTCATTTGTAATCACGGCAAGCGCGGCCCCTGTAACCAACCCGGCGTGTCTGTCGTATTGGGTGATGAATTGACCAGCCGGGCGTAGTCGTAGCGGATGGCGATTCGATCACGGCGGGAACGGGCGTCACGACGGCATGGCCGGGAATGGTCAGCAGCCCGACCAAATATAGCAATTACAACATCGCATTTGTCGGGGCGAATTGCAGCGCAGCACGAACGGCGTACCAGCCGTTGCTCGTGGCGGGACAGACCAATGTCCTTTATATCTGGTGCGGGACCAATAATATCGCGGGAAGCCAATCCGCAGCGACAACGTATACGGCACTATCAGGATACATTTCCGCCGCGCGTACATTCGCATCCGCCAATTCGTTGACGCTGAAGATCATCGTTCCAACGATGCTCTCGCGGGACAATCCCGCTGGCCTCGATACCGTAAGAGCGCAATACAACACGCTCATTCGCGCGAATACGGCGGGAGCGGATTTCGTAGTGGATTTCGATCCAACGCAGCTTGGCTGCAACGGTTGTGCAACGACTTCAGGGCTTTTCAATGCGGATTTGATTCACCCGAACAACGCAGGCGAAGCTATCATCAATCAGATGTTCCAAGCCGTTTTGCCGTAGTCTCCGAGAAAAAGAGGCTTTCATGTCCGATACGACGATCCAAATTCCGCTCCCTATCAAAGACAACACAACGGGCGGCTGCAACTTCTCGCTTGTCGATGGCGTGCTCTTTGTGACGGATGATGATCCTCCGCCTTCGACAATCACCGGTGTCACGATCACAGGGCCGACTACGGTACAAGAAGGCGCTACGGTCCAATTCTCCGATGTAGTGACAGGTACAGGCCCATTCAATCCCGCTGTGACGTGGAGCTGCGATGACGGGACCATCTCGCCTAGCGGCCTGTTCACCGCGCCGCTCAAGGTGGAAACAGTCAACATCAAGGCTGTGAGCGTTCAGGACCCGACAGTCTTTGCCGTCTATCCTATCTCGATTGCGCTTCCCGGCAACACGGTCAAACTCGGTCCATCAGGCGGTGACGATACCGCCGCGGTGCAAGCGGCGCTTAACTCCACGGCCAGCAAGGGCCAAGTGCTGGAACTTACGCTCGGCACCTTCCATGTCAATCCGCTCACCGTTCCCGCTGGCACGAATCTGTTGGTCGATCCCGGAGTGCTTGTCACCGACCAGTCGGCCTACTCCAGCCATGCGGTGATGTTCAACATCGTTGGCTCGAACGTGAAGATTACGGCGACGGGCGCATTCTTTCAGATGCCTCTGAGCCTAGCTGCAAGCAAGGCGGACAAGCAGGAATACCGTCACTGCTTCGCTATGCAGTCTGCGCAAATCTCGAACGTTACGCTCATCGGCGTTACGGTAAAGTCGGCGGGCGGGGATTGTCTCTATGTCCGGCAAGTCAGCAATCTCATTGTCTCGAACTTCTCAGGGACAAGCGCCTATCGCAACGGAACCTCGGTCACGGGGCAGGTCAACAATGCGACCTTCACGAACATCAACAATTTCGCGAATGGTGGAGGTGACTTCGACTTTGAGCCGAACACGCCAGCAGACTTCCTCACCAACATCGCCATCAACAATCTGACGACGGGCGGCGGAACGAATGGCGGGCTAAACTTCGGCCTACAGCACCTCGACAGCACATCGAAGCCCGTGAATATCGTGGTGAACGGGTATACTTCGACAGGAAATGGCGGAACGAGCGGGCCGGGATACCCAATTTTCTTCGACTCCAATCAGGATGGCAAGACACCAGCGGGAGGCACCGTTGTCGTCAACAACATCAACATCTCGAACTCGCCCAGCGCGGCCATCTACGGAAAGAACCAAGGCGGAAACGGGCTCTGCCAGTTCACTTTCAACAGCATCACGGTCAACAATCCCAACACTGGAGGCGCAGACCGCTACGGGGTTAGCGCTGTGGTCGGCGTGGAACTTTACGGCGGACAACCCGGTCCTGCTGGCAACGTCACCTTCAACCCGACCGCTATCAAGGCAGGAGCTAAAAGCACGGCTTATTTCCAGATAGCAGGCGGGGCGGTAAACACGCAATTCAACGGTTCGTCCTCGACTTGTACAGGTGGCGGAGCAAACTGGCGCGTGACCTATCCGTGAATCTGACCCTAGTCCGGCAGACGCTGACGCCTGATTCGACTACAGGCCAGCTTTACATCGACGGCCAGCCCTTTTGCTACACGCTCGAGTTGCCGGTCATTGACGGCTTGCCGGGGAGCGCGATCCCGGAAGGAACGTATCCGGTTGTGCTCGCGCCTAGCCCGAAGTTCATGGCAAGCACGGATGATTGGGTGCTGCGGTATGCGCAACTCATTCCCCACATCTACCAGATTCCCGATCGCACAAACATCCTGATTCATTGGGGAAACACGGCCAGCGACACGGAAGGCTGCATCCTCGTCGGCCAGTCGCTTGGCACGAACTACATCGGGAACAGCCGTCTCGCGTTCGAGCATCTATGGGATCGCATCGAAGGGCCAGCACGCAGCAACGACTGTACGCTTACTGTTCAGAAGCAAAAACTCGTTGATTTGATAGGAGTTCCATGAAACTTGATTGGAGTCATTGGCTCTATGGTCTGTTTGCCGCACTCATCGGCGGAGGCGCAAGCTCGGTAGGTTCGGCGTTCGGCGCCATGTCGATTGCTCCCGGCCAATTTGGCGTTGGCGGCGATCCTGGCTGGAACTCGCTCAAGCTCATGATTCTCACGTTTGCCATCAGCGGAGCTATCGCCACGTTCGCATATTTGAAGCAGTCGCCACTTCCGGCTCAGGTCGCTACAGTCACGGAAACCAAGACTGATACCATCTCGATCACGCCGAAAGATGGCAAGTGATCGACCAAATGATGCCCCACGACTGGTACAGCATGGGCGGTCACGGCGTCATCATCACCCTGCTGGGCATCTTATTGAAGCGCGTGCGCACGATTCACATTGAGTTGAACGGGCACGGGAAAAAACGAGGAGGATGAATGCTCATTGACCTGCTGGTATTGGTAATCGTGGTGGGCTTGCTGTTCTATGTGCTATCGCTCTTGCCGCTTCCGCAGCCGTGGAAGAATATAGCGACAATCCTTCTCGTGCTCATCGTGGTTCTTTGGCTGCTAGGCATGGTGGGATATCTCGGCCCGGCGTGGCCTGTATATCATCATCCCCGATGAGTCTCCTCGGTCAAATTGCGCTCTTGTTTATCGGCTCGACGCTGACTATCATTGCGGCGCAAGTCGGTACGCAGTTGACACTTCACCGCGAGAACAAGAAGAAAATCGCGGACTGGATGCGCGCCGTGGACGAGAATCGCAGGCTCATGCAAATGTTGATTACCGAACACCCGCTCCACACGCATACGGAGAAAGCTGGCACGCTGACCGCCGAGCGCATCAAGCCTATGAAAGTAACGGTGTAGCGGGGGAACATGATTGGACGCAACTCTCGTAATCGTTTTTCTCGTTCTGTTCCTGCTTGTCACCGTCATCAGCCATGCAATCCAAATCTATGTGGTGTTCCACTCGCAGCGCCATATGGAGGAATTGCAGCGCCAGCACAACGACCTGGTGAGCCTGCAACTTTCGCAGACCAAATCTGAGTTTATGAAGATGAGCCACGCCGCGGAGTCGCTTAGCAACCTGATTACGAAGCTGTTTGACCCGCTCAACGAACCGCGCAATGGAGGATAAAATGTCGAGTGGCCCCGGCCCGCATGGGCAAGCGATCGGATTATTCAAAGTAGTAAAAAAGCAGACACTTCCCGGCAACATGGTCTGCGTCACATTTGATGCGGTGAACTCAGCCGGAATCCTTATCCAAATCATGTCCTCCGAAGATGCTCGGTATTGGCAGATCGAAACGGTCTACAACATCCTCGGCACGACTCCGTGACCGAATGGCTGCTGATTCCTGGCTTGCTTCTCGCAGCGTGTGGCTTCGCGGCGGATAAAGCGCCGTCACTGTTGCGCTGGTACTTCCTCGCCATGTTTCTCAGCATCCCGCCGCAGTGGGGCGCGGCAAGGTTCGTCGGCGAAGAATCGCGATACTACCTGCTGGTTTATTGCATCGTGACTGTCGCGATTCTCGCTTTTGTTCTCCTGCTCACGCTCTATGACCTGACCTGGCATCCTACGCCGTTTCGCCTAGGATTGGGCTGCTCGATATTCGCTCTTGGCGCGGTATACGTGGCCTACGCGGGCATCGGGACGCCTTCCACGGCACAGTGGGCGCAGCTCATCGAATCGTTCGTCCTAATTGCGTGCTCCGGCTGTATAGGGCTTTCCTCGCAGTTCAACAAGGCTCCCAGCTGGCGCATGATCGGCCTGACGCTCTCGGTGTTCTGGCTGCTTCAGGGCGCGTTCAGGCTCGGCTTCATCCTCAACATCAACAGCCGAGACTGGCTCATTGCCAACGATGTGATACCGCCCTTGCTGGCGATCGCATTTCCGGTGTGGGTTGGCTTTCAACTTCGCAGCGATTTTGGAAGTGGTACACGGCTAGCGTCTCGCTAAAGATTGCGCCGATCGGCAGCTTAGGTTGGGTGCAGTACTTGGGCTGGCGGGGAAAATTCGGGCCGGGAACTTTAAGCACGGACGAGCAGGAGTGGGGCTTTGGGCAACCGAGAACGAGCCTCTCTGAATGCCGGGAGCTACTTCCAAAAATAACTTGACCTATTGCGCGAACGGGTTAGACTTTGCGCGTGCTTGAGATTCTAAAATCAGCTATCCCGTTGATTGTTGTACTAATCGTAATCTTGGTAATTTCTAGTAAAGAAGGAAAAAAAGAGGGGAAGGTCATCATGGGACTCGGAAACTTGCAGGCCGCTGTTGCCGCGCTCGCCACAGCGCAGAATCAGGTCATTGCTGACGTACAGAAATTGCTGGCCAATCAGTCTACAGGGCCGCAGCCGGGGCAGGTAGTGGTCTCGCAGGCGGACATCGACGCGCTCACGACTTCGGTGCAAGGCTTGACGGCTGCTGATGTTGCCGCCGATGCAACGGTCAATCCCCCGGCCACGCCTCCAGCTACCACGTAAAAAGGAGAACCATGCGAAAGATCATCCCGGCCCTGCTTTTGGTTGTGCTCGTCGCAGCCTGTTCGCCGCTGGAACGCGATGCCTATAATACGGTTGTGGGGGCAAAAGGGTTTCTCGATAGTGAAAAACAGAGCAACAACTGCGCTACGGATACGTCTAGTAAGGCGTGCGGGCTGATTGCTCAGGGCGTGTCCGCGAAGGATGCGCTGCTCGATGCCATCGCCGTCTATTGCGCGGGGCCAACGTTCAACGCTGGTGGAGCGTGCAACCCCCCGGCCAAGGGCACTCCCGCTGCGGTTCAGGCTACGGCTAAGCTCCAAGCTGCGCTGACCAGCTACAAGACCATCGCAGCCGAAATCAAGATCGCAGGAGGCAAGTAAATGTATCTCTCGCTGATCGACGTTGGCCTGACCTTCCTGCAATCGTTCCTCGGTGGCCTCAAGACGAGCAAGGCTCCCGCTGATGTCGTGGCTGCCGTGCAAGCCGCAGTAGATGCACTATTCGCACACAAGGCCGACATCATCAGCAAGGCCAATCTCGATGCTTTGCGCGGCTAAGTCTTAAAAACGGATTCTCCCTCGGCACAATCAGCCCGCATTGAGCTTCGGCTTGATGCGGGCTTTTTTGCGTCTATCCTTCACGTTTCCGCCTTCGCATCTCTCGCCTAGTAGCCTGCCGCCTGCACCTATCGCAATAGGTCTTATATTTCCTACGCTTTAGCCCACAGCGCATACAATTCCCATTCTTTACCTGCTCGCGTTGCCAGAGCCGCTGGCGGGACACTTCCTTTACCATGTGTTCATTCTAGCAACAAAAACGTACTAGTCAATAAGAATGTTCTTGACGTGTTCTTGACGCTTTGCTATCGTATCTCCAGCAGCAAGGATGGCCTAGGGCGAGGCGCGGCACCCCAAGTGCTTGCACCCGACCAGATACCTCGCCCAAGCCATCCGAAGGGAGCCGATATGCAAGCCACGGAACTAATACTTGAGGGACGACAGGCGCGATGCTCCTATTGCAAGACGATTCAGCCGAGTTCTAGGGAATTGCCTTTCTTCGAGTTTCGCGGTGAAGGTTCCTACGATGCATTGAACGGCTGTAGGCACTGCGGATACTTTGAAGTGGCTCACAAGTCACCGCTACCGCGACATTTAGCGGGTCGATGCTGCGATCATTTTGAGTCACGTGGAGCGATGGAATACGACCTGTATTATTGCGGCTGCAAAGGATGGGACTGAATGGACCCCTACGAGCGCGAAATGGAGAACCAGTGCGGCTGTTCCAATGACGGCTACGACGAACCTGAAGTAGAAGCCGCGCCCACGATGACCTTCGGCGAGTGGCTGCGCTCCAACCCAACAATCCCCACCGAAGAGGACAAGTTCCGCAAGAAGTTCAACCTGGCACCGAGGAGCCGAAAATGATTGTCGCAGAACGATTGCAAAAGGTCTTAGGGTTGAACCTTAAGCGTGGTGCTCATTCGCCAAATTCTACTTTCTGCGTTATGGAGGCTGTGGCGTATGTCGCAGGCGAAAAGTGGAGCGATTCGCCAGAATGCGCATGTCCAGTGATTGCAGCATTTTTGCGCAATTGGAATGATTCGCTCCCAACCGATGCTGATCGTGATCGATTACTAAAACCGCTCATTCCACGTTTGGTCGGGACGCGAAATCCAAAACTAGAAGAGCGTCGCGCCTGCATGGCTGCTGATTGGCTAGCGCGAATTCACACGCCCGCATGGCTTCGACTCGCCGGATTGACAAATCAGGCTGAGATACTTTCAAGCCTTCCAGAAATAACCGCGTTCAAACAGGTCCCATCGATTCGCGGGCCATTCGAAGCGGTTAGAAAAGATGCGGATGCCGTGTGGGCTGCCGCGGGGGCTGCCGCGGGGGATGCCGCGAGGGATGCCGCGAGGGATGCCGCGAGGACTGCCGCGAGGACGAAATTAGCTCCTACTGTCGAAGAGCTTCAGCAATCCGCGCTCAAGCTCGTTGAACGGATGATTGACGCATGACACTCGCGCTGCTCGTCAAGCTGTTCTTTCTCGGCTGCGCTCTGCTGGCGCTAGTGGGCGTGGCGTGGGGCTGGCTGGATCGGCGCAAGGCGGCAAAGCAGGCGGATGAGTTGCGGATTCACGTTTACCAGAACTACGGATTGCGGCAGGTTTGGCCGAGCAGAGAAAGACGGAGCACACGAAGATGAACGAAAATATCTTCACTTTCGAGACGTACTTTTGCCGATGTGGCGCGTGTGGCGGCCGCGGCTGGCACGCAGATCGCACTATCTGCAATCGCTGCGGAGGCTCAGGCAACGAAAAGCGCATCGACGAGCACATGAGCCTAAAGACCGCGGTGCGCAAATTCCTGGACGCGGTGAGGCCGCATTGAGAGTTGACCCTGTAGCGCTGGCAGCCTTGGTCGTAGGTGCGGTGGCGATGAGCCTAATTCTGGCTGGCTGGAAGGGTGTTTATTTGCGGAGGCGAGAACGTGGCGAGTGAGAACTACGATTGCACACACCCGCAATGTTGCCTCTGCTTGAGGCGCGAATGCCAACTTCCCATGACATTTCCGCGATTCAAGAAGTTTGGCACATTGATGTGCTGCGTCGATTGCATGAGCACGGCGGTCCATGTGGCGTATGAGGCGGCGCGGAGGCTCGGCAACGTCGAAGAGAAGCCTTGTGGACGAAAGCCGTGAACTCCCTCCTCCTTCTCGGTCTAGCGATACTCGCGCTGGCAGGCATGCTGGCGTACAGGAATAAGGCGCTGAAATGACGCCGAATCAACTCATTGTCCAGCTAGGTGTGCTCATCGAAGAGGTTGCACCGCCGCGCTATGACCGCCAAAGCGGCGCCGACCAGCCAATATCAGCCGAGGAATGGGACATCCTGAACGAGCGCTGGCACATGCTCTATGTAATGAACAAACCGAGAGGGGAAAGCAATGGAGAACGAGTTTCAAATGGTGAACAAGGGTTTCCGTACTAGCCAATCAATCGCTGAAATCAGCAAGGCGTTCGTTAAAGCGCAATCAGAGTTCAATGCAGCGCGCAAGGACAGTGCCAATCCTGCCTATCGCTCGAAGTATGCGGACCTGTCGAGCGTGATTGAGGCGACACAGGCGGCGCTAAACAAGAACGGTATCGCCATCCTGCAAGCTCCGCAACTCGAAGGGCAGATGGTGACGGTAACAACCCGGCTGCAGCATGAATCGGGAGAGTTCTACGAGTCAGACCTATCTCTTCCGGCAGTCCAGCGTGATCGATTCGACGCGCAGAGCGTGGGTTCGGCTATTACCTATGCCTGCCGCTATGGGATGCAAAGCGTTCTGTGCGTGCCGCGTGAGGACGATGACGGCAACGCAGCCAGCGGCGTAGGAACGAAGGAAGTGGCTCAGGCAGTGGCCAAGAAGAAGATCGAGGAACACGAAGCCAAGCAGGCGAATCACGTACCAGCTATCTTCTACACGTGGTACGACGAGAGTCAGACCGCGCGTATCGAGGGCGACAAAGCCCTGATGACGGCAAACAAAGACCTGCTGGAGCCACTGTGGGATGGCACGGTGCGTGCCGTGGTAGCCAATGCCGACCAGCTAGAATCGCTAAAGTTTCACTTCCAAGAGCGAAACGTTAACTTCAAGCTGCTGAAATCGATCGAGCCGATGGAAACGCAGCTCAAGAAGTCGATTGAAGCGGTGAAGGCAAAGAAGGGCTGAGATGCGCTGGTCGCAGGTCAAAGATCATTTGGCGCTCTGCATCAAGGAAGGGCGCATCCCTGATGATGAGCCAATCGTGCTCAAGTTCCCGCGCCAGCTGGCTAAGAAGCGCATCAAGAACACCGAGGCCAAGAAGCGCGTTACGTGGATAGCCACCCCGGAAAACTACAGTGCCGTCCATGCCGCGCGAAACTACGTGATCGAGGCAGTCGGTGGGAATCCGGTGATCGCGGATAAGCTCATCGCTGAGGTGCTGATGACGATCCCAGCGGAGACTTGGCGGAGTTTTGAGGAGAAAGGCGACTGTGAAGCGTGACAATATCCTGACCGAACTAAGGAACTTTGAGGACCCGCGCAGCTACGTTCGGCGCGACGAATCCGAAGTACTTTACGGCAAGGACTGGAAAAAGCGCGTGGCGGAACTGCGAGAGCGATGCCAGGGGCGTTGTGAATTCATCCGGCCAGCGGTAATCGATAGTCGAGGTGCGGAATTAATTCCCGCGCAGCGATGTTTCAACGAAGCCGCGGACCCGGACCATGTTACTAAGCGCAGCCAGAGACGTGATGACAGGCTCTCCAATCTTCAAGGTTTGTGTCGTTTTCACCACAATTTGAAGCATTCAGAAAAGCATCCGCAATGGACAAAACGTGAATTACGGCCCTGACATCTACGTCGGCTACTGGGTGATGCGCCGGCGCTACGAGCGCATATTCGTGCCGTATTTCAAGCAGAACCCTGATAAGCCCGTACAAGGCTATTGGGCGCAATGGAGCACGGAATGGAGATTCTGGGACGAGGAGTGGCCGGATGGCGTGGTCGAAGGCGAAGCGGCGCGAATGGATGCGGGAATCGCGGAAGCGGCAGCGAGCAGCGGAAGGACGAACCGTCAAAGGAGCATGGTCTAAGCTGGTGGAAAAGTATCTCGGCATCCCGCGCAAGCGTAAGTATTGGCATATCGCCCAGATCGAGTGGAAGTTGAGACACAAGCGAGGGCTAAAGCCGCGCGCGCCGATCCCGATTGACCGCGCAACGGCCTTACGCTGCGTCCTGTCACCGCTGAGGCTCAAGCGCTGGCACGCCGCCGAGAAGGTGCGCATGTACGAGGCGAATCCGAAGCGCGGGCTGCACGAGAAGGACAGCGAGTGAAGCCATACTACGAGCACGCAGGCATCACGATTTATCACGGGGATTGCCGGGAGATTTTGCCGTCGCTAGAGCCAATGGATTTGCTGTTGACTGACCCTCCCTATGGAATCGGGGTGGCAAGGCGGACATTCGGGGCTGGTCGAATCAATGGTAAAAGCGGTCTTAAAAACGCCAATGGGGATCATTACCAGCCGAAAGAATATAAGAAATCTGACTGGGATGATGAACCAGCGGACGGTGAACTAATCAGATTGGTGCGGTCACTTTGTAAAGATCAGGTGATATGGGGCGGAAATTATTTTGAATTGCCTCCATCAATGCGCTGGCTTGTATGGGATAAGTGCAACGATTCCAATGATTTCTCGGATTGCGAACTAGCTTGGACGAATCAGGACAAGGCCGTGCGCATGTTTCGCTATCGGTGGAATGGAATGCTGCAGGAATACGGCGGACGCCACAAAGAGGAGCGCCTGCATCCAGCCATGAAACCGCTACCGCTGATGAAGTGGTGTCTGAGCTTCTTCCCTGATGTACGGACTGTACTGGACCCTTTCTGTGGCTCAGGAACGACGCTGCGCGCGGCGAAGGATATCAGCATCAATGCTATAGGTATTGAGCGCGAAGAGCATTACGCAGAGATCGCCGCCAAGCGCCTCTCGCAAGAAGTGCTTGACTTTTCCGGCGGTGCTTTATAAATTCGCAAACGGATAAAAGTTTCGCTGGGAAGTGGTTATCCAACGGCTCCTCAAAGCAGCCGCCTTATGCCACTTCCTCAGCGACTCTTATAAGCGAAATGGCTTTGTCCCCATTTCCTGTTCAATCCCGAGTCTCTCAGCGTCACTCTCGCAGCGCCGTACCGCAGCCCGCGCTGAAAATGACGTGTTCAGTTTGCTGGCAAGGACCGTTCTCATGGGAACTCGCGTCGAGACAAGTAAAGAGCGTCCATACGCGTTGGAGTCAGCTCATTTGGTTCTTCAACCGAGTTTCCTTGAAAACGGTCTGCGCTGTGCATATTCCTCATTTCGCAGGAAGATAAGCCACATTTCAACCGGTGAGAGACGCTCAACACGGCGGGCGTCTGATAGGTCTGGTGTGTGCGCGCGAAACCGCTGCGTAATTGCCGTTTGGCTGGAATCCAGCAAGGACTAGCTCTAAACACGACTTGGAGATGGCTAGGGGCTCTGCCCCCCGCCCCCCGAAGTCAAAGGCCAAGAGCAAAGTCAAAGGCTAGGGTGAGAAGGGGCGCCGTGTGCCTTAAGCCTGCCACGCAACATTCCTAAAATAGTCCTTGACAGATATTCGCACATATTGTAATTAATGAGCATGAGAACCAACCGCGTAGTAGTTCTGCTGAGCGACGACGAAATGCAATTTCTCTTGAATCAGGCGTGCGCTGTACCGCTGAGCATTTGGATTCGCAATCTGATTCTCAAGCAACAAGATGGCAAGAAAAAGAGCAAGTAGCGGGGGCGGGGCGGCTGACGGTCTAATGGAGAGGGACGAAGATGGAAGAACTAAATTTTGGTATTGAGGGAACCGAGTCGGATAAAGCTGAGATTTATTGGCACCATCGTAAGCCAGCACTATTGCCTTGCCCATTCTGCGGTAGCGAGATTTTATTGCTTGAAAACCTGACAGATGCAGATGATTTCTACGTGCATTGCCAAAGCTGCAAAGTCCAGCAAATAGCTAACTACACGCGAGATGAAGCGATTCGACGCTGGAATAGTCGTGTTTAGCGGGCCACATCTAGCGCGGGAGGAGGGGGACAGGGTAATGTACAACCGAGTTGATGCAGTAATTGGAGCGAAAACCCTTCGATGGTTCGCTGCGAAACGCCCTGACCGTTGCTTCTACTGCGGCGTTGCTGTTGTTTACACACGCAATCAGCGGAATGGAGATTTCGACCCTCGCAATCCAAATTTGGCGACGAAGGATCATGTTGTTCCAAGAGCAAGGGGCGGTCGCAAGGGGAAACACAATATCGTGAAAGCGTGCCAAAGGTGCAATTTGATGAAAGGTAGTCAACACATCTCGAATCTTCGCGTTGCTCTTACAGGTAAAAGAGACGGATATTTTTACGGTGAGATTGAGTTTAGCAATAGACAGAGCGTGCGCCGATGAGCAACGCAGAGACACGCAAGGGGCGCTACGAATGGAGAATCGAGAAGTATGGGACCACATGCGCGATATTTGAGGGAGACCGCCGGGTAGCCTATTTCTATGGCGCAACCGACGATTGGACGCACGAAGAAGCCAGAGCCAATGCGGAAAGGGCTGTTGGAAATGCATCTCCTGAACGCGAGCGGCTAGCTAAGTGGATGATTCAGCATGGCTTCGCCACAGGTCACGGCGATACGTTTGAGGATTTGTTGGATGCGATGACATGGCAAGTGGCTGAAAAGAGGAATCCGGACGAAAGGAAACGGCGATGACCCGGAGCAACCCTAAGCCGGTCGAAGGGGCGCGAGAGCTGCTGGTGAGGCTGCGAACGCCTTATGGCGCCCAGGGATTACTTCTTGAGATTAACGCTGAGATGCGCGAACTAATCGGCAAATTTACCGGCATGGATTTTAGCAACCCCGCCGACATCTACTTGGCGATGCGCCACTTAGAGGAGTTTCTAAATCGGCAAAATAATCGGCACGCCGATGCGTTGGAGGCCGCTCTCTCCGCTGCTCCCGCGCCCACGGCGATACCTACCGTCGATGAAATAGCTGAAGCTATGGCGGATGCGCGTTTGTGGAAAGGTTCGTGGACGAAGATGTGTGAGGCTGAGCGTAACGTCATGCGCCAAGGTGCAGAGGGCGTGTATTCGTTGTTGGAGCGCTGCGCAGCCAAGGAGCAAGCCGATGGACAGCGGTGACAGAGGGGCGGAAGGCGCGCTGGGAAAATGATAATCCCTTGGAGAGAAGTAGCGATTGGTGATGTCACGATTACTGGCAAGCGCGGCGGTACTCTTATCGAAATGCAGGGAGAGTGTCCGCACAAAAGGCTTCAAGCGGCTGAGGATGGAGAGATTTTGACCTGCCTCGACTGTGATAGACAGGTGAGTGCATGGTGGGCGCTGATGCGTTTTGCGCGCCAAGTGGATAAATGGAAAGAAAGTATCGAGAGTCGCGCCAAAGAGATTGAGGATGCATCGAAGCGAACCGTTGTATTACGCGCGGCCCTAAAGGTCGAGGAGGCGTGGAGACGCAGAAAGTTCAAGCCATGCTGTCCACACTGTCACAAACCAATCGGGCCGGAGGATGGATTCGGGCGCGAGCAAATGAGAATCGTGAGCAGAAATGTCGTGTGCGGGAAGCGAGGGGAGCAAGCCGATGGACAATAGGGAGAGGGCGGCGAGGTGGCGTAGGAAAGCAGTTTTGTGCCAAACGCAGGGACTCCGCGACGATAGAGCAATGCATCGAGCAATCGTCTATAACGAATGCGCTGAAGAACTTGAGGCGGAGGCGCGTGCCGCCATCGAAGGGGAGCCACCGCGCAAGTTTCCGATTCAAAAGGCTACACCTATTCCGTGGAGCTTGGCTGAACGCGCATATCGAACCTATGCCGAACATTACGGTAGGCAGCAATCGCTGGAACGGTTAGCGGAGCGCGGTGGCTTTGGGTGGAGCGAGTTCTTGCATCTTTACTACGGCGACACGACATACGCCAAAAAGGAAGAGATGCAAGCGCGGTGGGATGCCGACGAACTAGCGCAAACCAAGTTGAGAATCGCTGAACTGGAGCGTGTGGCCCCTGCTCCCGCAAGAGATGGGGTGCGCGAGGCGATTCGTCAGCGAATCTTAGACTTGCCTGAACAGCGCATTGGTTCAGGAAATTCTACGTGGGACGACTGCGAGCCGATTATTTATCTTCGTAAGCGCGACGTGCTGACCGCGCTCGCAGCCAAGGAGCAAGCCGATGGACAAGCCATTTGATGCTGGCCCATGCATGAAGCACGGCGCGATGTGCTGTGAGGAATGCTCCGAGGAAGTGCGCGATATCCTCGTGATTATCGATCGATGGGAGCCCGTCGAAAGGTTCGTGGACGAAGATGAATGACTTTTGTCCGAATTTCATGAAGGGGGACAGGGCCGTCTCCGAGGGGCTGCTGGAGGCGCTCAAGCCATTTGCTGAATTCGGTCAATACCTGCTCGACCATCCGCGCAAGGGCATTAGTGAAGAAATGTACGGCTGGGACAATGCGATTTTCATCCGCAAATCGGATTTGATTCGCGCCGCCGAGCTGGAACGCGCACTGGAGTCCGCATGACCTGCCGCAAGCCGAAACGGAAGGGACCCAAGCCAAAGAAGCTAAAGATGACTCCAGAATTGGAGTTGGCGATGATTCGCGGCTCAATGGACCTAATCGCGCTGAGGTTAGGGTTTATGAGCTGGCGCAAGCTAGAGCAGCTCTCGCGGAAGGGGCGTGGCAAATGAGCAACCCAAAGTTAGTCGAAGGGGCGCTGCGAGAGCTTACTGAAGCTGCGCGTGGATTCATCGACGGTAAGCCTAAGACGTTGCGACGCTTGCGTAATGCGACCACTGAAGCAGAGCGGGCGCTGGCGGAGGCGCGTGCCGCCATCGAAGGGGAGCCTCAGCCAGTCGGTCATACAAAATATCGACTCGTTGAAGCTGGCAAGTTGACGGGTCACTGGGAATGTGAGTGCGGCGCTGACCTAGGCGACGCGCCGATTGATGAGATCAACGAAATTGCACTTGAACATGCGCGACAGGCCGAGCGAGTGCTCGAAGCCCCTCCGCGCGTTGAGCCACTAGGTCCGTGCATTTGCGGACCAGGCCACGTAGGTCACATGGAAGCCTGTCCAGCGGGATACATCAAGCCAGCCGCAGCCCCACTACCAACCGCGCGGGAGGACGCTTTAGCTAAGGAGATCATTCGCGTCAATAAATATCCTGAGAAATACCCGATTACGAAGGCTGAAGGCTGGCATGTTCTTGTGGATATGGCCGAGAAGGAGCTTGTGGCACCCCAGCCCCTCTCCGAGGGGCGGTTGCGGGAGGCGCTGGAGGCCGTGATTGCTGCTGACGATATCGGCCTCAACACGCAAATGGACCCTAAGTTCGCGGCTCAATTCCAAAAAGCTGCACGGCTTTGTGCCGCCGCACTGGAGTCCGCATGACCTGCCGCAAGCCGAAGTTTAAGGTGGGGCAGGTGGTGTGCGTCATGGGAAGCAAGTTGTTGCGTAGCTTTGTGCCTGACTATTTTCGCATCTCAGGAGTGAAGCCGTACGGTAGGACTTGGCAGTATCGAGTTAGCGACCACGACATGCGCGGGCCGTGGATTGCGCAGAAGCAATTACGTGCCCTTTACGCGCCGGAGCGTGGCCGATGGCCCGCGAAGGCGAGGATTTGCAGCGGTTGATGCGGGAGGAGCGGTAGATGGGGGCTGAACTGCGGATTATGGTGCCGTTGGTGCCGCCGAGCGTCAACATGTATGTCAGGCACACGCGAAGTGGGAGGCATTATGTCACAGCCGAAGGTCGATCTTTCAAAGAGGCTGTCGTTTTACTTTATCGACGGGCGGGACGCTTGGATACACGACGGTACGAGCTGGAAGCTACTGTGTACCTCGGCAGAGCCCAGCGTGGTGACGGAGATAACTTTTGGAAGGTTATTGCGGATGGACTTGTGGAGGCTGGGGCAATTCATTCGGATGCGGCTGTCACTGATTGGATTATGCATGTCCGGCGTGATCGAGCGAATCCGCGGACGGAAATCATAGTGCGGGCGGCGCAGCAGGAATAGAGGAGATGGCGAAATGAGCGGTGACGAGGCTTATGTACGAGTTCCAGTTGGCGCGTTCAAGTGGCTGATGGGCGAAGAGGGCGATTTCGTTCCTCCTCCAGATGCAAAAGGTAATTTCTGGTGGCGTTCTGAATTCCAGCGGCGCATTAAGAATTTTGCTTTTTGCTGGACACCGCCAATTAGGCAAGAGCAGCAGGCCATCGATCGCGCGCTATGGAGCGAAATAGGGCTGGCGATCGGGCGGATTGAATCTGCACTTGAGAGCGTCTGTGGCGAGCTTTTGGTGAAAGATGGACTGTTGAGCTATCGGACGCAGCAAAAGGCGCTCCTAGACGGCCTAGCGTTGAAACAGGTCGCAATCCTAGAGTTTCTCGTAGCGTTCAAACGGCAAAACGAGCAACTCACTGAAGAAAGCAGGGCTATTGTCAAAGAACGAGGCGATAGACTCTTAGCTATAGAACTATCTCTTGAAACGCTAGGACTTCAGCAAGATGTCATCGAAAAGAAGCTGGACGAGCGCATAGCGCCGAGCAAGACATTTGGCGATTGGTGGCACAGTGTAGGTCACACGCACATGCCTAAAAACGGCGAACCACCGATACATGCATCCATCGCGGAACTTGCTTGGAATGCAGCACTTAGGGCGCAGCCGAAGCGCAAGCGGGAGAGGAAGGGCAAACGGCTGGCCAATCGGACAGGTAAATGATAGGAAACACTAGCCTATCCGTACTATAGCCCGATAAGTTAGAGAGTTTTAATCTTGGCTTATCGGAGGCAACATGCGAATCACGATTACGAGCCAGGACATTCAGCGGATGAGCGAGATGAGCGCAACGGACCGCGTTTACTTCTTGGAGACAAAGTTCATCGAGCAGCGCCAGAGCTTTTGGCTTCAGCTCGGCAAGGGGATCGAGAAGATTCAGCAGGAGATGATCGCCAATGCTTGAAACGTTGCGCAAGATATTTCCCGCGGTTCACACGCATCCGGCGAAGCACCTACACGAATTTTCACAGCCTTTCGATCCGATGACGAGCGAGCTGCAGCCTGCTGAGCACGGCGTTGTGCGCCAACTGAGTAGCGAATCGATCGCGCGCAACGGGCTAGTGCTCGATTTCAGCGATGCGGGATTCTCGACATGGAGGGTGAATTAGAGATTTCCAGCCACGGGCCAAATCCAAGCAAATCAAGGAGAAAGCCGATGAATAAGCAGACAGATCGTATCCTAGGCCGAATCTCAGCACTCGCACTGCTCGCGTTCTCGTTTACCTTCGCATTGCGCGGGATGCAAGGCACGACGAGCTCGCCAGGCGAGCATGCGCACGTCGTTTGCGGGATAATGGGTTGTTCAGGCAACAATCCGAGCAGCCAAGCCGTGCACAGCAGCAGTCACGGCGGCGGAGGCGGCGCGATACGCATTTCGCCATGAATTTACCGCGGTGAGTGAGAGCACAAAACCGGGGCTGGTGCGAATGAGAGCGCATCGGCCCTTTTTCTATTGACAGCGCAAATCAGTAGTTGTATGTAGATAGCGTGCGCCACTCAAAATCCTGGGCGAAGCGCCTAGGTCTGCTGAGTGTCGAACCATCCCCGCATGAACAAGCTGACGCTGCACTTCAAATCCAGCAAGCGCCACATAAAAGCCAGCGAGCGCGACGAACTCCTCCTCAGCGGCGAAATCGCGCCCATCAGCGCCACAGAATACCGCTATATCGCCAAGCCACGCATCCTGAACAGCTTTCAAGCCCTCGCCAATCTCAAGCTCACCAAGCCAGCAGCCGATACAGGTTTCCTCGAAGGCCATTTCATCATCGAACGCGCTGGCAAGCGATCGCGCGACATCCAAGCCAAGCCTGGGCAACTCGAGATTCAGCTGAGGTTGCAATCACAGGCCGTCAGCGCCTAAATGAACACGAACGGACCGGACGCCATGATTGAGAACGTATTCCAGCAGGCAACATTCAGGGTCATTCATCCGCTTGACTTGGCAGAGGTTATTCGCAAAAGCCCATCCTATCCAACTCCGCAAATCCACACAGTTGACGTGCAGATAGCGGTAATCGATGGCGTGAGCTATATTCAAGACCCACTCGCCGAGCGCAAACTCCACGAATACGCCTAAAATGGGCCGATACTCAGCTATTCCTTGGATCGAGCGTCAAACGCTGAGATTTCGCATTAAACAGCGCCAGAATACGCATACACTCATGCCAGTCGGAACAAGCACAAAGCGCCTCATCATTAAGACTTGCCGCGAGATCATGGAATCAAAGAAAGCCTCTGACCGCGAAAAAGTCAAAGCCGCAGCCATCGCGCTACAAACGCTACGTGAGAAATACTTAGCTCCGGTCGGTCGGCGACGAATGAAGCGCGACGAAGCAATTCCTGAGCAACCGCAACCTACACCATCTGAGCAAGTTAGCGCGATTTTAGATCACGCTGCTGCATAGCTCAAACGTACTATGCCCGTAGTACTTCCGTACCGCGAAAGAAATTCGAATTTCCCAAGGCCGGTACCGGGGTGGGTCGCCCACGCCATGGGCTACGCATTTTGGAGGGCGGGGCTTAGCTTGACTTGCACCACATCTCATTTCATGGTATCCATCTCGCGGTATCCATGCGATGAGAATAGTAAAATGCATACGGTGCAACCATGAATGGCCTACTCGGCTTGAACAGCCCGTTCGATGTGCCAAGTGTCGGAGCCCCTACTGGGCTAGCGAGCCTAAGCGGGCAACAGTTGGAGTGGGCGGCAGCGATGGACGTGAGGTATTGGCGGATGCTCCACGCAAGTTGCCCAAGCTGCGGAGTCGAGTTCGAGAAGTGCCATCCGGCGATGAACCTAATCCCGCATTGGACGGGGGCGTGTGTCCGCACGGAAAAGAGCCCGGCAGATTCTGCTTCGACTGTCGAGGTACCGTGAAGTGAAGCTCTCGCACGCGGAAGTGGCGTATGAGCATCCGGCGAAGGGGATGCATCATTGCAGCGAGTGCGCGCATTACCGAGACGGGTATCCGCCGGGGATGTATCCGCATTGCGTGATTGTGAAGGACCCGATCAGGCCGGAGGATTGGTGCTCGAAGTTCAAGAAAGCCTAGTGCTCGATGAGTTTGTGGAGGCGTTTTCGCAGCTGCGCGGCACAGCGCGGTGGGAGGGGATGTCTTACCTCGTAGGGGAGTTGCTGGAGCGGCCGAGGCCGGTTATTTTGGAGACAGGGACTTGCCGGAAGCCGGGAGATTGGACAGGCGATGGCTGCGCTACGACTGTTTGGAACTGGATTGTGGAGCGAAAAAACGGGATGGCAGTTAGCGTTGATATCGACGCAACCTCCTGTGACATTGCCCGAAGAATCTGTCCGCGCGTACATGTGGTATGTGCGGATTCCGCTTCCTTTCTCCGGGGATTCTTTCCTTTTGCAGTTGATTTGCTCTATCTCGACTCTCGAGACTGGGGTCCGGAAGCGCAGCTGGAATCTTGTATGCATCAGGTGGCAGAACTCAGTGCTATATGGGAGAGGCTGCCTTCCGGCTGTCTGATCGCCAGCGATGATTCGCATTCGAAGGACCTGGGGAAGCCCGCCCTGACCCGGCGCCTGCTGTCGATTCTCGGCATCGAACCTGTTTTGGATTCCTACATCGTCGTGTGGAAAAAGCCCTAGCATGATGATCCTGGTTCCGAAGTCTGAAGCAGACGGCGAGAGCGTTCTCTCGGTTGCCGAAGCCAAAAAACAGCTTCCCAAATGGGAACTGGTTAATAAGCTCCGCCCCAACGCCGCCAACCTGATGAATCTCGCGGCCATCTATTACACGCTGGGCCGCGCCGAAGAGGCTATGGTTGCCGCCACGAGCCTTGTATCCGCCCTCGAAGAAGCCGGGGACGTGCCTGCGAACATCATGGCAGGTGTGTATCAGAATCGCGGGATGATGTATCGCGGCTTTGGCCGGTTCGCGGAAGCGCAAAAGGATATTTTCAGGGCCTGGGAGCTGGAGAAGAATTCCGATTACATCGGAATGGCGCAAGCCGAGGAGCATCTGCGCAATGGAAACTGGGCCGAAGGCTGGAAATGGCACAACCGCGCTCGTGGTACATGTTCAGGGGCAGCTTTGGCTTGCGGGCTCCCCGAATCCTGTAAATTCTGGGACGGAAGTGAAGTGCCCGATCATCTGCTCGTTATCAATGAAGGCGGAGCAGGGGACCGTATCAATTACACCCGATATCTCCCAATTCTTACTGAGCGAGGAATAAGCTGGTCGTTCTTCTGTTTCGATGAATTAAAGCCATTTTACGACCGTCTCCCCTGGATCGGCCCCTCCCGTACCATAGGCGAGAGCGATAAAAAGGAATTCTGCCCTCCGCCGTCCCATTGGACGACCACTTTTTCACTCGCTGGCCCGCTCGGCATCGATCCCCGCGCCATTCCCGACTTTCCCACACCCTACACCGCGCCAGAACACAGCGGAAAACTCGAACGCATCGACTCTCGCCCCGCAGTCGGCCTCTGCTGGAACGCCAACGAGCTTCACCAGGGCGGTTTGAAGGTGCGATCGCTCACCGAAGGCCAGGCGATGCGCCTGGTATGCATGACTGCCGACAAAATCGCTTGGGTCAACGTCCAGCACGACCACAAAATGCCGTTCCCTGTGACGAATATCCCATTCAAGACCTGGGAAGACACCGCAACCTTGCTGCATCATCTCGACGCGCTCGTTACCGTCGATTGCGGGACGCTCTGGCTCTCGTTGGGCATGAAAAAAGAGACCGCGGTCGTCCTGACAGCCTCGGAAGACTGGAAATTTCATCATAATTGGTCGGATCACGCGAAGCTGTACCATAATGGCCCTTCGACGCAGCTTTTCGACGCCGAGCGCGCGCTCGATTTGCTCATCACCGACATTCGGGCCGGACTCTGGCCCCCAAGTTTGAAGCAGCAACTCGCTCCTTCAGAAAGCACCACCACCACTCGCCCCGACATGGCGCTCATCAGCGTTTAAAGACTCCGATCAGGTCAGTCGGGGACGTTGCAGGTAAAAATCAATGGCCGTAATCGCAGATGCACTAAAAATCACACCCGCGGCAGCTCTCACCGCCACCGCGGCGCAGTCCGTTGTCCAGACGACCGCGGGCGGAAACCTCATCCTCAATGCTCCCGGCTCGAACAAGCTGAATGGCAAGCGCTTCAGTCTCGTCGCTTCCGGCTGGGCTTCCTGCACCGCGGGCACGTTCACTTCGACCATCCAGCCGATCCTCTACGGCGATACTTCGCTCGCCACGGTAACGACCAAGCCGCTATTCACTTCCTCGGCGGGGACGCTTGCTTATACGGGAACGACTGGCGCGGCGATCCAGTGGACGATGGCAGGCGTGTTTGAAGGCGATTCGACTTCCGGGCAGCTGTTCGGCAGCGTGCAATCGATCGTCGGCGGCACGCTCAAAGGCGCGACTGTCAGCGTGGCTCCGGTGTCGGTGCCCATCAACTTCGCGTCGGAATCCTCGATGATGAAATTCGCCATCGGCAACACCAACGCTACCACCGTGGCGCCGGGGCTGAAGTTCGTCGTCAATGAATTCTATCTCGCGCAAGAGTAGCCATGCCGTTTGAGTCGAAGGCGCAACAGCGATTCGCTTACGCGCATCCTGAGAAGTTTGGTGGCAAGGCGGGCCTCGCAGAGTGGTCCGCCGCCACCAACTTCAAATCCCTTCCCGAGAAAAAATCATCGGGAGTGCACCGCAAGGTGTACGTCTCCCGCATGAAAGCGAGGAAAAGTGCCTGACCCATTAGCCGACGCCAAAGCCGCACTCGCCAGCGCCAACAAGTTCCAGCAATCTGCCGGAGGGGCTGTCTCGAAGCCTGCCCCTGCCGCAGCCGCATCTCCTGCTCCGAAAGAAAAGACGCCGACGCTGGGCGATGAGCTGGAAGCAAAACGAGCGAATGTCGATAGCTACCGCAAAGCCTACGTCGAGAACTACAAAGCGAGGAATCAATGATGGACTCCGCAATGGCGGGCTTGTCCCACAAGCCGCGCATGCCCAAGGGCATGAAGGATGAACGGAAGCACGGCATCTCCGAAATTCATATCAAGATGAACCACGACGGTTCGCACCACATCACGCACCACATGGTCAATCCGAAGATTCAGTCCACGATGCATTCCGCGAAAGATCGCGAAGAACTCCACGATCATCTCGAGGAGCATCTTGGCGGCAAGCCGACTGATGCCGAGATGGCCGAAGGCGAAGAGACAGAAACGCCGCCGATGATGAGCAAGTAATGTCGCACCGCAAAGTCTACGTCGCGCGCCACAAGAAGAAAATCGGCCACATCGAAAAAGGTGGCTTCCACCGATGGCTCGGCAAGCCCGAATCGGAACCGATTACCGCCGCCGATATCGCGAAAGGCAAAGCAGCTGGCGGACACGCTGAGAAAATGGCCGTGTTCGCGGAGAATTTTGCCCATTAAGGTTTCCGAGCGGTTCACGCAGGCGATCGAAGCATACGTTGCCAAAATCGGTGGCAAGAAGGAGTATCACGCCCGGCGCCGCCAATGCCAGACCGACCTAAAGTTTCTCTCGACAGAAATTTTTCACCGGGATTTCTTCGAGGCTACGCATCGGCCCGTCATCGATTTCTTCCTGAAGAAAACGCCATTCCTTCCGGCGTTCCAGCAGGGCTCGACATACACGCTGGCGGAATTTCAGGCGGCAATCGCGAATCTAGAAACATTGGAGCGGCGCAAGGGGATTCTGCTCTACCCCAGAGGCAATTTTAAATCCAGCTTCGATGCCGATGACATCTGCCAGTACATCATCTGCTATCCCGACATTCGCATTCTCATCATGGTCGGTGAATCGAGCCTCGGAGAAGCGTTCGTCCCTGAAATCAAAGAGCGTTTCGTCCTGCAAGAGAAGGCTATCCCGACCGAGTTTCAACTTCTGTTCCCAGAATTCGTGATTGATACCGAGGCCGACAAGGACCGCGGAGGTGCTCAGGAATACTGGTGTCCGGCGAGACGCATCAAGCAGGTAGCGCCCACGCTCGGCTCCATCTCCATTCTCGGATCATCGTCGGGCCATCACTGCGATGTGTTCAAGTGCGATGACGTAGTGACCGATACCACGCCGATCGAGACTTCGATGTCGCGCAACAAGCTGGTGCGCAAGTTCGTGACGACGGCGAACCTGCTCGACCCGCACGGCGTGCTGGAACTTATCGGTACCCGTTACCACGAGGAGGACTTGTACGATCATGTGCGCACGATCCTCAAGAACTGCCGGTATCTTTGTGGTTCCTCGTGGACAGCCCTTCCGCACGCGCGTCATAAGAAACTTAAAGAGCTTACTGAAGGCGATGTGGTGCTCCTGTTTCCCGAGCGACAGGGCTTTGCGTTCCTTCGAGAGAAACTTCTGCTCGATGAGGACACCTTCTGCCTCCAGCAGCTCAACGATCCCAAAAAAGTCGGGCTCAGCGTCAAGTTCCGAATCGAAGACCTCCGCGCAGCAACTACGCGTATCCCGCAGAACCCATCGTTCCGAAGGTACAACTTTTGGGATGTAGCGACGACGAACTCCGAAGGCTCGGACTACACCGCCGGCGGCTGTTTGCTCGTCGATACCACCAAATGGATTGCATATCTCCATCACTTCATCATGGAGAAATACACGCCATCGGAACTGGCCTATCAGATTGCAAAGATGGCCAAGGAAACCAATCCAGAACGCGTGATGTTCGAGCGCTACACCGCGACCAACGCCTGCTGGCTTGAGCAGGAAGTGCGCAAGATAGGAGTCAGCTGGGGCTATGAAATCCCAATCCACACGATCAAAGTCGATAAAACCAAAGGCGCGAAAGGTCCTAGAATTTGTGGTTTGGAGCCCCTCATTAGAGGTGGACGACTATACTTTTCGAACTTGCTACCCAATCTGGACTCGCTCTTTAAGCAGTTCACCGACTTTACGGGCGTACCCCATCCAAAGAGAAACGATGACGGCCCAGACATGCTTTCGTTCCTCCGTCTTGTGATGCCCATGACCGGCATTGACATGCCGAAGGCGCAAGAGCCGAGCATGAGTTTCGGCCTGCAAACCATCGACAATTCGAAAGACAACGCCGCATGGATGGCCGCACATGGTAAGGACCCTGCCGTCCGTTCGTTCCTGCGTCCGCCCGCGCCACCGGTTCAGGTCGCGCCCGTCACGTCTGCACCAGGATATTTCCCCGGCCAATGAATTTCTGGCGTGAAGTGGAGGAAGGCTCGCTCATCCCATTGGGGTTTTCTTGCCTCCGAAAATATCCGCAAGCGAAGGCTATCAATCTCTGGCTCGTTTGGCTTACTTGGGGCGGAGCACATCCTCAGCTGATGCATTGCTGGCGGTTCGATGGTTTCAAGATTTGTAAAGCCAGATTTACGTGGAAGCCGGAATTTATCCATTTCCCGAACTGGGGATTAGACCCACTTCCGCACGGCACCGTCCACGCGATGAAATGGTTGGGTATAGGAATTTCAATTCGAAGCCATGCCTGAAGCGCTAATCGATAAATTCAAACTGTCCGGCCTCGATGCTCCCGTTGAGCGCGAGCAAATCTCCGTCGATCCCGCCGAGGATGCGCTCGCCAAGCGCAAATATGACGACGAAGCCGCACTCCAGATTCTCAAGCAAGACCTCGAATACGCCGAGGGCGACAAGCTCAAGCTCGAATACAACCAGATGTGGACGGCGAACGATGAACTCCTGCAGTCGCCGTGGCGCAACAGCTATTACTTCAATCCCGCGCGCGCTAACGTTCCGCGCTACACGCTCTCGAACATCATCGATGTAGTAGTCACCAAAATCATGGGCGGCCTCTTTTTCGAGGAGACGCCGTTCATGCTGATGGCGAATCCAAAGCTCGATCAGAAGATGATGTGGGCCAAGGAAGCTGTCGCCTCAACGCAGCTGCGGGAGATGGAATTCTCGAACGAGTGCGAAAAAGGATGGTATCAATGCGCCCTGCAAGGCACCCAAATCTACAAATACGGCTGGCTGGATGACACGAAGAAAGTCCCGGTATTCACAGCCGAAGAGGAACCGCAAAAGTTTTCGACGCCGCTGGGCGACAAGCAACTCGACACGCCGCAATCGGACAATTTTAAGCTGGAATGGGAAAGCAAGGATATTCACCGCCCATGGCTCAAGTGGCGGGACATTCGCTATCTTGCGATCGCGCCGACATGGAAAGAAGGCGACATCCGCAAGGCTCCATGGGTCTGTGATTCAGAATATGTAACCCTCGACGAGCTCGATCAGTTGCGCGATGACCCTGATTACGATATTCCCTCGAAGGAAGATTTAGAGTCACTGTTCTTCCCGCCGAATGACCAGCAATCGCCGCCGGGAGATGTGACCGAGACACGGCCCACGAACATGCGGGCATGGCTAACGCATTCCGAAGGCCGCGAAGTTAACGACACCGCCGATCCTTACGGGCGCAAGATTCGCTTTGTAGAGCGCTGGGACAAATACAAAGGCACGACAGCCCTGCAAAATAACAAAGGCTACCTGCTCATCAAGAACAAGAATCACGACTTTGGCGCGGTGCCATATCTCTCCTCGACGTGGCGGCCACTGCCGTCTTCGGGTTATGGCCAAGGACTCGGCCAGCTCATCGGCCCAGACCAGCAGATTGAAAAGGGCGTACTCTGCGCATACCTCGACATTCTGGCGTTCATTGCGCGGCCCTCATATCTTCGCGCCAAAACGCTAAATGCGCTGAATCAAGACATAAAAATCGACCTCGGCACCGTCACTTCGGTGGAAACAAATGGCGCGCCGATCAGGGATGCATTCCAGCTCCTCGAGCAGCCGAAGGTGGATGCATCACTCGTCGCAGCAATCGAAGCTGCTAAAAGTTCTGCATCGAACACCTCCGGTGCAAGCGAACTATTCGCATTAGGTAGTACGGTTGGCGCAGGTCGCGGGACTGGCACACGCTCTGGAACTGGCGCGCAAAACGTTGGTCAAGCTCAAGCAGGACGCCTCGACGGACCCATGGAGCGTTTCATCCGACAGGTCTTCGTTCCTTGGCTCTACATCATGGACGAGATGAATGCGAAGCGCCTGCCCGCGCGTTCGCTCCGTGAAATCCTCGCAGACGACCAAGAGCACGATTACACGAACTTCAATCACATCACCTGGCGCAACGCGAAGGTCGAGTATCAGATTCTCGCCGGGGCGCATCTTGGCCCGCGCAAGCAGATGGCGGAATTTATGCCGTTCCTGCAACAGCTGGTGAATACGCCGCCGATGATGCAGGCTGCGCAGCAGGCAGGACTCATCTTCGACTTCGATGTCTTTATCAATTCGTGGTCACGCTTGGCAGGCTTCCCGCAGCAGCAATCGTTCTTCCGCAAGATGACCGACGACGAGAAGCAGAAAGCGGAAGCCAATTCACCCGCTGCGGTTCAACAGATGAAGGGGCAGCAGGCGCAACAGCAACTCGCGCAAAAGGGCGAGCAGGACGAGAACAAGATTGCAGCTCAATCGCAGGGCAGGGCAGCCGAGAAAGTCACTCAGTTGATGCTTGAGAAAACAATGATGCCGGAAGGCGAGCATCCCACCATCGGCGCAGGATTCGGCGGATGAGATACGAAATCAAGCTCAGTGAACAGGAAGAATTGTACCTCCAGCAGATCACCATGCATCCCGGCTATCCCGTTCTGCTAAAGCTGCTCCAGATGGAGAAATGGGATGCGGTTGCAGAAGCAATGGCCTGCAAGGAATTGAGCATCGAGAAGCGCGCACTGGCTCTTACCGATGCCCAGCGCACCGATGTTGTCGTGGGCAGCATCACGCAGCGGCTCGAACGTTTCCGCGAAAGCTCCATGCCGTCGATACAACCCGAACCTGAGAATGCGCAACATGACCCGCTTTTAGCAGCACTGTTCAGTGAAAGGAACACACACTAATGGCGACACAGGTTACTCAACCAGTCGAGCCCGAAGTAACACAAAACGAACCGGAGAAGGACCCAGAAACCGGAAAATTCATATATCGCTTTCAGCCGCGCGACGAATCGGGGCAATTCATTGGAAAGGAGTACAGATTTTTATACTCCGACCACATGGACCTCGTTCGGCAGCTGACGGACAAGAGCGTCAACGAGCAGCGATACATAAATGACCTGAAAACAGGCAAGCGAGCGCTGACAGGCGACCCTGCTCTGCCGCGAAGCAATTACCAACCAGCGGCGGAGAGTGCCGAAGAAACAGAACGCAGAGAACGAGAGAGCTTTCGGCGCGTAGCTGAGAAGGAATTCGGCGCTCCGCTCGAGGAAGTCCGTACCGACATTCGAGAAGCCCGCGAGATGCGCGAATACACTCTGGCCAATAGCTGGGCGCTGGAGAATGAAGCGAATGGCTATTACACTTGCCCGCAGAACGGGCGCGAGATGGCGAAGTACCTAACGGAAAACAAGCTCGCCGTCACTCGCAAAAACTTGGATTTAGCTTTTGAAGCGCTGAAGGATACACTCGTATCGAAGCCTCAAGAGCAA
>Ga0207664_10000229_pt1 | contig 42442 bp, 29 predicted proteins | sample LARL83metaG_FD_184349 | JGI IMG/M metagenome (GOLD analysis project Ga0207664, IMG submission 184349) | Corn, switchgrass and miscanthus rhizosphere microbial communities from Kellogg Biological Station, Michigan, USA - LAR L8-3 metaG... | ecosystem: Host-associated > Plants > Roots >...
GAACCTGACGCACAGCGTCGAGCGCCTGCGCAAAAAACTGATGGCAGATGCGGTCGTCGTCATATCTCGCCCCAAACGTCTGCACCTGCATGGTAAGCAGATGAGCGGATTCGAAGCCGGGAGGAATGTCGAACAACCGCGATAAGCTGTGGAGCAAGAGCCCAGCGCTCACCATGAGAACCAGCGCAAGGGCAACTTCGGCCACGACGAATGCGCGCCTGGTTCGTTGATGCCCCCCGGCAGTCCGAGAGGAACTCTGCTGTAGGCCCTTCTGCAAGTCGCGGCGGGCAGCGTACCGCGCCGGAATCAGCCCGACCATTACACCGATGAGCACCGTGATACCAAAAGCGAAGGCAAAGACCATGCCGTCGACACGAATCGCGTTGATTCGCGGTAACTCGGCAGGACTGAGCGCCAGCAAGATTCGGACGCCCGCCCGCGTCACCAGCATTCCGAATGCACCGCCGAGGAAGGCCAGCAGAAGACTCTCCGTGACCAGTTGCCGGACCAGCCGCAGCCGCGCGGCGCCGAGAGCAGCGCGCATGGCGAATTCTCCACGCCTCTGCGCACCTCGCGCGAGCAGCAGGTTGGTAACATTCACGCACGCGATCAGAAGCACAAGGATCACCGCCCCGAAAACCGCGAGTAGCGATGGCTTGACGCCGCGCGTAACGTCGTCTTGCAGAGAGTTGACGATCAGACCTTGCGCTAGCGATGCCCAGCGCGGCCTGGGGTATTCCGGTACCGGAGTGTGCGCGATCGAGGAAAGATCGCTCCTGGCTTGATCGATGGTCGCGCCCGCTCGCAACCGAGCCACCATCCGCAGATGATGGCCCCACTCCCGGGTCTCAAGAGAAACGATGTTTCCCGTGTTGTATTGCAAGGGCGACCAAACCTCAGCTGACGGGGACAAAACGTTGTCGAATCCAGGCGGCATCACGCCAACGACCGAATAGTTCGTGTCGTCCAGCTTGATCTCGCGCCCCACGATCGTGCTGTCGCCCCCAAATCGTCGCCGCCACAGGCCGTTGCTGAGCACCACAACTTTTGGGCCGTTATGCACATCATCGGAAGGCTGTAAATCTCGTCCCAATACAGGGAGCACTCCCAGGGTTCTGAAGTAGCCGGCGCTGACCGTTTGCCCGTCGAGTCGTTCTGGGTGATCTGCGCCATTTAGGGTTGGCTGCCATGGCTTCATCACGGAGAGAGTGTCGAATGAACGGCTTCGCTCTGAAAGTTCGCGATAAGTGTGAAAGGTTTGCGGAGAGCGCGAACCATCCTCTCCGACATCCCAGATCATCACGATCCGGCTGGCGTGAGGATAAGGCAGGGGCTCGAACAGGATTGGCTTGAGTGTGCTGAAGATCGCCGTCGTGCCTCCGATGCCGAGCGCCAATATCACGACAGCCGTGCAGGCAAAGCCTGGAGTCCGCCGCAACTGACGCAACGCATACCGAATATCTTGGAATACGGTTTGCATTTGTCCTCACTCATACCGCAACGCCACCATGGGATCGACCTTCGCTGCACGGCGCGCGGGAATGTAGCTCGCGAACAGTGCAACCAAGCTCAGCAATAGAACCGAGACTGCCAGGCTTAGCGGATCGGATGGTTTCAAACCAAAAAGAAGCGAACCAGCGCCCCGTCCCGCGACGGCCGATAACGCGGCGCCGATGACAAGCCCAATCACGAGCAAGATTCCCGCTTCGCGCATCACCATGAGCATGACTTGTCGTCTATCCGCACCCAGCGCCACGCGAAGACCGATTTCATTTCGTCGCCGCGCCACCGTAAAGGAGATCACACCGTAGAGTCCCAGCATTGCGAGCAGCGCCGCTAGCAGGCCAAACGCTCCGGATAGCATCGCCATCAATCTCTCTCGAATCAGGCCTTCGCGAATTCCCGCTTGAAAATCGCCGAAGTCAGTCACAAGCTCTGGATGTGATTGCGCGAGCTTGCGGCGTATCGCTTGCTCGGGGAAAGCATTCGAGTAGACCATGATCGCCGTCCAAGGGCGCTGTGCTGGATACTGCGACGCAGGTGCGAAGACCATCGGAGGAGTGTCTCCGCGGATGTCGCTGTACTTCGTATCTGGAATGACACCAACGATCTGGTAAACGGTCTCTGGATAACCTGGCTCTGGACTGGTGCGCAGGGTAAGTCCAATCGGATCAGCCCCACTTAAGAATTGCCGGATGAATCGCTGGTTGACGATTGCCACTCGTGGCGATGTGGCCATGTCGTCATTGCTCAATTCGCGTCCACTTAGCAACGGAATTCCCATTGTCTTGAAGTAATCTGCACTCACCCAGGTGAATTTCGATGCGCCTTCCGCAGAGCCGAGACGAATCTGGTGCGTCCAACTTCCGCCCAGCAGTGGCTGATTTGTCGTGGTCGCGGCGTCGAGGACTCCAGGAACGGAGCGCACTTCGTCCAGGAGTTCGCGCTTGAAATCTTCGTAGTGTTCGGGTGCCACGTGCGACTGCTGGAATTGTGCGAAGACAACTGTGATTCCACGTTCGCGCATTCCGGGATCGATTGTCACCAGATTGCGAAAGCTGCGGACGAATAACAGCGCTCCGACCAGCAGGACAAGTGAAACCGAAATCTGGGCGACGACCATCCAACGCTGGGTCGAAAACCGTTGCCGGCTCGCCGTCATTCCACGACCGCCCGCCTTCATGGCAGAGACGGGCTCCGCGGCTGTGGCGCGGAATGCAGGCGTAACTCCGAAAACAGCACACGCAAGGATGGCAACCCCGGATGTGAAAAACAGAACACGCCAATCTGTCGCGGTGGAGAGAATGATCGAGTTGTTTTGAGTGGAAATAGACCATACGAGAGCACGGCTCAAGAATTGCGCGATGACGATTCCTAAACCCGTCCCGATAACCGCCGGAAGACCGCTCTCCACCAGCGAATGCCGCAACAGCCGGCCGCGTGACGCTCCTAACGCAAGGCGGACAGCAATTTCACGTTCGCGCGTACTTGCCCGGGCCAGCATCAGGTTCGCCAGGTTCGCGCATGCAATCAGCAGCACCAGCCCGGTCATGGCTAGCAACAGCCATAGAGATGACTCATAGTTTGTCCGGAGCGCGCTGACGCCCGTCGATGCCGAATACGCCGCCAACCGATACTGCTTGAATTGTTGGATCGCTTGCGAGCTATATCCCGTGGGCGCTGTGGCCTCGAAAATGCCTGGACTGATCGCGCTCAATTCCGCAGACGCGCGCTCAAGCGACCAACCGGGACGCAAGCGGCCCATAATCGAAATGTCAAACTCTTCGCCTCGAAGTTCCTTCGGATGACACAAAGGAAACGCAATGTCAAAATTCTCGCCCACTGCCAGGCCGAAAAACTCTGGTGGCGTCACGCCCAAGACTTTGGCCGGACGTCCGTCGACTATTAGAGTGTCGGCTCCGGTGAGCTCGCGTCCCGCCATTTGATTTCGCCAGTACGGATAGCTGACGACAACCCGTGAGATTGTGCACGGTCCCTCATCTTCTGGCTGGATCAGACGTCCGCGCCAAGGCTGAATTCCGAGAACGGAGAAAAACTCGCCACTAACCTCAAGGCTCTGAACAGAGTGTGAATCGCTGCCTTGCCCCACCCGGTCTTGACTGGTGCTCCATGCAAAGACGCCGGTGAAAGGTTGGTGATGATCCTGAATTTCCCGCCAGACGGGACGGGTCAGCTGTGCGTACTGTCCATTCGTCACACCAAATCCGTGATTGCCGCCGACGATGCGCAGTTCAGCAAGCTCCTGCGGATTTGGAATCGGCAGATTGCGCAGCCGGACGGCATCCAGCAATTGGAAGATCGCGGTGTTGGCGCCGATGCCAAGCGCAAGCGAAGAGATCGCGACCAGCGCGAAAGCCGGACTCAGCCGCAACTGGCGAAGCGCATCTCGGAAATCTTGAAATAGTCCGTTCATCGTTCACTCTTTCTCACTCGTATCGCAACGCCACCATGGGATCGACCTTCGTCGCCCGTCGTGCGGGCACGTACGTCGCGACGAGAGCCACTGCGCCCAGCACCAGTGCGACACCAACGAATGTTGAGGGATCTGACGGGCTGATCTCGAACAGCAAACTCGACATAAGTCGGGTCAAAGCCAACGCAGCAAGGCCACCCACGGCCACACCCAGCAAGGCGAGCCTGCAGCCTTGTCGCAGCACCAGTGCCAACACATCTTTCCGAGTTGCGCCGAGTGCGAGGCGAATTCCAAATTCCGGCATCCTCTGTGCCACCGAATACGAAAGGATTCCATACACTCCGACCGAAGCCAGAAGCAGGCCGAGTCCGGCGAAAACTCCTAGTAAGACGGTCGAAAATCGCCGCTCTCCAACAGAAACTGACAGAACTTGCTCCAGGCTCGCGATGTCGGAGACAGCCAGATCTTTGTCCATCACCGAGATCTGCTGGCGCACGGCCGAGGTGTAATTCACGGGATCAGAAGCAGTCCGGACCACCAGCATCATGGAGTCATTCCCATATTGCGCGTGTGGAATGTAAACCTGGATGGTGTGCGGCGCGTCAAGGCCAGCTTGCTTTACGTCATTAACGACGCCCACAACGGTGCGCCACAGTTCACTTTGCTCAATGGACGTTCCCGCGATGCGCATGCGCATGCCTATTGGATCCTGATTGGGCCACCAGCGCTGGGCTGCGGTCTCAGAGATCAGCACGACCAGGGGAGAGGGTTCATTGTCCGCATCCGAGAACACTCGGCCGCGAACCAGCCGGACCTGCATCGTCTTGAAATAATCTGGAGTAACAATGTAGCGCTCTGGAGAAGGCTTTTCTCCGGGTCCGTATACTTGGCCTTCAACACCGGCCGTCGCGGTGTCAAAATCACCACCAAGGGGAAGCACGCTCACGGCGGCTGCGGACTGAACACCAGGCATCGAATCGATCCGGCCCAGCAGTTCCCGATAGAAAACTACCGGCTTGGAGCTTGCGAAGGGATATTTCGATGAGGGCAGGCCGATGCCCATAGTCAGAACGTTCTTGGGGTTGAATCCGGGGTCGACCGCGTTCAATCTGCCGAATGTGCGAAGCATCAAGCCCGCACCGGCCAGCAACATGAGAGCAAGAGCGATTTCCGAGATGGCCAGGATTCCCCGAAAAGTGCCGTGTGCCGATCCACGCGAACTCCTTCCTCCTTGTTTGAGGGCATCATTCAGGTCGACCGCAGGCCGCAGAGCGGGAACTAATCCGAAAAGAATTCCGGTGAGCAGGCTGATGACCCCAGTAAAGGCCAGGACGCGAAAATCAATTTCCGCCTCGACAAGTTGGGGAATTATTCTGGTTCCCGCCGTAGAGATGATGCTCGTTCCCCATTTCGCTACAAGGAGCGCAAGTACCCCGCCTGCAAGTGCAAGAAGTACGCTCTCGCTCAGAGCCTGGCGGACCAGACGTAACCGGCTCGCACCCAAGGCCGACCGCACGGCAACTTCTCTCTGTCTTCCCGCGGAACGTGCGAGCAACAAGTTAGCGACATTCGCACACGCGATCAGCAGCAAAAAACCGACCGCTCCCAGCATTACAAGCAGGGCTGGGCGGAGTTTACCCGCGATGTCGTCTTGCAGTTTGACCGCGCGCACGCCCATAGTCGCGTAATCCTCAGGAAACTGCTTCGCCAAGCTGCGATTGATGACATCTAGTTCTGCTTGGGCCTGCTGCAACGAGACTCCAGGTTTGAGCCGCGCCAGAGCCCGCAGATGGCGGGAGGATCTCTCCTTGTCGTCACGCTTGTCCGCCTCAGGCCGATAGAATTGTGCTCCGCCGGTGACTAGACTGGATGGAAGCGCGAGGAAATCCTTCGGCATCACGCCCACAACGCTATAGGGGCGTGCGCTGAGTGTGATCTGCTTGCCTACAACCGCGGGATCTCCCCCAAAACGCCGCTGCCACAATCCATAGCCGAGAATAATGACTTGATCTTTACCCTCAATTTGTTCTTCCGGTGAGAATGCGCGGCCCAGCAGTGGCCGCGCACCCATCAGTGCGAAGTAGCCATCTGACACCTGCATTCCCGGAATGCGCTCGGGAGTACCCGAATCCGAGAAGACAGCGCTCCAATCCCCGAACGTAACGACATTCTCGAATACATGACTCCGAGTTCGATAATCGTCGCCATCAGTAAATGAAACCTGGGCGCGATGATTTCCTGAATCGCGCTCGTCGCTCCAAATCAGTACAATGCTGTCAGGATTCTTATAAGGAAGAGCCCGGATCAGTACCGCGTTGACCACGCTGAATATCGCCGTATTTGCGCCGATGCCAAGGCCGAGCGTGATCAACGTGATGGCGGTGAAACCTGGGCGGTTGCGCAGTTGGCGCACTGCATAGCGAATGTCCTGGAACAGTCCGGTCATTTCTGTTTCCTCACTCGTACCGCAGAGCCACCATTGGATCGACCTGCGCTGCTTTTCGTGCCGGAATGTAGCTGGCCAGGAGTGCCGAAATGGCTAGAGTGACAGCCACGACACTAAGCGTTGCCACGTCCCACGAGCGAACTCCAAAGAGCAGCCCGCGAATTAGCGTCGCAGCACCAACTGAGCAGACGAGACCCACGACAATTCCGACGCCAGTCAGCCAAGCCGCTTCTCGCATGATGAGTTGATAGACAGAGGCCCGCTGCGCGCCCAGGGCCATGCGAACTCCAATCTCGCGAGTCCTCTGGCTTACGGAATACGCGATGACGCCGTAGAGACCGATGACGCCGAGCAGCAACGCGAGGAAAGCGAAGCCTCCTACGAGCCCGGCGGAGGAACGGTGGAGGTAGGCCGCTGGAGAATTGTCGATCCTGCCGGCCATTGTGGCCTCATCCATTGTGCCGATACCGGGATCGATCCCATGGACAGCAGCGACTAGGGAGGGCAGCACTGAGGCTTCGGCCTGCGAGGTACGCACGACGAGAGAGAAATACGTGTCCGGATCCTGATTCGACGCGTAATAGATTGCTGGCCAGATGGGGGCGTCTAACGAGCCGTCCTTCACATCGTCGACGACGCCAACGATTTCGGCGATCGACTTCGGGGACAGATCAGTGTCGCCAATTTTCTTGCCGATGGGATCTTCATCAGGAAAGTACTGCCTGGCCAACGTCTTATTAATGATGGCCACGCGAGGCTTGGAAGCATCGTCAGCTTCGGTGAAGTATCGTCCTCGCAAAAGCTGGGCCCGAATTGTTGTGAAAAGAGCAGAGCTCGTATCCCGCTCGTTCACTTCATTGTGCTCGCCGTTGTAGGCTCGGCCGACAATCCTGATCCATGTAGTATTACCGTTAAAACTTACGGGTAGCACGTTTGTGACGCCGACAGATTCCACGCCGGGCAAGCTCGCAATGCGGCTCACTATTTGCTGTGTCACAGCAACCTGCTGCTCGTCTTTCTCATAGGTCGTCTTTGACAATGCGACGCTCAGAGTGGCCAGGTGATCCGGTCGAAACCCGATTTCCACATGGAGCAGGTGATAGAAGCTCTTGCCCAGCAATCCCGCGCCCACCAGCAAGACGACTGCAATCGCCAGTTCGACGACCACCAGATTCGCGCCGAGACGGCGCCACAAAGTTCCGGCGTACCCGCGACCGCCTTCGTTCAAATCTTCCCGTATTTTCGTCAACGGTAAGCGAAGGGTGGGAGTGATCGAGAACAGGACCGTTGCTCCCAACGAGATGGCGACAGCAAAGGCAAGGGCGTGCAGATTCAAGCCCAGACCCGTCAGATACGGCATCCCCGCCATCATGTCCTTCGAAATCAAACGCATGAGAATTTGAATTACGAGTTGCGCAGATGCCAGGCCGACTATGCTGCCTGCGCCCACCAAAACCAATCCTTCTGCTGTGAACTGCCGAATCAGCCGTATACGCGACGCGCCGAGTGCGCCCCGCACGGCGATCTCTCGTCTGCGACTCTCAGAGCGGACCAAGAGAAGGCTTGATACGTTCACGCACGCAATCAGAAGCAGCAACCCGGCTCCGCCCAGTAGCAGAAAGAGTATCGGACGGATGTCCTTAACAATCACGTCAGAAAGGGGTGCCACGAACGCGCCCTGGTCGCGATTGTCGGCCGGATACTGCAACTCGAGCTGTCGAGCAATCGCCTTCATATTGGCGCGGGCCGTCTCGACGGAAACACCATCCTTGAGCCGGCCGATTCCATTGAACGGATGGCAGCTTCGGCGGAGGGAACAAGAATCGGAGGCGTGCAGGGTCGTCCAAAACTCAGAGTTTCCGCGGGGAGCGAACTGGAAGGTTTCGGGCAACACACCTGTGATCGTGAATGGAACGCCGCTGAGCGTAACCGTTTCGCCAATCACGTCTTTTCGTCCGCCAAAACGATTCTGCCAGGTGGCATTGCTCAAGATCACCGTCTTCGGCGCGGCGGGCAAGTCCTCGCCAGCATAAAAATCGCGCCCCAGAACGGGAGTTATCTGCAGCGTGCGAAAGAATCCATCGCTCACGCGCGTGGCCGGTACCGGTTCGGTACCCGTCGGCGTTCGCAGCAGGTAACCGGTTCCGCTGTAGATGTCCATCGAACTGAAAACTTGATTGAGCCTCTTCCAGTCGAGATAGTCGGGATAAGAGAGGTCGGCGCGAGGAAACATCGGTGCACTTTCCGTCACGTCCACCAGTCGAGTCGGATTCGGATAGGGCAAGGGCTTGATCAACGCGGCGTCAACGAATCCGAAAATGGATACGCTTGCGCATACGCCCATCGCAAGTATCAGAATGGAGGTGAAGGCGAATCCGGGGCTCTTGCGTAACTGCCGCAAGGCATAGCGAATGTCTTGACTCACGATGTTCATCACTGTTCCTTACTCGTAGCGCACCGCGACCATGGGATCGACCTTCGCGGCGCGATACGCGGGAATAATGCTGGCAAAGAGAGCGACCATAGAAAGAACCGCCGCTACTGCCAGGAATGTAGCCGGGTCGGTGGATTTCACTCCGTAAATGAGGCTCGACAGAACACGTCCCAAGGCGAACGCGCCAATGATTCCCACCACCACGCCCAGCAGAGTTGGTTTCATTCCTTCGACAACGACCATGCGCAGCACATCGCCAATCCGGGCGCCCAGAGCGAGGCGAATTCCAATTTCCTGCACCCGGCGTTTTACGCTGTACGACAACACGCTGTAGATGCCAATCGCCGCCAACAACAAGGCGAGTCCGGCGAATGCTCCCAGTAGCAACATGTTGAATCGCTGTTGCGACATGGATTTGTTGACTAGATCGTCCATGGTCAGGATGTCCTTCAATGGAATCTCAGGGTCTACGCTGTGGATAGAGTTCGAGACCGCAGAAACCAGGCCGCTCGGATTCGAGGCTGAACGAACCACCAGCGTCATGGAAAAGGAATTCCATCCCCCATTCACAGATGCGGACACTTGGGCCAACGGCAAATAGAGAGTTGCAGGCGGGCGAGTCTGATCCAAACCGTCGTCCTTTACGTCACCTACAACTCCCACGACCTCTCTTACCGAGCCCGGCGAGAACTCCAGCGTCAGACGCTTGCCGATCGGATCCTCTCCCGGCCAGAACTGCTTGGCCATGGATTGACTGATGAGAATGACGGTTGTTCTCCCGGCGACGTCGGTGTCAGCAAAATTGCGGCCACGCACAACTGGTATACGCATGGCATCCACGTACTCTGGACTGACCAGACGAACATCGACCTCCGGTTGTTCCGACATGGGAAGAACCGGGCGACCTTCAATCGCAATAGGCTGGTGCGACCCATTCCCAGTCAGGGGAATTGCGTCAATGACACCGGCAGATCCGACGCCGGGAAGCGCACGCACACGCTGTAGGACTTGGTCAAAGAAGCTGACCTGCTGTGTCGGCGAAGGAAATTTTGCATCGGACACAGAGACTGTCATCGTCAGCACGCCCTGCGACTCAAATCCCGGATTCACGCTTTGGAGTTGCTGGAAGCTGCGAATCATGAGCCCCGCTCCGAATAACAGAACCACGGAAAGCGCAACTTCCGCCACCACCAGAATGCTGCGCGTGCGGTGTCCGCTGGAGTCCGAATCGGTTCCTCGCATTCCCTGTTTCAGTGCCGAATTCACGTCCTTCTTGGTCAACCGCACAGCGGGAAGAACTCCCGCGACAATGCCAGTAAGAATGGAAATCACGGCCGTGAAGACGAGAACTCGCGAATCGAGGCCGACTTCAACCGAGCGGGGCAACTTGTCCGCTAGGAATGCCATGATCAGGCGAATCCCGAAGTGAGCGAACGCCAGGCCAACCGCACCTCCGGCAAGTGCCAGCACAACAGTCTCGGTCAGGATTTGCCGAAGCACACGGGCCGCAGAGGCCCCGAGCGCGGTTCGGATCGCGATTTCCTTCTGCCGGCTCAAAGTCTTGGCCAATGCGAGATTCGTTACATTGACACAGGCGATGAGCAGAACGAAGGCCACCGCTCCCAGGAGAACCAACAATGCGGGGCGCACATCGCTGACTAGATCGTCGTGCAGAGGCATGACCACAGCACCCCATCCCTTGTCGTCGGCTGGATACAGTTGCTGCAAACGATCGGAGATAGTGGTCATCTCTGCTTGGGCCTGATTCACATTAATGCCAGGCTTCAGCCGCGCGACGACCATGTAGTGATGCTCTCCTCGCACGGCGCGCTCTTGATCTGACCAAGCCATTGGCGTCCACAGTTGGGCAAAATCGGGAATGCGGAACGACGGTGGCATGACGCCCGCAACCAAATAACCCTGACCATCGAGCGTAATGTCATGGCCGACGATGTCCGCGTTCGATCCAAAGTGTTCTTGCCAAAAGCGATGACTGAGAACAACCACGTGTGAGCGGCCCGGTTGATCCTCGTCGGAAGAAAACACTCGGCCCAACATCGGCTGAACCCCTAAGGTCGCAAAGAAGCCCGGCGACACAGTGCTGGCCTGCACCTGGTCTGGTGTCTGAATACCGGTCAGAGTGAAACCGTGAAAGGAGTAAATCGCCATCTGCTGAAAAACGTGGTTCTGTCTCTCCCAGTCGATGTAATTGGCCGCCGACACCGAGAAGAGCGTCATGCCAGGAAAACTCTTTGGCGGTGGAACGTGCCAGATACGAACGAGACGATCGGGATCTTGAAATGGCAGAGGGCGCAGCAACACTCCGTTCACTACGCTGAAGATTGCAGTGTTGGCTCCGATGCCTAGCGCTAGCGTAATCACTGCGACGGCAGCGAAGCCTGGGCTTTTGCGAAGCTGGCGCAGGCTGAAGCGGAAGTCTTGCAATAGTCCGGTCATCACGATTGAACCTCCTCACTCATAGGGCGGCGCAACGATAGGATCTACTTTGGCCGCACGGTGGGCAGGTATAGAGCTGGCCAGCAAAGCAATCACCTTCCGACCGACATTGCAAATCCGGGCTCATGCGCATTTGGCGCAGCGGATACCGGATGTCCTGGCTTAGGCCATTTATGCCTGCGCATCCTGCATCAGCTTATGGAGTTCCTCTTCGGCCACGACCTTGCCGTCGAACAGATGCACCTCGCGTTGCGCATGCTTCGCGAAGCGCGGATCGTGCGTCACCATGCAGATGGTCGCGCCTTCGCGGTGAAGGTCCGCCAGCAGTTCCATCACGGCTTCGCCGTTGCGGGAGTCCAGATTTCCCGTAGGTTCGTCTGCCAGCAGAATCGATGGCTTCCCGCCCAGCGCGCGAGCTACGGCCACACGCTGCTGCTGACCGCCCGAGAGTTGCGAAGGATAGTGCCTCAACCGGTGAGCCATCCCCACGCGCTCCAGCGCTTCCATCACGCGCTTCTTGCGTTCGACATTCGGCATTCTCTGCCGGTAGGTCAGTGGCAGTTCCACGTTCTCGTACACCGTGAGATCGCCGATCAGGTTGAAACTTTGAAAAATGAAACCGATCTCCTGATTGCGGATGTGCGCTCGTTCCGCGAAATCCAGGTTCTCGACTGACTTGCTGTTCAGCATGTAGCGTCCGGCGGTGGGTGTGTCGAGTAGCCCGATAATGGACAGAAGCGTCGATTTTCCGCAGCCGGATGGTCCCGACATGGCCACATACTCGCCCTTGTTCACCGACAAGTGCACGCCCGAAAGAGCATGCGTCTCGATTTCATCGGTGTAGAAAACCTTCGTCATATCCGTAATCTGGATGAGTGGTTCGTTCGCGTCTGCCATGAATGTTGTCGCCTCTTTTTCTGATTTCGTATTTCAGTCTTGCAGCCGAATCCGGTCTGTGTTGTCCCAACGTGACATATCGGAAAGCACTACAGTGTCGCCTTCATGCAGTCCATCCACAACCTGAATCGAATTCACCGATGCCCGCCCCACCTTGACCGGAACACGACTGGCTTCGCGCCCGTCAGGGCCTAGTCTGAAAAGGCTGATCGTGCTGTTCTCTTGCCCGAACGCGGGACGTCCCACATACAGAACATTTTCCATATGCTCCAGGTCGATCGTGCCATCCACACTCAGATCGGGTCGCGCGCCCTTCGGCAGTTCGCCCGTTAGTTTGACGTCGACGGTCACCGTTCCGTTTTGTACCGCCGGGTCGACGCGCGTTACCTCGCCGGAAATGACGCCGTTGTGCGTATCGACCGATGCCGGTTCGCCAGCTTGCACATCCCGCGCCTGTGTCTCCGCGACTTTTAATTCCGCCATCAAGTGATCCGGCTGCACCACCTTTGCCAGCATGGTTCCCGGAGTCACGTGCTGTCCCACGTGCAGCGGCAAATCCACCAACACCCCGTAGATTCCGGCGCGAACCTTGAGCGCGTCGAGTTGCTTCTTCTTGAGACTGGCCAGAACCCGCATTTGATCGACCTTCACCTGGAGTTCTGCAAGCTGCGAATCGATCGCTTTCTGGGTGCTGGTCAGCCTCTGATCCTCCAAGCCGTTGCGCGTGGTGAGTTCGTCGGACTTTCCTTTCGAAGCCTTGTAGGCAAGGCCCGAAATCACTCCGAGATCGTAGAGCGCCTTGTCGGTCTGCGCCTGCAGTTCTGCCTGGGTATAGTCGGCTTTCACCGTGGCCGCACCAGCCTTCTGGTTCATCAAATCGCTCTCGAGCTTCATCCGCTGGCTCTGATACTCAGCCTCCGCGGCTTTCAACTGAAGTTCAGCGTCGATCGCCGCCTGCTCTACCTGCGGATTGCTCATTTCCAAAAGGATCGTATCCGCCTTGACTGGCAAGCCTCCCGGCAGTTTTAAAATCCGCACTACCGTCGCTTCGGTCTCGGCCGGAATCTGCAATACCGCTTCCTGCGAAGGAACCAGAGAGCCTATCCCGCGCACCTGGCGCAGCATGGAGCCACGCTTCACCGTGTCGGTCCACACCGTACCGCGCTCCACTGTGGGGGCGGCTGGTCGTAGCCGGTAGACGCCAACCGTCACCGCCGCAATCACCGCGATCACTGCGATTGAAACAAGGACCTGCCGTTTACGTTTCTGTTGTTTGAACTCGGGTCGAGCGATATCCATCGCAAAAGCGGTCGCACCTTCCCCGCCATTCGTGCGTCGAGCGCAAGTCGTTGAAATCGCAATGACTTAGCCGGGAATGCGCGCGACGCCGAGGGCGGAAAATTGTCCGAACGAGGATTCAACTGTCCAGTGGTGGACACTCGCTTGCGTGCTTTCTAGCGACGGCAAGCGCATCCAGAAACATCGGCGACAACGACGAGCCAGACGTAAAGAACGTTCGCAGCCGGCCGCTCCTTAGTTAACGCTAAACTTTCCGTGTGCTCCCAGACCCAACTCTGCGTGAAAGCGCGCTTGCCAGGTAAACTCCATTTTCGCGCGCTTTTTTGCGAGCACCAAAATTTTCTCCACTTCCTGATTTCCGAAACGAGGCTCAGCAGTCTACATTGTTATCCTGCCGGCATCGAACCCGAGGTCTTTCAACCGGCGGGAGAATACTGGAGGGTCTCTTAACATGCGTTCCCACAACGACGAACCTGCCAGCCTCAGCTTCCTTGAGACTTTTCTCCAAGACCTACGCTTCGGTTTCCGTATGCTCCTGCGCAATCCTGCTTTCTCCATCCTCGCAGTCGTCTGCCTCACGCTGGGCATCGGAGCCAACGCCGCCGTCTTTAGTTGGATCGAGGGTGTCCTCCTGCGTCCCTATCCCGCCGTCGCTCACCAGGACCGCATGGTCGCCATCACCGGGACGCAACCTCGTCGTGACAAGGGATCCGTCAACCTCAGCTACACGGGCATTTCCTGGCCTGACCTTCAAGACTTTCGCCGAAGCTCCACATTGTTTAATTGGTTCATCGTTTCCCGCATCACCGGATCCTCCATCAGTATTGGCGAGCGCGCCGAGCACGTCGCTGGCAGTATCGTTACCTCCAACTATTTCGACGCGCTCGGAATTCATCCCATCCTCGGACGCACCTTCGAGTCCGACGAAGACTGGGGACGCAACGGCCATCCCGTCACCGTGATCAGTTACTGGTTGTGGAAAGAGCGCTTCCACAGTGATCCCGACGTGATCGGCAAAAAACAACTCCTCAACGGTGTGCCTCATACGATTGTCGGTGTCGCGCCGCAAGGATTTTTCGGCACCTTCGTGGGCTACCCGATTCAGTTTTGGGTGCCCGTCTCGATGCAAGAGAAATTTACCGGCGGCAGCTACCAACTGGAAGATCGCGGAGAAACCTGGATCGAAGGTTTCGCCAGCCTCAAACCCGGCGTGACCATCGAGCAGGCCGAGTCAGAACTCGCGACCGTGGCGAAACGGCTCGAGAACGAATATCCCGCCACCAACCGCGGACGCGGCGTAAAACTATTTCCTCTGTGGAAGACCCCCTTCAACCAGGCCGGCTCTCTTGCGCCCACTCTCGAAATTTCTCTGGTCGCGGTATTTTTCGTTCTGCTCATTGCGTGCGCGAACGTCAGCAGTTTGTTGCTCGTCCGCTCTTTGGCTCGCCAGCATGAAATGACCGTGCGCCTCGCCATCGGATGCAGGCGCGGCCGGCTTTTGCGCCAACTACTGACCGAGGGATTCATCCTCTCCGTTCTCTCCGGCGTCAGCGGGCTGGTGGTCGCCTACCTTTGCCGCAACTTGCTTGTGATTTTCTTCCCTTTGTCGTCGGTCATCGCTACCAATTTGTCTGGCCAAATGGACTGGCGTGTCTTCGCTTTTAGCGCGGCCGTTTGCGTCGTCTCTACTCTGATGTTCGCTCTGGTTCCAGCGGTACAGACCAGCCATCTCAATATCGCCGGCGCGCTCAAGACCGAATCCGTCACCTCCTCCGGCAGCCGCGCCAAGTCGCGCCTCCGTTCCTCCATGGTTTTAGTCCAGGTATCACTCAGTTTCATCCTGCTTGTCGGAGGCGCATTGCTCATACAAAGCCTGCAACACCTCCGCACCGCGGACCCAGGCTTCTCGGCGGATCACGTCCTCGCCTCGGCATTCGACTTAGTCGCCGCAGGATACGATGCACAACGCGCAAAGCGTTTTCGCGAAGACCTCCTCGACCGTGTCCAGGCCCTCCCAGGGGTCGAGTCAGCGGCGTGGGAAAGAAGCCGCCCCTTCAGCTACGTTGGATATCTCTCCGCACCCATCACCGTCGATGGATACGAACCAGCCCCCGATGAACGTCCCAAAGCCGAGTACAACCAGGTCGATCCCGGCTATTTTGCTACGGTCGGAATCCCAATTTTGTCGGGCCGCGACTTTACCCGCAGTGACAACGAGACCACCTTCCCCGTAGCAATCGTGAATCAACAGATGGTCGCCAAGTATTGGCACGGCGTCGATCCGGTCGGCAAGCGAATCCAACTCAGCGATCAGCAACTGCTGGTAGTTGGCGTTGCGAAAGACGCGAAATACTCCAGCTTCGTCGAGGCCCCGAAGTCGTTCCTCTACGTCCCCATTCGACAGGGGACTGCGGTCAATGGCGACTTCGTGATCCGGACAGCCCAGTCGCCCGGCACAATGGCTTCCGCCCTCCTGCGCGAAGTCCGCGCCCTCGACTCAGGCCTCGGCATGGGAGAAGTCATCACCATGCGCGAAAATCTCAACCGCACGGCGCTCGCATCGCAACAAATCGTGGTCGCTCTTCTCACCATATTCGCGGTCATGGCCCTCTCGCTCGCAGCTGTCGGCCTCTACGGAGTCATGTCATACTCCGTCTCGCAAAGCAAGCGCGAGATCGGACTACGCATGGCGCTGGGCGCCGGCACTTCCAATTTGTTTCGTAGAGTTATGTCCCATGGCCTGACGCTGTCGATCGCCGGGATACTTGTGGGCTCGGCAGCTGCGTTCGTATTAACGCGTTTCATCGCGATCGGAAGCTTGCTCTACGAGGTTAATCCCCTCGATCCCAAAGCGTTTGTCCTGGCGTCCGCAGTGATGATCGTGATCTCAGTGGCCGCCTGCCTTGTCCCAGCTTGGCGTGCTGCCCGCACAAACCCAATCCAAGCCCTAAGGGAGTAACCCGCTCCTCCGTTGCCCTGTGCCCTCTGTGGTTAAGGATTTTCCGGTGGCCGAATCCCACATTGCAAAGTGGGCCCTCATTAATTAATAACCCTTACCAGCCAGTAAGATCGCGGTTAAGTCGCCTCAGGGCAGATGATCCTCGCTGGTCATGCCACGTGCAAGAGAACGAGAATTCGGCAGATTTTGTTGACCCCGCTGTAATAATCCGCCCGGCCTCCCGTCTTTACCTATGAAAGCGAAGCACAGGAGGCGTACCCTGCTGAGCGTACTAGAGGAACCGGCAATCGCGATTCCGGACGAACTCGAGCGAGCTTTTCGAGACCACTACGGTGTGGTCTTTCGGACCGCCTTCCGCATTACGGGCAATGCTGGGGATGCAGAAGATGTGTTGCAGACGGTTTTTCTGAAACTGCTCCGCCGGCGTCCTGGCGCCGATCCACTCGAAAACCTCGAGAGTTATCTGCGGCGTGCGGCCATCAACGCTGCACTGGATGTGATCCGAACACGCCAAGCCGATCAGACAGTTCCGCTGCCCGATGAGCCGCTGGGGTCGTTCCCAACCCAGCGCGCGCAAGCCGACATTTCGGGTCTGAGACAAGCGTTGACCAATGCCTTGGCGCAGCTCAAGCCGCGGTCGGCAGAGATATTTTCGTTGCGCTTCCTCGAAGGATTTACCAATCGCGAGATTGCGAAAACACTTGGTATTTCGCAGGTGCTGGTGGCAGTTATCGTCCATCGCGCTCGCCAACAGCTCCGCAAGGAGCTTCGTCCGCACCTAGGAGACAGACCATGAGCGAAAAGAAATTTGACCAGCTACTCTCTGAGATTCGAAACCACAACGTCGACGACAGCGTCGTGGACCACGCTGCCGAGCGTGCCTGGGGATCGATCACCGCGTCCCACAGTGCCGCGTCCAGCATGCACAAGCTGCGGAGTTGCGAGGACTTTCAGGCGCTCATCTCGGAGTATTTGGGCAAGAATCTGCCCGAGGCCCGCAGGCTGCTGCTTGATGATCACCTGCATCAGTGCGTCGCTTGCAGGCACGCTTTAGAGCACGCTCGCGCCGGAGAACTACAGCCAGTATGGCAGCCAAAGCTTGAGACCCGCAGGTTTCCGGTGTGGAGATGGGCCATGGGCGCAGCTGCAGCTTTTGCGATCGGAGTGGCAACGGTCGCTCTGACGAACGGATTTTTCCCCGGCCAACACGTCGTCCGCGGCGCCGTCCAAAATGTAGACGGTTCTCTATACGCGGTGGTTGATGATCAAGTGCGGGTGATTCCTGCCGGTTACCAGATCAGAAATGGAGATCAGATTCGCACTGCAAAGGGCTCGAATGCAGAGGTCCGCTTGCTTGACGGGTCACTGGTTGAAATGGGAGAACGCTCCGACCTCTCAGTATCTCGCGAGTGGAGGGGGACGACGATTCATTTAGACGGCGGACACATCATCGTTCAGGCGGCGAAGCAGCGGACTGGCCGGCTTTACGTTGCCACGGATGATTGCCTGGTGTCGGTAAAGGGAACCATCTTTTCCGTTAACCACGGAACAAAGGGTTCTCGCGTCGCCGTCATTGAAGGCGTGGTTCGAGTGGCCTCCGGTGATCAAACTACCGACCTCCACGCTGGCGACGAGCAGACTTCGAACGCCAGCGTCTCGAAGGTTCCCATCCAAAATGAAATTGCCTGGAGCCGCAATTCCGCTAGATATCTAGCCCTGCTAGGCGACTTCGCGCTGCTGCAAAAGCAGATCGAGGCCATTCCTGGACCGGGGCTGCGCTACAGTTCAGACCTGCTGCCTTACGTGCCAGACAATACAGCGATCTATGCCGCGGTTCCGAATATGTCGGCGACTTTAAGCGAAGCCAGCCAGCTTTTTCAGGACCGGTTGCAGCAGAGTCCGGCGCTGCGGAGTTGGTGGAAGGAGCAACAGCACGGGAAGGGTCCGAAACTCGGCGACGTGATCGATCAGCTGAAAACCTTTAGCAGCTATCTCGGAGACGAGATTGTGTTCGCAGTAGGGAAGGAAGGCACAACCTATGGTTCGCCGCTTGTGCTGGCCAGGGTCCGGCGGCCGGGCCTGCAGAACTTCCTGCAGAGCGAGGCGAAGCGGCTCAATCCGGACCGTACCCAACCTGCGATGCAGATTGTGCATGATCCCTCATCGATCTCGGTTTCGACGAATCGGCCATTCCTTGTTTACGTCAGCAATGACATGCTGGTGGCAAGTTCGGATGCCGCGGAATTGCGGAGCGCAGTAGCGCGAATCCAGCAGTCTAGCCCCAGTCATTTCACGGAAACGCCACTCTACCAGCAGGTTGCCCATACCTACCAGCAGGGTGCAGGCTGGCTCTTTTGTGCGGACATGGAACAAATCGCCGCCAATCACGTATCTGATGGAGACAAGCTGCCACCCGGCTTGGGAGACGTCCGATACCTCATGATGGAACGCCGCGAAGTCGGAGGCAAGACGGAAAATCGTGCGGCGCTGACATTCGCTTCCGAGCGAAAGGGCGTGGCGTCATGGCTGGCCGCACCTGCGTCTATGGGCGGGTTGGAATTTATCTCGCCCAACGCGAGCATGGTGAACTCATTGGTCATCAAGAATCCGCGGGGCATTGTTGAGGACCTGTTTCAGATCATCGGCGCGGGCGACTCGAACTTCCCACAACAGTTGTCTGAGTTTGAAGCCAAGACGGGTGTGAACGTCCTCAATGACCTTACGGCGCCGCTGGGCGGCGAAGTTACGATGGCATTTGATGGACCGATGCTGCCCACGCCTCGGTGGAAGGTAGTCTTCGAAGTCTATGATCCCGCCACGCTGCAATCGACCATTGGCAAACTCGTGGACAGCTTCAATCGCGAAGCCCACCAGTCCGAGGGCTCTCTTCAACTGGCGCAGCAACAGGTTGGTTCTCAGATTTACTACACCATCCACAACGTGAAGAAGCCAGATTTTGAGATTGATTACACTTACGTGGACAGTTACCTGATCGCCGGTCCTGATATAAGCACCTTATCCCGCGCCATTCGAGATCGCCAGGCCGGAAATACTCTGCCTCATTCGCAGACCTTTCAGGCTCTACTGCCGAGCGATGGGTACACGAACTTCTCGGGCATCTTCTATCACAACATCGGTCCCGTGGTCGGGCCGTTGGTGGATCAGATCAAAGCGGTTGGAACCCTTAGCGCGCAACAGCAGCAGTCGATTGCTACGCTGCAGGCGAATACCGCGCCCGGTTTAATCTACGTCTATGGCGAGCCAGAGCGGATCGTGGTCGCGAGTAACACTGGTTTCATGGGCTTCGACCTCGGTACTCTGATGACGCTGGGGCAGGGTGGGTCGTTTCCGCCGCAGTTATTTTTCGGGGCACCTCTAGGGCACCATGGATCGACCCAGTAGTTCATGAGCACGACCATCCAATACGGAGCAGCAGACGGCACCGGTCAGGCAGTCGCTGCTGCTCCGCAAATACCAGTCATTGAACTGCAGGGCCTCTCCGTTCGCTTCGGTAGCCGAGATATCCTGAAGGACCTGACCTGTTCACTGCGCGGGCGTGCGATCGGACTGCTTGGTCCCAACGGTGCTGGTAAATCCACCTTAATCAATACACTTCTGGGCTTCTACAAGCCGTCCTCCGGATCCGCTCGCGTTTTGGGGTCTGACATCCGAACGGATACGCGGCGAATCCGAAGCCTGGTTGGCTACATGCCCGAGAATGACGCATTCATCTCGAAGATGAGCGCGGTTTCTTTCGTGCAGATGATGGCGGAACTCTGCGGCTTGCCGCCGGCCGCAGCGCTGGAACGCGCGCATGAAGCGCTGTTTTGCGTTGGCCTTGCCGAGGCGCGTTATCGCGAGTTGGGCACCTACTCGCTTGGCATGAAACAACTGGCAAAGCTTGCCCAAGCGATTGCCCATGGACCGAAGCTTTTGATTCTGGACGAGCCGACCAACGGTCTCGATCCTTCCGCTCGGCAACGCATGATCCGCATGATCCGCGACATTCGCGACAGCAAGCAGTTGCAGATCGTTTTGTGCTCGCACCTGCTGCGGGACGTCGAAGACACGTGCGAAGAAGTGCTGATCCTGAATCAGGGCCGGGTTGCGCACTATTCAAATCTGGAAGAAGAACGCAAAGCCAACAAGAGATTTCTAGAGCTGGAGACTTTCGGCGCCAACGGCGATTTCACCGAGGCGATTGAGAAACTGGGCTGCGAGTGCGCAGTGGCGGAGAACCGGCTGAAAATGATTCTCGCCGATGGGGTCGAGGTTCGCGATATTTACAGGATTGCGGCGGAGCGCGATGTCCGAATCCGCCGTCTGAATTTCCGTCGCGACACTCTGGAAGACATTTTCCTGAAAGCGATGGGAAGCTGAAATGGCCGTCTACCGGCGCACTTACACGTCTTATTCGGGTCCGCTGACGCCAACTTGGTCGCGAAGCCTTGTTCTGTTTCGATATTCGAAGCGAAAACTGTTTCGATCGAAGCTTCAAACCGCGCTCTTTGTGCTGTGCTTCTTCTACCCTCTGGCGTGTCTCCTTATCATCTACCTCGCGAATAACTTAAGTTTTCTTGAACGCTTCGGGAACATCGGTGCGATATTCCATATCGACAACAAGTTTTTCCTCTCTTTCGTCGAAGTGCAGGGTGTTCTCGCTTTTGTCCTCACGGCTTTTACCGGGCCCGGCCTGATTTCACCCGACCTCGCCAACGGAGCGTTGCCTCTTTATCTCTGCCGACCGTTTTCTCGCGCAGAGTACATCCTGGGCAAAGCGTCGGTCCTTTGGATTGTGCTCTCGCAGATCACGTGGATTCCGGGCCTTGTACTGTTTACTGTGCAGGCCAGCCTCGCTGGGCCCAGATGGGCCTGGGATAATCTCTGGATTGCCGGAAGCATTGTGCTGTGCTCGTTGATCTGGATCGCAATTCTCTCGTTGCTCGCCATGGCTCTGTCGGCGTGGGTGAAGTGGAGAATTGTTGCCGGCGCCCTGCTGCTTGCCGTCTTGTTCTTCGGTGCCGGCTTCGCACAAGCCGTCAATGCCGTGCTGCGCACTCAGTCCGGATATTTCATCAACATCGTCTATTTGATGGGGACAGTATGGACTTCTCTATTTCGAATTGATATGGAGGGATCGATTACTCCCGCAGAAGCGTGGATCGCCCTGCTCACCTATTGCGCGATATGCCTCGCGCTCCTCGTGCGAAAAGTACGCGCCTACGAGGTGGTCAAGTGAGCGGCGCCGGCAATAACGATCGTATTGTGTTCGAGGATGTCTCGAAGTTCTATGACGATATTCTCGGAGTGAACCGCGTCAATCTTTCCATCCCTCCAGGAGTGACCAGCCTGGTCGGTCCCAACGGCTCCGGAAAAACAACCTTAATGAACCTGATGACGGGGTTGGTACGCCCGACCCGCGGGCGAATCCAGGTTCTCGGCTACGATCCTCGTGAACCGGAGAAGCTGTTCAAAATCCTTGGGTACAGCACGCAGTTCGATTCTTTCCCCAAGGGTCTGACAGGATTTCAATTTGTCTATTCATATCTGCGACTCGCAGGCAACGACAGTCAAACGGCGGAACAGTTGGCATGGCGCGCCATCGAGCGGGTCAATCTTGTCGAGGCCGCAGGTCGCAATGTCGCAGGCTACAGCAAGGGGATGCGCCAGCGCATTCGCCTTGCGCAAGCCCTGTGTCATAACCCGCGCGTGCTGGTCCTTGACGAACCGATGAACGGCCTTGATCCGTTGGCTCGTGCGGAAATGATTGCGCTTTTTCGCGCGGCCGCCGCAGACGGTTGTTACGTCATCATCTCAAGCCACATTCTGCACGAAGTCGACGCCCTCTCGGATCAAGTCATCTTGCTGAGTAACGGATACGTCGTGGCGGAGGGCCCGATCCACAGCGTGCGCAGCGAGATTAGCGAGCACCCGGCGCAGATTCTCATTCGCTGCGACCGCCCGCGGGCTCTTGCTTCCAAGATCATGGAGTCTGAGAGCACCATCGAAATCCGCATTCACAACGACGAACGTGGCCTCTTGATCAAGACGAAGGATGAAGACCGGTTCTATCTCATGCTGAATCACATCGCTTTGAAGGAAGTCGAGATCGAATCGGTGGCGCCTGCAGACGACGACGTGAACTCCGTGTACGAGTACCTGATCGGCAGTGATGAGGTTGCCCGATGATGGCACTTTGGTGGGCGCAAATCATGTCTGTTGTGCGTCTGGAGATGAAGAAGACGCTGTTTGCGCGGCGCGGCCTTTGGATCTATGTCCTCGCGTTGTTGCCGTTGCTTCTCTTCCTTGCCCAATCGGTCGTGACTTCTCACCATCGGGGACAAAGCACTCAGATGGTACGGAAAGGCACAAAAGTCTTAACCGCTCAAGACCTGCACGCGGTCAAACCGGGAATGACGACCCAAGAGGTGATTGAATTGTTGGGGACCCCTCCCCGGCGGTTTCGTTGGAAAGAAGAAAAACGGCTCGATTCAGGCGAATCCTCGATCATCCCCCACGAAGGCTTCGACTATTCCGACGGGTTGAACGACCTCAATGTTGAGTTTACAGATGGACAAGTTGTCGGTATCACCATCCGTCAAGGCATAAGCCTACCCGAGGATTCTCTGATTTTCGCTGGAGTGTTTCAGTTTTTCTATCTGCGATTGGCAATCTTCTTCGGCTGCCTCGGAGTCTTCATGAATTTGTTCCGAGGTGAAATCCTCGACAAGAGTCTCCATTTTTATTTCCTGGCACCGATCCGCCGCGATGTCCTGATGGCTGGCAAGTTCTTGGCTGGGTTGCTGGCTACGTGCATCATTTTCATGACCAGCGAACTGTTGCAGATCGTCGTATTCACTTCGCAATTCAGTCCGAATGCGCGCGACCTTTACCTCTACCAAAACCACGGACTGGCCCAGGGAGCGGCCTATCTGGGTGTCACCGCACTGGCCTGCCTCGGTTACGGAGCCTTTTTCCTGGCTGCTGGAATGTCGTTCCGAAATCCGATTTTGCCGGCAGGGGCGATCTTGATTTGGGAGGCCGCGAATCCGTTTCTGCCGGCGCTGCTCAAGAAGTTTAGCGTGATCTACTACCTGAAATCGCTGTGCCCCGTGGATATCCCCAGTCCTCCGGGCACTCCGGGATTGCTCGCGCTACTGATCTCGAATCCCGATCCAGTATCGGCGCCGGTCGCGATTCTCGGCATTGTGGCGGTGGCTGTGCTCGTCTTGTACGTTTCCAGTTTGCAAATCCGGCGAATGGAAATCAATTACACGACCGAATAGTGTTTTGCTCGTGGAGACCTCGCCGATCTGCGCGAAAGCGTTGACCTACCGCTCACTGTCCATCGCCATGAACAGGTTGTTCAAGGATTCCGTCAATGTTGGATGGGCAAACGTGCCGTCACGAAGTGCGGTATACGGCAACTTCCCCATCATCGCGATCTCCACCGCGGACATAACTTCTCCACCCTCAATCCCCAGTATTGCAGCGCCGAGGATTTGATTCGTGTCCGCGTCAACGATGGCCTTCATGAATCCTCGAGTCTCGTCCACTTCAAGAGCCCTGGCGACGGACGTCATCGGCAATTTGGCCACGCGAACTTTGAGACCCTGCGCGTGAGCCTCAGTCTCGCTGAGTCCGACCCGGCCCAATTGCGGATCAATAAAAACGGTGTACGGTACCTGCCTGTCCTTTGTCGAGGCAGATTTCTTCTCGATTAAATTAGAGCGAACGATCCGAAAATCGTCATACGAGATATGCGTGAAGGCCGGACCGCCTTTGATATCTCCGAGTGCGAAGATGCCCTCAGCGGAGGTTTCGAGGCGGTCGTTAACCTTAATGAAGCCGTGATCGTCGGTTTCAATCCCGGCAGCCCCAAGGTTGAGAGTGTCTGAGTTTGGTACTCTTCCCGTGGCAACCAGCAAATGGGAGCCAGTCAGAGTTTTCTGTGCTTCGATCTCAAGTCGGACGTTCGAGCCCGATTGGCTCACGCGAGTTGCCCTCGCGTTCAGCACGACCTCAACTCCGTCCTGGCGCAAGATGTTGGTTACCTCCTCCGCGATGTCGGCGTCTTCGCGCGTGAGCAACTGGCTGGCGGATTGGACGATCGTCACACGACTCCCGAAGCGCCGGAAGAGTTGACCGAATTCCAGCCCGATGTAGCCGCCGCCCAGAATCAGCAAGTGATCTGGGAGTGCATCGAGTTCCATGATGGAGATATTGTCGAGTGCAGCTACGGTATGCAGACCCTCTAACTTGGGACGCGATGCGCGAATGCCGGCATTAATGAAGACGTACTTCGCCGAAAGAGTGATCTGGCTGCCATCGTTTCTGCGAACGTCGACTACTCTCGGGCCGCTGAAGCTCGCCTCCCCGAAAATCAAGCCGAGATTGGCAGTCTTCTCAAGGCGCGCTTGGCTTCCATTTCGGAAGCTATCGACAATATTGCGCTTCCGTTCGCGCACTTTCTGCAGGTCAACGCTGATTGGACCGGTCTGCACGCCATAGTCGGCGGCCCGACGCGCCAGGTACGCGACGCGTCCGCTGGCCACCATGGTTTTGGTCGGAGTGCATCCCTCATTGATGCAGGTGCCGCCAACATGTTTCCGTTCGATGAGGGCAGTGTGCATTCCTGCCTCGGCCAGTGCCCGGCTAAGCGGAGTTCCCGCCTGACCTGCACCGATGACGATGGCATCGTATTGCTGCCGAGTGGTCATGCGCGCTCCAGTTCTGATGTGAATATTGAACGGCAGGTTGTTGAGCTAGCTCTTGCCGTCCGACAGCGGAAGCCACACTTGAAAGCGTGTGTCCCCAGGAGTGGAATTGACCTGAATATTCCCACGATGCTTTTTGACGATGCGTTGCACCGTGTCGAGCCCCAGCCCTGTTCCTTCTCCCACTCCTTTGGTCGTGAAAAAGGGCTCAAAGATATGGGACTGAATCTCCGGAGCGATACCTGGCCCGTTGTCCCCGATCTCCACCACGACGCAATCGTCATCGCGATCGGTGCGCACCCGCAGTTCGCCCTTGCCGCCCATTGCGTCAATGGCGTTGTCGATAAGGTTGGTCCACACTTGGTTGAGCTCGCTCCCGAACGAATTTACTAAAAGCGGAATCGAGTGATACTCGCGCCGCACGACCACGCCGCGTTTGAGTTTGTGGTTCAGGATTGTGAGCGTCGTCTCCAGGCTCTTCACGATATCAATGTTCTGCACGGGCGATTGATCCATGAAGGTGTACTGCTTGATTGCACCGACCAAATCGGAGATCCGCGATGTACTGCTCTCAATCTCGTTGAGGAGCCCTGCGATCTCCACCGAGGTGGAAATTCTCAGTAGCGCGGCCCGGGCCGTATCGGCGTCAAGCGTCGCGAAAAGCTGCTCTAGCGCTACAGGCTTGACGTTCCTGCGCGCAAGATCGGCGGCGAGTTGCCACAAGTCACTCTGTCCGTGACTGCGAAGCAGGCAGTCAATCTGGTCTTCCAGGCTGCTGGCTGCAAGAGCGTCCAAGGGAGGTCCGTCGGCTTGGGTAAACGAAGCCTCTAACTTTTCGATCTCTGATTTTTGCGCCGCCGATAGCTCGCGCCTGCCGAGTTCCAGGCTTGCATCGCGCACCCGCTTCATAAGATCACGCAATTGACTGGTCGCGCGCTTAGCGGCGGAGGCAGGATTATTGAGTTCATGAGCGAGTCCGGCTGAGAGCTTGCCCAACGCGGCGAGTCGGTCTCGCTGCTGTTCGACGCGGGTAGTTTCTCGAATCCGATCCGACATCAGGCCCACGAGGCGCTTCGTGAGTTCCGGCATTCGCTGCATCAGCTCGGGGAATCGACTTGCGGGAAATCGCAAGAGGTGGCTTTCGGTGATGGCCCGCCCGGTGACTGGGACCTGCTTCATTCTCGAGAAGGGAAGCACTCCGCCGACGTCGCCCGCAGCCTGCGAAAAAACGATGGGTTCCCCACCAAACTCGCCGCGGGCCTCAAGCTGCCCTTCGAGAATTACAGACATCCAATCCGCCGGGTCCCCTTGCCGCACGTAAACATCGCCGGGTTTGAGATGGATTTCATCCGCCTGGCTGAGAAACCAGTCGATCTGTTCGTCCGGCAAGTCCGAGAAGACCGGGACGCGGCGCAATAGTTCCACTTTTTCGGCCATTTATACCTTGCTCAAGTATTGATGGATGAACTGCACCGCCACAGATCCTTCGCCAACTCCCGAAGCTACGCGCTTGACGGAGCCGTGCCGCACGTCTCCCACGGCAAAGATGCCGGGAACATTCGTCTCCAGAAGAAAAGGATCGCGTTCGAGCGCCCAGCCCTTCGGACGCTCTCCGCCATGCATCAGGTCGGGACCAGTCAGAATGAATCCGCGGTCGTCCCGTTCGATGAGGTTACCCAGCCAATCGGTTCGCGGCAACGCTCCTATAAAAATGAACATGGAACTAGCGGGAACTCGTTCCAGCTTATTCGTATCCGAACAAAGGACGGAAATCTCCTCCAAATGTGTTTCGCCATGAGCCTCGGCAACGCTGGCGTGCGTCCAGAGTTGTATGCGGGGAGTTTCTTTGATCTGGTCAATCAGATACTGCGACATGGTGCTGGCCAGTGACTCGCCCCGGACCAGAATCACGACGCTCTCGGCGTACTTGGCAAAGTTCATGGCGGCTTGCCCAGCGGAATTCGCTCCGCCCACGACATACACCACTTCGCCCTTACACGACAGCGCCTCCGTTGCGCCTCCGCCGTAGTAGACGCCTGCACCCTGCAGCCGGTCGATTCCCGGAGCTTCAAGCCTCCGCCACTGCACGCCGCTGGCAATCATCAAGGCGTGGCAGGAAAGTTCGTTGCCGTCGGCGAGCTTGATAATCCGGTACGGCCCCTCAGTGCGCACGCCGACTGCTTCCTGCGGCGCCAGAATTTCCACTCCGAAACGCTGAGCTTGCACGACTCCGCGCCTAGCGAGATCTCCTCCACTCAGGCCGCTGGGAAAGCCAAGATAGTTTTCGATGCGGGAACTCATCCCCGCCTGGCCGCCCGGAGCTTCCCGCTCCACCATGACTGTATGAAGCCCTTCGGAGGCTCCGTAAACAGCGGCTGCAAGACCAGCCGGACCTCCGCCCACGATTGCCAAGTCATAGAAGCTGGTTTGCGCGCGGGTCCGCAGCCCGACCTTCTGCGCTACTTCTGAGGGTGCGCTCTTCAGCAACTTCGTTCCGTCCGGAAAGAGAACGACAGGCAGATCGGCTGCCTCCGGCCCGAGCGCATCGAGAAGGCGCTTCGTCTCGGGATCGTTGGCCGAGCCCTCAACATCGATCCACTGATAGGGAACATGGCTGCGCGCCAGAAAATCTCGCAGCTCGTACGATCGAGGAGACCAGCGCGTTCCTAACACTCGTATACCCTCGAACGCCGGATGATATGTCGCTCGCCAGTCATCGAGCAGATCATCGACCTGCGGGTACAGGTGTTCGGTGGGAGGGTCCCACGGCTTCATGAAAAAGTAATCTAGGCTGGCCTGGTTGATGGCACTGATTGCCGCATTCGTGTCGGCATAAGCCGTGAGCAGCGCCCGCTTCGCGTCGGGAAATATTTGTCGTGCTTCCTGCAGAAACCCAATGCCGTCCATACGAGGCATGCGTTGATCCGCCAGGAGAAGCGCCACGCCGTCATTGCGGAGCTTCAGCGCCTTGAGCAGATCCAGCGCCCCTTCGGGGGAGTCACTGGCGATCACGCGGTATTCAGCCCCGTAATGGGACCGCAGGTCGCGCTCGATCGCCCGCAGAACATCGGGATCGTCGTCGACGCTCAGTAATATCGGTTTCGCCATGATTGGTTTCAGCTCTAGCTAAAAGAGACCTGTTCCAGATAAGGGCAGGCCTGAACCAATTAATTAGATACAAAACCTGCGTTCCGGTTGCAGCGCTTTGAGAGGTTTCAGGCCGCCAGTTCGCCCGCCTCAATCTCGTCCACGTAGCACCAGACCCACGACTCCCCGGGTTCGATCGACCGGATAAGAGGATGCTTGGTTTTGTGGAAGTGTTTGGTGGCGTGCTTATTCTTGGACGAGTCGCAACAACCCACTTGCCCACAAATGAGGCACAAACGCAGGTGGACCCACGTGTCTCCCATTTTCACGCACTCTTCACACACGTGCTTGTTGGTTTCTCTGAATTTGATTTGGTCGAGATGAGTGCATTCGGCTGCCATTGGTCCCTCCTAGGAAAGAGTTCCATTATCCGTCAAGTGACCTCCGTTATGTAACCCGGGATGAAATCACAGACTAGCCGCTGGTTTTCGCACAGAATTGTAGTCGGAGGTCCTTCGTCTGTGTTTCGTCTTGATTACTTTTCTTGCCTATTAACTGTTGCATCCACCGTTCTTATCGGACGCCGGTGCTGGGAAGGCTGGGCGCTGGCCGGCGTCAACAGCGTTATCATCTGCATCATCGGAGTTAGGACCGAACAACTGGGGTTCATCCCCGCCAATGTGTTCTGCATTGTGGTCAGTGCGATCAACCTGCATGCGTGGCGGAAGGCCAGAACTTCTGAAGACCCACAGCCATCAGAACTAAAGTTGACCCCTCTCACGACGGGCGAACTCACTCGGCGATGAGCAGGTTTTCGGCGAACGGCCACTGCTCGTCGATCCACTGAGCTTCGCAAGAGAAGCCTGCATGCCGGGCCATCTGGAAAACCTCATCCGATGAGTACTTGTGGCTGCTCTCTGTCCAAATCGTTTCGCCCTCGCCGAACTCCACAACGATCCCAGCCTCCCGGATGCTCACCCTTTGCCGTCGATTCGACCGCAGGTGCATCTCTACGCTCCTCACCTCATCGTTGATCTTCGCCACATGCGCGAATTGGTCGAGATCGAAATCAGCGTCAAGTTCGCGATTAATGCGGGCGAGCAAGTTGAGATTGAAAGCTGCGGTCACGCCGAGTTCATCATCATAGGCCTGGATCAGTTGTGTCCTGGGCTTCTCTAAGTCTGTGCCCAGCAGAAGGGAATCGCCAGGCTCCAGAATCCGGCGCACCTCCGCCAGGAACTTTACGCCAGCCGGACGATCAAAGTTTCCAATCGTGCTGCCGAGGAACAACACGAATAGATGCTGGTCCGTTTTGCGGCGAGCTGCGACCTCCAGCAGGCCGTCGAGATATTCGCGCTCAAAGCCCACAATGCTGATCTTGTCGATGTCCTGCAGTTCTCGTTCGCACATTGCCAGAGCCGTACGAGATATTTCGACGGGATAATAGAAGGTCCGCTGGCGCTGACAGAGTGCTTCGAGGATCCATCGCGTCTTCTTACCGCTGCCGCTGCCTAATTCGGCAACCGCTACTGGCCCTGCCAGACGGTCGACAATCTCGCTACCGTGGCGCCGCAGCAATCGCTCATCGGCACGAGTGAGCCCATACTGCGGTAGGTGGCTGATCACCTCAAATAGAGCCGAGCCCACTTCGTCATAGAAATATTTCGAAGGAAGTTCCTTCTGTCCGGGCCGAGTGAGCCCGGCGCGAACATCGCACGCGAACTCGTAAGTAGCGTTTGTGGGAATTGCATGAACCAGCATTGTTGACGCTCCTTCGTTTCGGCCAGTCAGCTGCTAATACAGCGGAACCCTGCGTACACATATTGGTAATGCGCCTGGAACCAGTTGCGAAATGTTGGCCGCAACATGCAGGCAGCGGTCCGTGGCGAGCCGCCCTTCATGACGAAGTGTTTGCCATCAAAAAAATCAGCGGAGTACCCGCGATAGAACGGGAATGGCTCAAAACCCGGAAATGGCGCGAAGACCGAAGATGTCCATTCCCATCCATTGCCCACCATGCCCTGCACACCGAAGGCGCTTTGTCCTTGCGGGAAGGCATTGACCGGAGCCGGGTCCCAGCGATCGAGATCGAAGTTTCCCAGGTTCGATTTCGGCGGTTCGTTGCCCCACGGATAGTGTCTTTCTCCATCCCCACTTCCATAGGCGGCGCGGTGCCACTCTTCCTCAGTCGGAAGTTGCTTCCCTGCCCATCGGGCATACGCACTGGCCTCGGCATGACTCACATAGACAGGCCAGTCCACTGGTAGCGGAACTTCGTCGAACATCGTGCGATACAGCCATTTGTTGTTCGCCGCTTTCCAGAGGACCGGATGGCGAATGCCTTTCGCTGTCTTCCAGTTCCAGTCGTCGTCACTCCAGAAACTGCGCGTGTCGTATCCGCCGGCCGAAATGAATTCAAGAAATTGGCGGTTCGTCACCATGTGCTGGTCAATTTGAAAAGCTGGAACCTGTGCGGTATGAGCTTCGTACTCGTTGTCCCACCCGAAGGTCGAGTCCACACGAGAAAGTCCGAGCGTGGCTACACCAGCCGGGATCGGAACCATTCGATGGATAACGGGAGGAGCGATGAGGTTCGGTGGATCGGCTGGTCGGATTTTCCGATCAACCGGCAACTGATGCAGCATGTATGCCAACGTCTCGACGTGCATCAGCCGGTGCTCAATCGCGACGTTGAGCAGGGTGTAGAGAGGGAAACCGTCACGCCTGTGCGCGCTTGAGTCCAAAATTCCGTCGGCCAGCTTCTCGTCGAGAGCAGTGCGGATTCGGTTTACATAGTCTTTGACGCTTTCGAGCGAAGGCCATTCAGACGGCTGATCTGAGGGCAATCCACCGCCGACTGGATCAATACCAAAGGCAAATAGTTTGTCGAACTCGAGATGAAAACTCGCAAGGCCAAAGACGTTTTCATGAAGGAGATTCCAGTCGAAAGCCTCGAGATGGCCGAGGTAGAAAATGATGCGGTGACGTTCGGGAATAGGCCGCTCATAAATCGAATCAGCGCGGACCATGTTAAAGAGTTCGTCACTTCGCCGGCGGGCATCCGAGACCCGCTCCAGAAGCGGTTGCCGAACCCCGATCTCAACGTGCGCCGCTACCATAGAGCCTCCCTCGAACGGTTCCATTACTCCGGAAAAGCCGCGTAGAATACGGCGATGCGCATCCCGTTATTTCACGTAAATGCCTTTACAGACCAGCCATTTACAGGCAATCCTGCGGCGATTTGCCCGCTCAATTCGTGGTTAGATGTCCGGATGTTGCGGAAGGTCGCTATTGAAAATAATCTTTCTGCGACCGCCTTTTTAGTCCCCCAGGCCGATTTCTACGACCTCCGCTGGTTTACGGTTAGGAGCGAGATAAGGCTTTGCGGGCACGCAACCCTCGCGTCCGCTTGGTTAGTGTTCAACCGGCTGAACCCTGAGCTTGAAACTGTAGTCTTCAAAACCCGCTTCAGCGGGCCGCTGACAGTTCACAGGAGCAGCAACGGATTGTCGATGGACTTCCCCGCGATCTTCCCAACGGTATGCGAGACGCTGCCAGACGGCCTGCTTCAGGCCCTGGGCTCGGCCCCACCAAGCGAGGTGCTGGAAGCGAATGATACCTACTTCGCTGTGTACGAGACAGAAAACGCAATCCGAACTATCCGCCCTGATTTTGCGCGATTGGAGCAACTGCACCCTTTTGCCGTAGCGGTCACCGCGCCCGGAGACACCGCTGATTTCGCTTCACGGTACTTTGCGCCGAGCTATGGCGTCCCCGAGGATCCGGTGACGGGCTCCGCTCACTGTGTGCTGACTCCGTATTGGACAAAGTGGCTCGGCAAAACGCACCTTCACGCGATCCAAGTGTCAGAACGCGGTGGGGAACTCTGGTGCGAAATGAGCGGAGATCGAGTCGTCCTCAGAGGCAATGCCCTGCTTACTCTGCAAGGAGAGCTAGAAATCTGAACGACAGGCTCTTTCGAACACCCAGCGTGTCACTGAATCAGTCGCTTACTTCTCAGGAACTCCTGCACTACTTCTTTCGCCTCGCGATGCTGCCCATCCGCTGCGTAATTCATGCGTCTCATCTCATCGTCAGAAATCTTCCCCGCCAACTCCGCCAGCGCCAAACCGACCTCCGGATGTTCTCGCAAAGTTTGCTCGCGAATCACGGGCACCGCTTCATACGGTGGGAAATAATGCTTGTCATCTTCCAGGACAAATAAATCCAACGCGGTGATTAACCCGTCTGTCGCATTGCCGGCAGCAAGGTCAATCTGATGATCGCGCAGCGCACGAGCGAGCAAGCCCAGGTCCATCACGCGCGGCTGTTCGGCGAAGTGCAGCCCGTATGTTTCAGCTAGACCTCGATACCCATCGGACCTCTCCATAAACTCGTAACCGAATCCGGCCCGCCATTTGGGGGCGAATGCACTTGCCTGCGATAACGTCTTGATGTTCAAGCGGCGGGCGTCGTCGCCACGAATCTCCATTGCAAACGTGTCATTGAAGCCAAGGGCAGGACCCAACGTGAGCCCAAAGCGCTGTTCATATGCATCCTTGACCCGCTGATAAACGTTCTGATTATCGGGGCCTGCGTTTTGCTTAAGAATCGCAGTCAGCGCTGTGCCGGTATATTCCGGATACACGTCAATTCGCCCTGCCAGAATCGCTTGCTGGCAAATGTAGGTCCCCGCCAAATAAAAACGACGCTCCACTTTTAGCGTGGTGTGTGCCTCGATCTGCTGGGCGATGAGCTCGCCGAGAATGAGCGACTCGGTGAAATTCTTGGATCCAATCACAACTCGATCCGCGTGCGAAGGAGAACAACTCGCAAGCAGCAGAACCATCACAAGAGCCAACAAACCAAGACTCAAACGAAGGATTCTCATCGTGGCTGCAGACGCCTCTCTATCCATCCCACGCCGATGTCGGCCACGAGCGCCAAAATTGCTGCTGGAATCGCTCCCGCCAGGATCACCCTGTTGTCTACCATGGCCAGCCCGCGAAAAATAAATTCGCCAAGCCCTCCGGCACCAATCGCCGCTGCGATTGTCGCAAGTCCAACCGAAATGACTACTGCTACTCGCACACCCGAGAGGATCACACTCACCGCCAGCGGCAACTCCACTTGAAATAGCAGTTGCGATTCCGTGAGCCCCATGCCTCGCCCTGCCTCTACCACTGCGGGATCAACGCCACGAATTCCCGTGTATGTGTTCCGAATGATGGGGAGCAGAGCGTACAGGGTGAGAGCGAGAATTGCTAATCGGTCCGCACGCGCGCCGAGCCATGATACGGGCAGCAAGAAGCCAAAGAGCGCAAGACCGGGAATCGTCTGAATGATGTTGGCGGTTGCTAACACCGGCTTGTTAAGCCGTGTGCGGTGGGCGATCAAAATGCCCAGAGGGACCCCAATTGCCGTTGCGAACATCGTCGACAATCCGACCAGCCAGAGGTGTTGTAGCGTGGATTCCCACACTTCACCGCGGTTTTGCAAGATGAATCGAACGACATTCATGAGGCGCCTCGATTCGCAGCGGACTCCAGCCCATCCCCAAACGCTCTCACATACGCGGATGCCCAGGGATCGGTAGACCGCAAAAATTCCTGTGGAGTCAGCACCGTGACCAGTCGCCCCGCTTCCATGAGCGCGATGCGTGATCCAAGCCGCAATGCTTCGCGAAGATCGTGAGTCACAAAAACGACTGTCTTATGGAGTCTCTGTTGCAGCAAGAAGAATTCGCGCTGCAGTTCGTCGCGCGTAAGAGGATCAAGCGCACCGAAAGGTTCGTCCATCAGCAATACTTCCGGATCTGCGGCCAAGGCCCGGGCCACTCCAACCCGCTGCCGCTGCCCGCCAGACAACTGGTGCGGGTAACGGGTTGCCATCTCTGGCCCGAGCCCCACCACTTGCAGCAATTCCACCACGCGTGCTCGAATTCTGTCTTGAGGCCAACCTTCGATTTTAGGTACCAAGCCAATGTTTCGTTGCACGGTGAAATGCGGAAACAAGCCAACGTCCTGAATGACGTACCCGATGCCGCGCCGCAAGCGAATCACGTCGCTCTCGGCATTCGGCACGCCTTTTACCCGTACCTCTCCAGTTGTGGGCGACAACAGTCGATTGACGAGTTTCAGCGTTGTGGTTTTTCCGGAGCCACTGCGTCCGAGCAGCACGAGAGTCTCGCCCTTCTCGACTTGAAGATTCAGCCCGGAAAGAATTTGGGTGTCAGCCACCCTGTACGAGACATCCCGGAATTCGATAGCTGCGCTTGCAGGAATAGGTTGCATTTGTCTCTGCAGTAGATGCTCCGGAACGTTGGACAGGTGCGACTCTCACTGAACGGGGGAAGATTGAATCCGCGCTTGAGCCCGTTGCGTTCGCTCGAGAATCTGGCGATGAAGTGCTGCTTGCGGATAATTCTTTAAACGAGACTCGGCGCTACGCAGAAGCTTATCGGCATCCGCCGGGCGTCCCATGGCCGCCAATGCCGCGCCGAGCGCAATTTCCGGTTCCGCAATCTGCCAGACAGTAAGCGGAAACGCTACTGCGTGAATCTCCGCCGTCGCTTGCCGCAGCAGAGGCTCGGCTTCCGCTGACTTGCCCTCATCAATCAGCACTTCGCCGAGACGAGTCTCGACCGAAATGATCGCCGGATGCCCCGCCGACAATTCTTTCTTTCGTATGTCGAGTGCCTGGCGCAACAGAGGCTCCGCCCTTGATGGATCATGTTGCAGAGAGCGAACCAGCGCAAGATTGATCAGTGACGACGCCATGTCTGGGCCTTCGTTTCCACCGAGCTTTTGCCGCATCGCCAATGCCTGGCGTTGCAATTCTTCGGCTTCGGCGTATTTTTGTTGATCCGCTCGCAAAAGCCCCAAATTCGCCAGTATCTTCGCAAGATTCCAGTTCTCCGGACCTTGGACGGACCGCATAATCGTGATCGCGTGCTGGTAGAACTCGTCAGCGCCTGCATAGTCTCCCTTCTCTTGCAGCATGCGGGCCCAATTGTTCATCGCCGCGGCGACAGCTGCGTCTTTCTTGTCCGGCCAACCTCGGATGGCAAGGTTCTCTTTCAAGAACGGTTCGGCAGTCGCCCAGTCACCTTTCTCCAGCAGGATGAACCCCAGATTGTTAAGCGGATAACCTAGGTTCGGATGGCCGGGATCGCTGATCTTGCGCCGAATCGCGAGGGACTGCCGGTCCATGGTTTCCGCGCTCGATAAATCTCCAGCATCAATGAGCGCCCCGGCGAGGTTGTGCAGACTATTCGCATAGTTCGGACTATCGGGACCATCTCTCTTCTCGGTGATTGCCACGGATTCGCGCAATAGCTGGGAGGCTTCGGCGTAGGCGCCTTTCCTTTCAAGAACCCAAGCCAGATACTCGTCTGAAACGCTAACATCCCCGTCCTGTCCGTGACTTCGCTGGAGAGTCAATGCCGGCCGTAATAGCGACTCGGCCTCCTGGTTTTGCCCTTCCCAATAGAGGCATTCTCCAAGGTCGGTCATACTCGTCGCGACAAGCACGTCTGTGGGTTTGAGTTTAGACTGCCGAATCACCAGCGCTTTTCGAAAAAATGGTTCGGCGCGTTTGTAATCATTATTCAATCGAATTACGGTACCGAGATCGTCGAGTGCTGTGGCTGTCTCCAGATTCGCGTCGCCCAGAGTTTGTCGCCGCAAATCGTAGGCGCGTTGTATCACAGGCTCGGCTTTTTCATAGAGACCCAACGACATGTAGGCGCGACCGATATTATCGAAAAGGGTCGCTTGCAATTGCGGCTCTCCGGAGAACTCCGTCTCAACGCGCTTGGCTCCTTCGTCGAGTAGTTCGCGCCCGGTAACCTGTTTCCCCCGGGTTTGTTCCGGCGTGGTCGATTGAAAAATGCTGTTTAGAAATTGAGCCTCACGCTCGGCGGCTTTGCGCTCACGTTGGGCTCGACGGGCAAACAACCCCATTCCGATGCTGAATCCTACAAGCGCAACGGCAATCACCACCGCGGCTATAAATGCTGCCTTGTGCCGGCGAACGAACTTATTGGAGCGGTACCCCCAGGTATCCGTCCGCGCACGAATGGGATATCCGCCCAGAAATGCTTCGATGTCTTCCGCCAATTGACCGACGGAAACATACCGCCGGGCGGGTTCTTTGCGCATCGCCATCAAGACGATATTGTCCAACTCTCCACTCAATTTGCGGGCGGCATCGGGTGGTCCCAATCCCGAACTTTCTTTTCCCACAACACTCGGAGCAGTTGGGATCTGCTCGCAGATGACTCGTACCACTTCAATCGGACTCGCAGTCGCAAGGCGAAACGGCCTTTTCCCGGCTAGCAATTCGTAAAGCAGAACGCCCAACGCGTAAACGTCGGTCGAGGTTGTGATGTTGTCGCCCCGCACCTGTTCCGGGCTGGCATACTCTGGTGTCATCATGCGCTCAGCCGTGCGAGTCTGGGCAATTTCTGCTCCATCGGGAGCCAGCAACTTTGCGATCCCGAAATCGAGGAGTTTCGGCACGCCTTCGGCATTTACGAGAATGTTCCCCGGCTTGATATCTCGATGAACCACCAGATTCTTGTGCGCGTATTCGACGGCGCTGCATACCGTGCAAAACAGGCGCAACCGCGCCTCGGTTCCCAAGTTGTTTTTGCGGCAGTAATCATCGATCGAGTCGCCGTCAACATATTCCATCACCAGATAGGGCAATCCACCGTCGACGCCACCATCAAGCAGGCGCGCGATGTTCGGGTGGTTGAGGTTCGCAAGAATCTGACGTTCCGCGCCGAAGCGCATCAGCATGCGCTGCGTTTGCGCAAAACCGGCATGCATCAGCTTGATCGCGACCTGTTGCTGATACATGTCATCAGCGCGAGCCGCGAGATAGACGCGGCCCATGCCTCCTTCACCCAAAACGCGAAGCAGACGATACGCACCGATCTGCCTCCCGGAAGTGATTTCTTCAGTGGTCTCAAGGGCGCGAGCGGCTGATTGAACCGGCTTTTGCAGAAAGCCGAGGGTCTTATCTGAAGCCTCGAGCAGAGAATCCACTTCCTGCCTCAGGGCAAGATCTCCAGCGCAGGAGTGATCGAGAAAGGCAGGTCGGTCTGCGGGCGGGTGCTCGAGGGCGGCATAAAACACCGCCTCGATCCGCAACCAGTTATTGTCTGCTGGGGCAGCCATCTAAGCGACACCTGTGCCCAATTCGCGGTAAAGCCAGGCCTTAGCAAGCGTGAGTTCGCGATGTACGGTGGCTGGCGATATTTTCAAGGCCGCAGCGGCTTCGTCGTAGGTGAGTCCACCGAAAAACAACAGCTCAATCAGTTCGCTTTTCCGCTGGTCGTGGAGCGCAAGGCGCTGCAGAGCCTCATCAAGTTCGACAATTCCACGTTCGGCCCCGGGCCCGACCAGCACGACTTCATCCAGCGGAATCTTCTCAAACTTCCCGCCGCGCTTTTGCCGATTGTTAGATTTCGCATGGTCGACCAGAATTCGCCGAAGAATGCGGGCCGAAAGCGCGTAAAAATGAACCCGGTCCTGCCAGGCGACATTGGAATCCACCAGCCGCATATACGCCTCGTTCACCAAAGCCGTAGCAGGCAAGGTGTGATCTGGACGTTCGGACCGCAGGCAATTTGCAGCCACCTTGCGCAGTTGGTCATAGACGACAGGCATTAACTCGTCCAGAGCCTGCTTGTTGCCGCCGCTCCACTCGTGCAAAAGCTGCGTCACCAACTGGCGATCCGGAGACGCTTCCATGGTGTCTCCTTATTGATTCCGAGGATTCTTGCGGATGCACAACGGGATCTTCCACAACGGTGATTAGCAGCCGGAGTAGAAAGTCCGCCCCATCACTAACTGGGCTGACATTATAGCGCCGTTGGCCGTCGCAAGGGAGGCGTCAGAACCGCCCCGCAGGCTGGATCTTTACCTGCAGAGTCGGCAGGGGACCAGCCCCCAAAGAAATTTCTTTGCCCCATGAGGGAATTTGGCACTCGATGTCGCCTTTACCAGTGAGGAGGGAATTTCGAAGGGCGGCAAAATGCAGTACGCATCAACCAGTTGGTGCCGAAATACGATGCCGGTCGAAGAGTTCTCATCACCAATCAATCTCAAACAGGAGAAACAAATCATGAACCGGATCGCATTCGCCTTCACCCTAACCCTGCTGGCCTGCGCGTCATTGATGGCCCAGGAGTCTTCGCTCACCTACACCTTTCAAGATGTGACCTACCCCAACGATAAGTTCGTCCAGTTGCTCGGTATCAACAAGACCAACGTCATCGCCGGCTACCACGGTGCGAACACGAACCATGGGTTCACCTTGACCCTGCCGGGTACCTTCACACCGGAGAACTATCCCAAGTCCGCGCAAACCCAGGTGATCGGAATCAACAGCAAGAACACGACGGTCGGTTTCTACGTTGACATGGCCGGAACCGTACACGGTTTCCTCGATGGAAGCGGCAAGTTCACGAATGTGGATTTCCCCGGCACGACCTTCAACCAACTTCTTGGTGTGAACGACCAAGGGCAGGCCGCGGGCTACTATCAGGACGCTGCTGGCAATTTTCACCCGTATATCTGGGCGCAGACCGGAGGCGTGTTCGAAGAACTCTTCATTCCTGTCGCGGTTTCGGCGCAAGCCACATCAATCAACAACAAAGGAGTCATCGTTGGCTTCTATATCGATTCCAACGGAGTGACCCATGGCTGGCAGCTCAGCGCCGGAATCTTCAAGACGCTGGACTACCCCGCCAGCACGTTCACTCAGGCTCTGGGAATCAACACACTCGGTGAAGTCGTCGGATCCTATAACGACGCGGCCGGCAACATGCATGGCTTCGCCTACGTCAACGGAACCTGGTCGTCAATCGACGATCCGAACGGGGTCGGCATCACGCTGGTGAATGGCGTCAACGACAACGGCGTGATCGTTGGGTTTTACACGGTGTCGGATACGGTCAACACAGGGTTCGTTGGCAAACCTCAGTAGTGCCAAAGGCCGGCAGCACGCCGAAGTGCGTACGCCGGATCAATCAAACAACCCCGTCGCGCAAATCAGGCCCGGATTCCGAACCGACTCCGGGCCTGATTCATTTTTTGGGTGACTATACCGCCCGATTCCAAGGCGGCTGGGCCGTGCTCCTACAATGGCGACAACTCATCTTCCTTCTCTTCTTTCTTTCCACTTGCGAGCCTCTTCTCCAAGAATTGCTTCGCAAGGTCTTTGCCTCCGATGCCAAACGCAATCGCCAGACCAAGCATCACGGCTCCGAATCCAATCCCAAAAGCGATGAGCATCGTCTGCTCTCCAACGCCCAATACTTCGAACATCATGGAGAGAGTGAACACGCTGATTATGATCCGGATGAAAATACTCAACATCCGTGACGAGCCGAAGTTCGCGTTGACGGCCGCCAGCAATGCCGCCCGCGAAAAGAAGCTGGCCGCTAACAACCCGAAGAAAAGAATGACCAGCGCAACAAAAAGCCGAGGTACGAAGAGGAAAAAGCGTGCGATATATTCTTCCAGGCCAACGATTCCCAGCACGCTTACGCCCACTAGAATGAAACCGACCCACGCTACCCAGAAGACAAACCGGCTCAGCAATTCCGTGGATGACGGTAACGCAGCCTGGTTCAAGAGTTGGGTCGCGCCGGTGTTCTCAGAGAGCTTGGAAAATTTTGTCAGGCGAAGAATTCCACGCACCACGACCTTCAGCAGATAAGCGATCAGCCATCCGATGATCGCGATGATTAACATCACGACCATTCGCGGCAGGTAGTGCGCAAAGCCTCGGGCCAGTTCCTGCAAGGCTTGGGTCAGTTCGGTAATGATGATTTCGCGCGTGCGCATTGACGCCTCACTTTCTCTCAGCCCATATTTCGAGCAAGTACGGCTTCAGTCGTTCGAACTCGCCGCACAGAGATTCCTCGCTTTTTTCGATGTCTTCCGCGGAGCCGTCTTGATTCTCCAGCAAGAAAGTCAACGTTCTTCCTCGATACAGAGGCACCAGAGCTTGAACGATGTGATCGCGATTGATCACGGTTTTGTGATAGGCAGCCGAGAACTCAAAGACAGTTTTGACCCATAGTTCGGCCGGGTAATTGAACTCGCCGACTTCAAGAGCCGCAATTCTCTGCAGCTCGGAAAGTGTTGCGGGCGAAAGGATCGAGCGGAAAACCGGTTCCAGTTCCCTGACGCCGGCAGTAAACATGTCCCGCAGTCGCTTACGACTTACTCGCGCCGGTTCCAAGACCATTTCGGACTGATTGCCAACCGTGGTCACAGGTTGAGAGACCGAGATCGTACTCCACAACTGGGAGTTGCTGTCCATCGAGGAGAACAAAGCACCGACAGTTCGGCGCATGGCGGCGACGACATCGTTCGCACTTAGATGGGGTCGTACCTTCGTTCCTAGGAAGGTTTGACATACGTTGTATTTCCCAGTGATCGCGCTGACGGTCAGAAAAATTTCAGCGCCAATTCTTCCCCACTCTTCATTCCAGATTTCTTTGCCCAGAAAATCTGTCGCCAGCTTGCCCGAGATTGCGAATTCTGAAGCAAAGGGCTCCCGCACTCTGTAGCCGTAGATCGCGCGCGTCAACGGGTAGAGGACATTTCGCATCAAGAGACCCTCGGCCCTTTGTCTGTGATAAATGGGAGAAACCAGGTCGAAGTTATTGCTATATACAGGACGAACCAGCCTCTGCAGCCAATCCGGTTCTATGGTCGTTGAGTCGGGTGAGATGACAACGCAAACCTTGGCTTGCAGTAACTCGGCCGCTGCCAGAATCGTCCTCAGTGCGGTTCCGGGCTCTGGACTCCGCGCATACCGCGTGCTGATGCAATGCAGCGTCCGCAGTGCGTATACTTTTGACGCGCTCCACACATCGTCGATCGAGGCTCCGGTCACCAGTTCTGGCGTCCCATCTTGCGATCCGCCATCCGCATTGATGACCACGACTCGTTCGCGCGGGAAGCATTTGAGGATCCCGGCTTGAATAGCTCGGATCACCGGCTCAATTGTTTTCGCGTTGTTGTGGGTCGGCAGTCCCACGACGATGTCTACTTCGCCGACGTTGATGAGCTGGCGAAGGAACTCATCGGTCAAAAGTGTTTCTTCCGCCAATTCATCCTCCCACCGAAGTTTTCAGAGCTGTATCAGTCTGCGCCAAGCGCCCCAGACTGCGGCTATTTCTTGGTGTCTCATCAGATACGTCGCAGACGAAACCAGTAAAACTGATAAGGGCCCATGGTCAAAAGGTAAGGCAGATCGCCGATGCGTGGAAAGATATTCCTGCCGAACATCTCAATCAGGATGTTGCCTTTATATCGCCGCAAATCCAGCTCGACCGCCTGTGCCGTACTGGAGAGATTGTTCACAACCAAAACTGTCTCCTTGCCCAACTGCCGGACGTAGGCCAGCACGCGATGATTCGCGGGGTACAGGAACTCGATCGAGCCCGAACCAAAGACCGTACTCGAACGCCGAATGCCGATGATGTGCTTCATCCACGAGAGCAAGGAATGTTGGGTGCGCTTTTGCGAAGAAACGTTTACCGCAGGATAGCCGTACACCGGATTCAGAATCGGCGGTGAGTATAGGCTTTCCGGATCGGCCGCCGAGAAGCCCCCGTTCCAGCCGCCGCTCCACTGCATCGGCGTGCGCACTCCGTTGCGATCTCCGAGATATATGTTGTCCCCCATGCCAATCTCATCGCCGTAATAAATGATGGGAGTTCCCGGCAGTGAAAGCAGCATGCCGTTCATTAATTCAATGCGCCGCCGATCGTTGTCGAGCAGGGGAGCCAGCCGCCGCCGGATGCCGAGATTCAGCCGCATCGTCTTGTCGCCGGCGTAAATGTCGTACATATAGTCGCGCTCCATGTCGGTGACCATCTCCAGAGTCAGTTCGTCATGGTTGCGTAAAAAAAGGCACCACTGGCACCCTGCAGGAATTTCCGGCGACTGTTGCAGAATTTCAGTGATCGGCTTGCGGTCCTCGAGCCGCAGTCCCATGAACATTCGTGGCATCAAGGGAAAGTGAAATGCCATGTGGAACTCATCGCCATTCCCAAAATACTGACGAAGATCCGCCGGCCACTGATTAGCCTCCGCCAGCAGCATCGTACCCGGATATTCCTCGTCCACCTTCTTGCGCCACTCGCGGATCACTTCGTGAGTTTCCGGCAGATTCTCGCACG
>Ga0207664_10000231_pt1 | contig 42325 bp, 31 predicted proteins | sample LARL83metaG_FD_184349 | JGI IMG/M metagenome (GOLD analysis project Ga0207664, IMG submission 184349) | Corn, switchgrass and miscanthus rhizosphere microbial communities from Kellogg Biological Station, Michigan, USA - LAR L8-3 metaG... | ecosystem: Host-associated > Plants > Roots >...
ATATCTGCTGCAGGAGACGCGCTTCAAGATGCTCACCAAGAGCAAACCGGAAGATGCCGATCGTCTATGGAAGATGGCGCAGCAAGACGCCGAGCGCCGCTACCGCATGTACGAGTACATGGCCGGCCGCAAAACCGAGCCTGCCCCCGCAGCGAAAGAAGCGCCGGCAAAACCGGCAGTCACTGAAGAGAAGACACCAGCAGGAGCCACAAAATGATGGTGCCCCGTTCTAAACGCCGTGCCCTTTGCGATGTTTAGAGCGGGGACTTTTACTTAGAGCCGCGTAACACAGTGTGAAGGAGAACTCGATGATCGATCTCAGCACCAAATATCTAGGCTTAAACCTGCGCTCCCCCCTCGTGGTCTCGGCCTCCCCGCTCTCGCGCGATGTGGAAGGAATCTGCCGCCTCGAAGAAGCCGGCGCGTCAGCCGTCGTTCTCTACTCCCTCTTTGAAGAACAATTGCGCCAGGAAGAATCCGACCTCGACTATCACCTCGCCGTCGGCACCGAAAGTTTCGCCGAATCCCTCACTTATTTCCCCCAGGCCAGCGAATTCCACACCGGCCCCGAGGGATACCTGAATCACATCCGCAAGGCCAAGTCGTCGGTTCAGATTCCAATCATCGCGAGCCTCAACAGTTCCACGCCGGGTGGTTGGACAAAGTTCGCTGGCGAAATTGAACGCGCCGGCGCCGACGCCATCGAATGCAATATTTACTACATCCCGACGGACCCGAAGCTAACCGCAGCCGACATCGAGAACACTTACATCGACATTGTGAAGGCGGTAAAGTCCACCGTCACGATTCCAGTCTCGGTTAAGCTGAGCCCGTTCTTCAGCAACATGGCCAACATGGCGCACCGTCTTGACGACGCCGGCGCCGATGCTCTGGTCCTGTTCAACCGCTTCTACCAGCCCGACATTGATCTCGAGGAATTGGAAATTCGCCCTAATGTGTTGCTGAGCACCCCGCAGGCACTGCGCCTGCCGCTCACCTGGATCGGAATTCTGCACGGCCACCTGAAGGCGCAACTCGCCGCCACCGGCGGAGTGCATGGCGCCGAGGACGTCATCAAGCTGCTGATGGTCGGCGCCGACGTCACCATGATGTGCTCGTCTCTTATGCGACATGGTGTCAACCACCTGCGTCACGTTGAGCGCGAACTCCGCGACTGGATGGAAGAGCACGAATATGAATCGGTTGCGCAAATGCGCGGCAGCATGAGCCAGCTCAAATGCCCCGATCCCGGCGCCTTCGAACGCGCCCAATACATGCGCGCCGTGAAAGGCATGCAACACCTTCATATGGCAGGATGGCGCTAATGGCAGCGAAAGTTTTCAGTATCGATCGTGGCTCGAGCATTGGGAAGGGGACGACTTCCAGTCGTGCCGTAAACACCGAGAATCTGTCGGCGGCTCTATCCTCTGAAGTAAGCTGTGAGACGGGTAGAAATGTGTCCAATCATCAAGACCTCGGCCCGCAAGACGCCGCTACCGAAAGAGCGCGACGCGAACGCCGGCACGCTCTGATTCTTCCGCGCGAACACGGAGCCTGGGGACTTCTCCTGGTTCCCATGGTCACCGCCGCAGGAGTCGGTTTCCGCGAAAGCAGCCACATCCTCCCCGTCCTCCTTTTGTTGACTTCCGCTCTCGCCCTGTTCTGGCTGCGCACCCCAGTGGAAAGCCTGCTGGGCACGTCCCCCATGCGTGCTCAGACAAATGCCGAACAGCGCGAAGTTGCCATCGTGATCGCCGCACTGGCGGTGGTGGCTTCTCTCGCTCTCGGAACGTTGCTCTGGGCCGGACGCAATCCAATCCTTTGGCTGATCGGCATCGCCGCCGGTATCGCCTTCGTCGGCCAGGGAATCCTCAAGAAGCGCGGACGCAGCACTCGCATGCTTTCCGAGATTGTCGGAACCATCGGACTGACCGCATCCGCCCCCGCCGCTTACTACGTCATCACCGGAAAATTCGGCGCGACGGCCTGGATGCTTTGGCTTGCGAACCTGATCTTCGCCGGAAATCAGATCCACTACGTCCAACTCAGAATTCACACGGCGCGAGTCGAAGGTCTGAAAAACAAGTTCTCGCGCGGCTGGACCTTCGCCCTCGGACAGTTCGCCATGGCGGTTATGCTGTCGGCGGCGGCGATGCGCGGATTCCTGCCCTGGGTCGCTATGCTTGCGTTCGCTCCCCTGCTCTTCCGCGGCTGGTTCTATTTTTTCCAGAAGCCCGGACCGCTCCAAGTCCGCAAACTCGGCTGGAGCGAACTGAGCCAAGCGATTGCATTCTGCATCTTATTTATAGGTGCATTCGCATTGGCAGGTTAGCGCTCAAACCATCCATGCAACCTGCTAAAATCGCAGACTTCCGAGGTATTACGGAGTGATGACCGCGGCACCATCCACCGCATCGTTCTTCACCGCAATCAGCGCCTCGTTAGCGTGATCAAGCGAGAACACGGTCACCTTAGGCTTCATGCCGATCTGCGCGGCCAGCGTGAGGAAGTCACGCGCGTCAGAACGCGTCATGTTGGCTACGCTGCGCAGTTGCCTCTCGCCCCATAGCAGGCGGTCATAGTCGAACTCAGGCATGCGATCGAGGTGAATTGCATTGATCGCCACCACTCCACCCTTGCGCAGGCTCGCGAGTGCAGCGATCACCACGTCGCCACTCGGCGCGAATGTCACAGCACGGTCGAGTTCGACTGGCGGCTTCTCGTCTTCACTGCCAACCCATGTCGCGCCTAACGATTCCGCCAACGCGCGATGCGACTTGCCTCGCGTTGAAACGTAGACCTCACACTTCCACGCGCGCAGTACATCGATCGCCAGGTGAGCCGACGCGCCAAAGCCAAACAATCCCACGCGCTCGCCCGGTTCAACACCCGCTACACGCAGGCTGCGAAACCCGATGATCCCGGCGCACAGCAGAGGCGCCGCGTGCAGATCGTCCAAAGCATCGGGCAATGGGAAGACGAAGTCCTTCCGCGCGAAGGCATACTCGGCGTACCCGCCTGCGACGGTGTAGCCGGTGAACGTGGGTGAGTCGCACAAATTCTCCATTCCCTTCTGACAATACTGGCAGGTGCCGTCCGTGCCGCCGAGCCAAGACACGCCGACGCGTGTTCCGACTGGAAGCTCAGCGGTCGCACCGTCAACAACGTCACCCACGATCTGGTGGCCGGGAATAATTCTCAACTGTTTGGCGGGCAGATCACCTTCGACAATGTGAAGATCAGTGCGGCACACACCACAAGCACGCACGCGCAGCAACACGTGTCCAGATCTAAGCCGCGGGTTCGCGACATCACTAATCTGGAGAGGACGGTTCGATACGGGTTGCGGCGAGGTGAGAATGGCAGCCTTCATGGGGTGCCCTAATCATGTCAAAGACGCGCGCATCACGCCATCGGCATGCACCTTCGAGTCAGTTAGCGCGACTTGTCTGACGATGGAGTCATTTCGAGCGTCACCACCTCGAAGGGCTGCAGGTGAAACGTCTGTTGCTCTTGCGCGCGGAAGGTGACGATGGTGGCAGGCACAGCTTGACTCTTCCATGAACTAGATACGACGAAGGTGGACGCGGCGCCCGCAGGCAGTTCGAGCAGCCTGGCGAAGTTGTCGGCGAAATCCTGCGCGTGGTCGCTCGGGTTGCGTAGCGTCACAATTGCTTTCTGTGGCGACCACGACGCCCATCCATAGACCTCCAGGCGTGCGGGATCTCCGCCGATCCAGTGCGAGTCTTTGAGCGTCTGTGCGTTGTCGCGCGACCACTTGGCTGTCTCGGCGAGCACATCCCAGTCCGAGGTCGAGAGTAACGATGGCGTGATGTACATCTCCTGCAGTTGCGTTCCCGTGCCAAAGTAGGAGTGCACTTCGTCGGCGAAGTCGTGGCCCGGATCGACACTGAGGCGCTCCGCGTAGCGCGCATAGATCATTCCATGCAGCATGAGCGAGTTCATGGGGAATAGCGGACCCTCTTCGACGACCCAGCGATAGATCTGCGAGTCGCGATAGGTGATCCAGCGCTGGCGGTTCGTACCGACACCGGCGAAGCTGTGGTCGTCCCCGCCTCGCCAGATCGAATCGGCATAGAGCAACCAGAAGGGTGAAGGATACGTGCCCGTGGTGAGGTTCACGTAGAGGTCGGGTTCCTTCGCGCGCAACTCGCCGATGAGATGGATGGCGGCATCGAAGTCGCTATCGAATTCGCTGCCTTTGATCACCTCGTTCGCGTTGCCCGTGCCATCGAACTTGAACTGGTTGATGCCGTACTTGTCGATGAGGTCGAGGCACGTGTCGCGAAAATAGCGGTAATACTTCGGCCCTGATAGCGCGAGTCCACCTTCGTTGGTTTCGAAGCCCTGGGCTCGGGCGTTGGCCAGACGCTGTTCCTTCGGCCCATCGTAGCCGCCCCACGGCGAGAGCCAGATGCCGGGCGCAGCGCCGTATTTGGCAGCGGTCTCAGTTACAGCAGTAAACCCATGGGGGAAGCCGGGGTTAAACTTCCATAAGGTAGTGGGATCGTCCCAGCCATCGTCGAAGAGAAAGCTGTCGAGCTTCACGCCGCGTTGTTTCGTCAGCTGCTCACCGAAACTCTGCACGACGTTCACCGCACTCTTCTCATCGTATCGGTCGAAGTATCCAAGGTCATACCACGAGTTGTAATGCAGGAACGTGCGATAGGGATGCGCGCGCTCGAGTTCAACATACTTCAGAAAGTCGCGGCGCATCTGCGAGGGATGGGTTACTCCGAACACCGACGAGTAAGTCACACTCTGCCCGGCTTGCAACGGGAGGTCGCGTGAGAGCCAGCAGGTCGCGCGGCCGCCGCGCACGCGACAGTCGGAGAGGGGATGCTCGAAACCAAAAAACCAAGTTCCGGCAGTAACTGGCGATCCTTTCACATGCCCAGACACAGTCGCGCCAGAGACGACTGCATCGACAAGGCCAATCTGGGTGAGCGCGAACGGCTGATCAGCCGCGTGAACGGTAACCTCCTGACGAACATAGTTCGCACCCTCGCGGAGAATTGCCTTCCATGTGACCCGGATTTTCCCAGAAGAATCTTCCAGTTCGATGCGAATCTCGCGGCCGGGCAGTCGATCAGCAGCTTTCGACGAGTTCACAGCGGCAGGAATTTCTTCGAACGCGGGCGGCGCAATCATCTTGAAGTCAGACGAACGCAAGACGCTGCCCTCCTTGGGCACGAACTCAAAAACGCTGTCTAGCGGCAAAGCTGTTGCCGTGAACCGATTGGTAAGACTCCGCCAGCGCAGCGCTCCACCATGGATGGACCACATCGCCCGGATAGCGTCGTTTTCAAGAGAGATGGTGTCGCCTTGTTGTCCGGACGTCACCGCCGCGGCGGTCGATGCCTGCACCAAAGCCAACATGACCCCGAGCATTATCAGCAGGCGAGCACACTTAAAATAAAGATGACGTGACAATTTCGAAGTATCCCCCTTCCGCTTTCCAGCCGAACAGAGTACGGGACGAAACTTCATGAAACAAGAAGAAAGAAACCGCAACTTGGCTTGGATTCACGTTTCCGGCGGGTCGAAAATCGATGAAAACTCAGCCTGTTCCATTCTTGCAGTGGATTTTACTTTTGCTACGATTTGACTTGACTTTCGCCATAATCGAAAGTAATAGTTTTAACTCGTAATAATATGAAAGCCGTATAGGGAGGCTGCCATGCGTGTCTGCCGTCGGAGTTCGATTTCTCTTGCGAGTCTCATCCTCTTCGCGACGATTGTTTTGCTGACTGCAACGGGGGTTCTGGGACAGGCCAGCTACACGGCGCAGGTGCGAGGCATGGTCAAGGACCAGAGCGGCGCGCTGATTGCGCAGGCGAAAGTCACCATCACCAACGATGCTACTGGCATTACCGATACAGCGCACAGCGATGACCACGGCCTGTACATCCTGACGGGCTTGAGACCGGCAGTGTACACGATCAAGGCCGACGCCGCAGGGTTCCGGCCTGCCGAGGAAAAGAATGTCGTATTGCAAGTCAACCAACAGACCTCGATTGACTTCACGCTGAATCCGCTTGGTGTGATCACAACTGTTGAGGTCACCACCGCGGCGCCCTTGCTGGACACGGAGAGCGCCGCCATCGGCACTGACGTCACCAACGAATATGTGCGCGACATTCCGCTGTACGGCCGCAACCCGTTTCAGTTGGTCTATCTGGCGGGCGGGGTGACGGAGACGACGGGTGGCGATCTCGGATATCCAACCGGCACGAACTTCGTCTCCAACGGCCAGCGTAATGCCACCGCCCAGATTACCCTTGACGGCAGTCCCATCAGCGCGCCGGAACAGGGCGAGGGGGGCAACTCCAACGTCTACTTCACGCCCTCGGTCGAGATCGTGCAGGAGTTCAAGGTCCAGAACAACAGCTTTTCCGCCGAGTTTGGGAACAATGGCGGCACCATTGTGAACATGGTGTTGAAGCAGGGCGGCAACGCCTTTCATGGCAGCGGCTGGTGGTATTTTCAACGTGCAGCGACCGATGCTCGAGACTTCTTCAACACGGGGCCAAGGCCCGATCACACGCGCGATCAGTACGGATTCGCTCTGGGCGGTCCAATTATTCACAACAAGACGTTCTTCTTTGTCGATTTCGAAAAAATTCGCCAGAAGGATCCCATCAACATGGAAGGACGTGTCCCCACCGACTTGGAACGCACCGGCGACTTTTCGCAGAGCGCAGCCAATCTACCCGACCCTACTAACCCTGATACTGCTCAAGCCGGGATCTACGATCCGTGCGCAGGAAACCAGGGATCAGGGACGCCCTGTCCGCATAGTCAATTTCCCAATAACATCATTCCTTCGGACAAGATCGACCCGATCGGGCAGGCGATTTTGAATCTGTATCCGCATGCCACCGACCCAACGGCAGACTATCCGAACCCCAATTGGCGCCAAGTCATCACCGCCACCGACCCTCAGTGGCAGTTCGACATCAAAGTGGATCATCAGATCACGGCGAAACACCGGATCAACGGACGTTACAGCCGTCATCACGATGTATTCACTGCGCCCACTATCATTGGGAACGGGGACCAGGGTGATGGTCTAATCGGCACAACCAACGTCCAGAACGGCGGCGCAGAGTACAACTGGTCCATCACTCCAACCGCACTTTTCACAGGCCGCATCAGCGTAGATCGCGTGTCCGCGCCCGTTCAGGCCAACAAATACCCCACCCTGACTGATCTTGGGCTCTCTCCGGACTTGGCCGCAAACGGACTTACGCGTGTCCCAGCCATCACTGTCGATGATCCTTTTCTCTCAATCTTCACGCAATGCTGTGTGGACACACACTTTGCCCACACACTCGTCAGTTACTCCGCAGGTCTGCAATGGGTCAAAGGACGGCATTCGATTAAATTCGGCGGTGAGCAGCGGATTTTCTTCAATTACTTCTGGCAACCGGACAACCCTACGGGCATTTTCAATTTTTCGCGCGATGTGACCACGTCCCAACCGAATAACAGCTTGGGAGACGACGATCATCGACAGGGCAACCCCTTCGCCACCATCCTGACCGGGTATGCCCACGACGCCTCGCTGCACATAGTCCCCGCTGTGGCCGACAAGTCGAAGGAGACGGCCTTCTATGTGCAGGATGATTGGAAGGTCACACCCCGTCTGACGGTTAATCTCGGCTTGCGCTATGAATGGAGCAATCCTTACACCGAGCGCTACGACCGGCTTCAGTTCAACGATTTCACCGGAGACACTGGAATCAACATTCCCGTGAATCGCGACGCCTCCGCGACGTTTCCGCAATTTGGACAGATTGGGGAAATCATGGGTACCTCGGTGTTTCCGAGTTCCGGTCACCGCAGTGCGCCCGTCGACCGAAACAATTTTGCCCCGCGTTTTGGCTTTGCATACCAACTCACAACCAATACCGTGTTGCGGGGAGGCGCGGGCGTGTTTTACGGAATGAACGTCGCCACCAACTTCCAATACGCGGGCCCAGCCTTCGCGAAAACGGCGAACATACTCTTCAGCAAAGACAATTTCGATACCCAGTACGCGTGTCTGGGACCCTCTATCATCCAGCCGACGTGTACCAGCCCGTTTCCCGCAGGCTTGGCTCCCCCGCAAGGAACCACCTACGGCAAACTCGCGCAGTGGGGCTTCGGAAACTCGAGCGACCTGGACACCGGTACGGTTCGGAATGCGGAGATCTACCAGTGGAACCTCGGCATTCAGCACATGCTTCCGGGACAGATCGTGATAGGAATCGACTACTCCGCCAATCGCAGCACGCATCTGCCATGGGCCGGTGCGGGCGGCATTTCCACCCGCAACCGCAACTTCGTTCCGTCGTCAGTCCGGAACGCGCTGGTGGCAACTTTGAATCCCACCCACGATCCCGCCAGTACGGCGGTATCCGATTATCTCAATACAGAAGTGCCCAATCCGTTTCAGTGCTTCTTCACGACAGGTGCCGCGCTGAATGGCTCATGGTGTCCGGCCAGCCCGATTTTCAATGCGGCTGACGTGTCGGACTCTCGCTATGTGGATGACACGATTCCGCAACAGCTGCTGCTCGAACCCTATCCCCAGTTCGACGGCGGGTTCGAGGGGTTGCCCAAACTGATTGCAACCTCCTGGTATCATTCGCTACAAATTCGCTTCCAGAAGCGGGCGAGTCATTACATCAGCTTTGAGGGAAATTACACGTTCTCCAAGGCAACCGACGACTCATCGGCTGGGCGCAACGCCTGGATCGGAAATCTAGGTCTCGACAATCCGCAAGTGCTCGACAACCTCAAAGCCGAGCATGGTATCGGCTCTAACGATACCCCTCAGCGCCTGGTTGCCGCCATCATTCTCGATCTTCCGATCGGCCGAGACCGCTGGATCGGCCGCGGGATGAGCCGTACGCTTGACGGCATCGTCGGTGGCTGGGCGTTGAACACAGTGACGACTTTTCAATCTGGTCAACCGCTGGCTATCTTCAACAGTGCCGGACTTCTGGTTGACGGCAATCAGCGCCCGAACGTTATCTGCCCTCAACTTTCAAGCGGCCTGAGTTATCGCGACGCGGCGAAGTCGGGGGGGAGTGTACTGAATCAGGATTGCTTTGGCGATCCTGGAGACAATATTCCGGGCAATGCACCTCGGCACTTCACTAACTTGCGTGGAGACGGTATTCGCAACATAGATACATCCCTCTCCAAAGAGTTCAAGATCCACGAGGACAAACTCCTCCAGGTGCGCGCGGAAGTGTTCAATTCGTTCAATCATCAGCGGTTTGCCTTCCCTGATGTGGGTTCGGGAGATGGCGCTTTGGGCCAAGTGACCTCGACCACGAACAACTTCCGCAAAATGCAGTTTGGAGCACGGTTCCAGTTCTAAGCGGCACAACTTGTTTACAGCCTGATCCCAGTCGAACGGGATCAGGCTCTCCTTCCCTTCGGGCGCGATCTCCGAGGAACCGAAAATGCAGCGACGATCTTTTCTGAAGGCTGGCGGAGCGATCACGCTGGCTGCCGGGTTCGGCGTCAAGCCGCTGTTCGCGCATATCCCACCACACAATTTTGACCGGTACGATTTCGGATCGGGTCCGGCCGTCGCCGACCGTCTTTATCAGGGGCCGTTTTCCGCTGACGATTATCCGAGTTGGAATGTAGTCATGGCGCTGACCCCGTCTCGTGAGGTCGTGCCGAACTACGGGATGGGGCTCATCACTTACGTCTGCGACGAGGTCGGCCCTGCGAAGAAGGATGGCGAGACGTTAGCGCAATCGATTGAGAACCTGGTGAAGTTGCCGCTAGGTTCGAAGCTGTATATACGCGTGAACTGGAAAGATGTGCAGCAGCGCGCGGGAAGGCTCGATTTTTGCGAGCACTGGAAGCTGACGTTTGACCTCGCGCGGAGGTATGGGAAGCGCGTCGGGTTCCGCGTGATGGTGAGCAATCCCGACATACCGGATTCGCCGCTGCCGGAATTTTTGCGCGACAAGATCCCGATGGTCAAGTTGGGCGATTGGTTGAAACGCACGCGGTACGAGCCTCGGTACGACGACCCGGCGTTTCAAGCAGCGTTTCGCGAGTTGGTGGATCTGCTGGCTGATTCCTACGACGGACATCCAGACGTGGAGTACACGGACACGTTTATGTACGGGTTCTGGGGCGAGGGGCATACCTGGCCGCTGGAGACGAACCCATTCCCTGACATTGTGACCGCGGAAAACACTTTCGTGAGCATGTTCCAGCATCAGATGCAGCGATGGAAGAAAACCCCGCTGGTCACGAATACGCAGCCGGATTTCAGTAAGGTGGGTAATTCGGAACTCGTGGATCGGACGGTGCGAAGTTGCAACTGGCTGAGGACCGATACGATCTTCATCGAGAACGAGCAGATTGAAGAATTGAGTAACCGGCCGCCATGGACTGGTGTTTCGGTGGAGGTTGGAATGTCGGACGGCTCGCCGAAGAGCCTGAAGCTGGACGACGGCGTGCCGTATACAGACAACGTGGTGCATCACGCGCAGGATGCGGGAGCGTGCTACTTCTCGTTGTGGAACTGGCACCGGATCCAGGCCGATCGGATTGCTAACTACTACCAGCAGTTTCCCGACGCGATTGACGGGCTGGCGCGGAAGATTGGGTATCGAGTGCGACCGTCGTGGGTTTGGACCTATGAAGAGGGCGGCTATCCGGGATTAATCGTCGGATTGGTGAACGACGGAATTGCTGGCGTGCCGGGCGTGCTGCGGGTGTCGGTCACGAGCGAAGACGGAAAAGTGAATGTCGGCGGGAGTCTCGATGCTGGATATCCACTGCCTGGAAAGGTGCGGCAGGCGAAGCTTCCGTTGCCGAAGGGGACGAACTGGAAGGGGCTTCGGTTGAAGGCGGGAATCGAAGTGAAGGGACAACAACATCCGGTGCGGTGGGCTTGCCGACAGAAACTGAATGAAGATGGCAGCTTGACGCTGCGTCCGACGGTTGGGCTGGGGCAAGAGGATGTGACCGGCGGTATGCCTGCAACCGGTGGGTAACGCACGGCTGATTTTGAGATCAACACTTTCTTACGATCAATTCAGGCTTAGATCACATCAAGGCTTAGATCAAATTCAGGATCAATCATGAAACGGAAGAACTGGTTCGCAACGTTCTTGATGTTGCTGTTCGCCTTAGGCTTGAGAGCTTCTCCTGATTCCGGGAAACAGGATTGGACCAACTACGTTCGCATCGGCGCTTATGGACTGAAGGGCGGTGACGCGCTGGAGATCGTGCGCAAGGCGCAGGCCAGCGGTGTGTTCGGGATTGAGGTGGACAACGATATTCCGGGGCGCTACGAGAGCTTCGTGGATCCGGAAGCGAAATTGAAGGCGATTCATGACGTGGCCGTCGCAGCACACGACGCAAAGAACTATGCGTTCGTTTACATCGCAGGGACCGAGTGCATCACGGCACATGCGGATCAGACTCCGCATACGCTGGCGAAGGAACATCCGGATTGGCTGCAACGGAAGATCACGGGCGAACCGGCCGTTTTCGGCGGCGGGACGGCGTTCTGGATTCGTCCGGGCGATGAGGATGTGTGGGTGAGTCCTTACGCTACGGAGTGGCGGAAGATTTACATGGAGCGCGTACGGCAGATCGCTGGGACGGGCATCGACGGAATTTATATCGACATTCCATATTGGATGACGCATTTCGACGGCTGGGAGAATACGTGGGCAAGCTTTGATGACTACACGGTTGCGGCGTTCAAGCGGGAGACTGGGCTGGATGCGAAGCACGATGTGAAGGTGGGAGATTTTTCTGACGCGGCATTTCGTAAGTGGGTGGAGTTTCGGATTCGGACCATTACTGATTTTCTGAGTGACATCGACCGCACGGCGAAATCGGTGAATCCGAAGATTAAGACGATTCCGGAGATTTACCCAGGGATCGAGGAAGAGGCAGTGCGCGTCGGGGCGGATGTTTACAGTCTTTATCCAGTTGTGGATGCGATTGCGCACGAGTATGAGTTTGGCAACGGCGATCACATGGCCTCGGGGCGAAAGCCGTTGGACTGGTTCCGGTATCAGGTGGGGATGCATTCATTTCGCGCGTTCGCGCAGGGAAAGGCGACGTGGATTCTGAATTACTCGTGGGATGGCGATAAGAAGGTGGTTGCCCGTGAGGCCATGAAAAATCTGGCCATGTCGCAGATCATGGCGGGCGCGAATTTCTGGGATGCACCCGGGCATTCAATGGCCGGATCGAACGATCTGGCAACACGGAAGGAAATCTTCTCGTGGATTGGCGCGCATGAGAAAACGTTTTATCTGCCGCGGTCGGCGGTTGATCCGATTGGCGTGTATTTCTCGCCGGAGACGCGGAATTTTTATGCGGATGACTTTCTAGCGTCGTATCGCGGAATCTTGATTCTGTTGATGCAGAAGCATCTTGAGTTTCAGATTGTGACTCCGCGAACGCTGGCAGATTTTCACGGGCAGACTCTGGTGTTGCCAGATGTGAAAGTGTTGGGAGAGAGTGAGAAGAGCGCGTTACAGGCGTTTGCGGGTCAGGGGAAACGGCTGGTCATTACCGGATCTGACGCGACCGGGCTTGGCACGTCGGAGAAAATTGTTCGTTTTGCGGCGTGTCCGGGGAAGGCTTATAACGCGGAGATGGAAAAGGATTTCGAACACGCAATGCCGGAGTCTCAGCAAGCATTTTTCGATAGTCTGCGGGGCGGAAATTCTGTGGGGATCAAGGCTGGTCAGCAGGTGGCGACATCAGTCGCGCAGACGCCGGACCATCACATCAACTGCTTCTTTGCGAATTTTACAGGACTGCGCGGCGGGGTGAATCCTGTTCAGACTCCGCAGACTGGCGTGGAAGTCAGCGTGACTTCGACGACGGAAGGCAAGGGATTCTTTCTTCCCTTTCTTGGCGAAGTGCAGACTGTCAAAGGAATTCGACGCGGCGATTTGGTAACGTTCACCCTGCCGGCGATTACCAAGGGCGCCGTGTTCTGGTACGAACCCTAAGCGCCGTGCTCCCAGGCCTTCGATCGCGCCACGGCTTCGTTCCAGCGAGCGCGCAAGGAGTGGGCTTGGGATTCCGGCATCTGCGGCTCGAAGCGGCGATCTTTCGTCGACGCGGTTGCGTCGAGCCCATTTTTCCAGAAGCTGACAGCAAGCCCGGCTAAGAGGGCGGCTCCGAGAGCGGTGGTTTCGGTGACGGCGGGGCGCACGACGGGCACTCTGAGAATGTCCGACTGGAATTGCATCAGGCTATCGTTGGCGGCAGCTCCGCCATCTACGCGAAGCTCCGCGACTGAGTCCCCGGAATCGAGACGCATGGCGTCGAGCAAGTCGGCGACTTGATAAGCGATGCTCTCAACTGCTGCGCGAGCCAAGTGACCTGAGGTGGTGCCCCGAGTCAGTCCGAATATCGAACCACGCGCGTAGGAATCCCAGTGAGGCGCGCCGAGACCGACGAAGGCCGGAACAAAGTAGACGCCGCCGTTGTCGGGCACCGATTTCGCGAGTGCTTCGACATCTTCTGATTTACGAATCAAACCCAGGCCGTCGCGCAACCACTGGACTACCGCGCCGCCAACGAAGACGCTTCCTTCGAGTGCGTACTCCGTGACATCTTCTATCTTCCACGCGACCGTCGTGACCAGTTGATTGGACGAGGGCACGGCACGGCGGCCCGTGTTCTGCAGCATGAAGCATCCGGTGCCATAGGTGTTCTTGGTAAGTCCGGGACGGATGCAGCGTTGCCCAAACAGAGCGGCCTGCTGATCTCCAGCGATGCCTGCGATTGAAATGCCATCAAGTCCCTTCGCCGCGGTTACTTCTCCATAGATCTCGCTCGAGGAGCGGACGGCGGGCAGCATGGACAGTGGAATCCGAAACAGGTCGAGAAGTTCCCGATCCCAAGCGCCAGTGTGAATATTGAAGAGCATCGTCCGCGAGGCGTTGCTCGCGTCGGTTGCATGGACGCGTCCTCCAGTGAGCTTCCAGATAAGCCAACTATCCACAGTGCCGAATGCGAGCTTGCCTGACTCGGCGAGGGCGCGCGTGCCGGGGACGTTTTCGAGAATCCAGGAAATTTTGGTGGCCGAGAAATAGGAATCGATTAGCAGGCCGGTGCGCTTCTGGATCAGAGGAGCGTGGCCCTCGCGTCGCAGGTGCTCGCAGAAATCGGCGGTGCGGCGGTCTTGCCAGACGATGGCGTTGTGGACCGGTTCCCCGCTTTCGCGATTCCACACGATCGTTGTCTCACGCTGGTTGGCAATGCCGATAGCCGCGATATCGCTCGGCTGCGCTCCGGCTTGAGCGATCGCCTCAAGCGCCACCGCGATTTGCGATGACGCGATTTGTTCAGGATTGTGCTCGACCCATCCGAGCTGCGGAAAAATCTGATCGAATTCTCGTTGGGCGACGGCGCGAACGGAGCCCTCTTGATCGAACAAGAGAGCTCGCGAACTCGTAGTGCCTTGATCCAGCGCTAAAACGTATTGCACGGTCCCCTCCTCGTTAGTGTTCTACGAACTGGACTCCGCAGGACGCAGAAAACGGCGAATTCCGAAGTCGTAGATGGCCGCACCGAGCAACCCGCCGAGCAGTGGTGCGGCAACGGGAATCCACCAAACGCGCGTGCCGTCGGTGAGACCGTTGTTGCGAAATCCGGCGACGACGGTGAACAGGCGCGGGCCGAAGTCGCGGGCGGGGTTGATGGCGTAGCCGTGCATGCCGCCGAAGCTAATTCCGATCGCCACGACGACTAACCCGATCAACGCAGGGGTCATGTTCGCACCGGGTGGCGAATTGAATTCGTCAGTGATCGCGAACACCAGAAGCACGAGCAAGCCTGTGCCGATAACTTGGTCGAGAAAGCCCGCCTGGGGGAGCGTTGGGAATGCGGGAAATGTCGTAAATACACCAGCCGTTCGCTCCAGTTGAGCATCGACCTTGTGAAAAGCTGGCAGATAGTTCCAGTACACCAGGGCAGCGCCGACGAAGGCACCTGCGGTTTGTGAAATGGAGTAAGGGACCACTTTGCGCCAGGGGAATCCGCGGAAGACCGCGAACGCCAGAGTTACGGCTGGATTCAGATGTGCCCCGGAGATTTTCCCCGCGATATAAATTCCCATGGTGACGCCGAGTCCCCAACCGAGAGTGATGTTGGTGAAGCCACCGTGAATCGTCTCCCCGGGATTCGATGTAGGAAACAATACGACCATCGCGACGACACCGATGCCAAACAGCATGAGCACAAACGTGCCGAGAAACTCGGCGATCAACTCCGCCACTAGTGTGGGCTTTGGGTTCATTGCGTCTCCCGTTTACGGCGACCTTCTTGACCGCGGAGTAGAGTCTACCAAGTGGCAGTACCGGGCGGGCGTTTTTCACCGGCATTCGAGCGAGGAGGCAAATCGGGCCCTAGCTGAGCGCCTGGGCGCCATTCTCGGCTGCGCAGATATAGATCTGGGAGGTGATTCCAGTTGCGGAGTGGAAGCGCTCAGCGACCTGCGCGGCGAAGTCCGCCGTGCTCTCTTCCCCTACGAGGTTGACGGTGCACCCACCGAAGCCGCCGCCCGTCATGCGGCCGCCGCAAAAACCGGGCAGGCCGTCCGCAGCCTCGACCATGGCATCGAGTTCACGGCAACTCACTTCGTAGAGATCGCGGAGGCTCTCGTGCGACTCGCGCATCAATTTCCCCACTTTTGGGAGGTCGCCTTCTGATAGAGCGTGGGCCGCCTCGAGCGTGCGATGGTTCTCGCGGACGACATGGGAACATCGTTTCCAGATTGTGGCAGGAAGATCCTTGGCGTGCGTATCGAGCAACTCAACCGACACGTCGCGCAATGCACGAACTGAAGGGTCCCATTTCGCGAACAGCCGTGCGCCTTCTTCGCACTCTTCGCGGCGCATGTTGTAGGCACCGGTGGCTAACTCATGTTTGACCATTGTGTTGCACACCACAAGTCGAATACCCGCAGGAATTGGAACAAACTTGAACTCAAGCGAGCGGCAATCGAGAAGGAAAGCGTGCCCGGCTTTTCCCATGCAGGAGACAAACTGATCCATGATGCCGACGCGCGCGCCGACGAAACTGTTCTCCGCCTGTCGGCAGAGTTTGGCTATCTCAGGCAGCGGCATTTCATCTCCGCTCACGCTCAGAAGAGCAAGGGCTGACGCTACTTCGATGGCGGCGGATGAGCTCAACCCCGCGCCAATCGGGACTTCTCCGTGGACCAGCAGGTTGGCTCCGGCGAGTCCGAGTCTTCGCTGACGAAGCACGGAAGCCACGCCCAAAACGTAGTCGCACCAGGCACCGGTACGCTGTGGGGGCAGGTTGTCGAGATCGAACTCGAAATTGCCGGGGAATTCTTCGGAGTGAATCACCAGCTTGCGGTCTGGCCGCGAAGCAATCGCGACGTACGTCGAGAATCCCACAGCAGCGGGCATAACGAATCCGTCGTTGTAGTCGGTATGTTCGCCAATGAGGTTGACGCGTCCGGGCGCGCGAAAGACGCGGGGACGAGCGCCGAAGAGTTTTTCAAAGTGCTGAGCGAGTTCGAGTACGTTCATCCGGATTCCTGTGAAGCGCAATTATGCACTAACACGAGGCGCGTGCGCTCGATTCGGTCAAACTGCCTATCCAGCCGCCGAACGGGAGAAAAATGGACTAGAATACGCAGGCGCAAGTGTCCGCACACGGGAGAGAATGTCGATGGACAGTCGAGCCGACGAGACCAGAGGCTTTACGAAGATCGATCCCGAGATCGATGAAATCGACATCCTATGGATGACTGCCGGCTTGGGCTGTGACGGGGACACGATTGCGATGACGGGAGCCACTCAACCGAGCATCGAAGATATTGTGACCGGCGCTTTGCCGTGGATTCCAAGGGTCAAATTCTACAATCCTTTTCTCGCGATCGAAAACGGAGACGAATTTGTCCGGTCGTTTCGCGATGCTGCAGAAGGGAAATCAGGAAGGCCCTTTATTCTAGTGGTCGAGGGCTCGATCCCAAACGAGACGAACAAGAGCGAGGGATATTGGGCGTCATTTGGTACAGATCCAGTCACGGGCCAGCCCATCACGACGTGCGAATGGATCGATCGTCTCGCACCGAAAGCGTGGGCGATTATTGCCGCTGGGACCTGCGCCACGTACGGCGGAATTCACGCCATGGAAGGAAACCCTACCGGCTGTATGGGATTGGCCGACTACCTTGGCTGGAAATGGAAATCGCAGGCGCAGATTCCGATCGTGTGCGTTCCCGGCTGCCCGGTCCAACCGGACAACATGATGGAAACCGTGCTCTATCTTCTTTATATGGCGAAGGGCCGTGCCCCGATGATCCCGCTGGACGAGGCTTTGCGCCCGACGTGGCTGTTTGGCAGCACTCTGCATGAAGGATGCGACCGTGGCGGCTACTACGAGCAGGGCGAATTTGCCGAAGAATACGGATCGCCACTGTGCATTGTGAAACTCGGATGCTGGGGTCCGGTTGTGCAATGCAACGTCGGAAAACGGGGATGGATGGCGGGAATTGGTGGATGTCCGAACGTGGGCGGCATTTGCATTGGGTGCACGATGCCGGGCTTCCCAGATAAATTCATGCCGTTTATGAATCAGCCGCCGGGATCGTTGCTCTCCTCGCAGGCGGTGCAGACTTACGGCCGCGCGATCCATGCGCTCCGCCGCTTCACCCAGGCGTCACTCAACAAAGAGCCGAACTGGAGAAACCGGTCGCGTGTTCCGCGTTCCGTGTAGCAGAATGTGAGATGTGTTTTCGATGAACTCCTTCTGGAAAATAAATGGTGGCGCACAGGACACCGTCTCCTCGGTGCGCGGAGACAAAGTACTAAGTCCGGAAGAAGCAGAAAGCATCTTGTCTGGACTCGCCAGCACTTATTCCAAAGAAAAAGACATTGAAGGATCGCTGGGCGCGTTTCATCATTTTTTTGAGCGGCTCGACCAGACGCCACTGTCTGACGCACAAATCCCCAATCTGGAAGCCAAGTACCGGGCGTTGGTAGAGCAACTTCCCGCCGTTGTATTCATGGCTTATCTGGACCGCGGCATCGGCGAGGCGTATGTAAGCCCGCAGATCGAAGCTACGCTGGGATTTTCTCAGGCCGAATGGCTCGAGGATCCGGTGTTGTGGTACCGGCAGGTCCATCCCGATGACAAAGATCGCTGGAGCATGGAGGCTTCGGAGATGTTTCTCACGGGCAAGCCGCTGCGGTCCGCATACCGTGTAATCGCGCGGGACGGTCGGGTTATTTGGTTTCACTGCGAAGCGAAGATGATTCGTCGCTCGGATGGGCATCCGTGGTTTATTCACGGAGTTGCCTTCGAGATCACCGACCTTAAGCGCACGGAAGAAGAGTTACAGGATGAGCGAAACGTCGTCTCCGCGATTCTGGATACCGTCGGCGCCCTGGTGGTTGTACTCGATCGCGAGGGCCGAATCGTGCGCTGCAATCGCGCCTGCGAGGCCATGACCGGACGATCTTTCGAACAAGCGCGAGGGCAACGCGTTTGGGATCTATTTCTGGTTGCGGAGGAAAAAGAACAATTCCGACTCTTGTTTCAGCAGATCTGCGACAGCCAGGCGCGTACCGAGTATGAGAGTTCGTGGATCGGGCAGGATGGCAGCCAACGAACCATCGCATGGTCCGCAGCGGTTTTGCCTGCGGCCAAGCAGACGCCCATGTACGTAATCGCCTCGGGCATTGATGTAACCGAGCAAAAGCGGGCTCAGGCACGGTTTCGAGGATTGCTGGAAGCAGCGCCCGACGCCGTCGTGGTCGTGAACCGAGAGGGCAAAATTGTTCTGGTGAACGCGCAGGTAGAAAAATTGTTTGGCTACGACCGTCAGGAACTGCTGGGTGAAGAAATCGAGAAGCTGGTACCGGCGCGTTTGCGCAGAAACCATGCTGGACACCGGAGAGACTTCGTTACAGAACCACGGGTTCGTCCGATGGGCGCAGGCTTGGAACTGTACGGCCTACACAAGGACGGGCACGAGTTCCCGGTGGAGATTAGTCTGAGCCCGCTCGAGACCGACGAAGGAGTACTGGTTTCAAGCGCAATCCGCGACATCAGCGATCGTAAGCGCTTGGAAAAAACCGTGCTGGAAATCAGCGAACGTGAACAGCGGAGAATTGGTCAGGACTTGCACGACGGATTGGGGCAACACTTGACGGGCATTGCCTTCATGACTAAGGTGCAAGAGCAGAAACTGGCGGAAAGACAAATTCCTGAAGCAGCAGACGCGGCAAAGATCGTCCAGTTGGTAAACGACGCCATTCGAAAGGCTAGAGAGTTATCGCGGGGACTGTTGCCGGTGGTCTCCGACGCACATGGGTTGATGTCGGCGCTCCGGCTCTATGCAGGCGAGATCGAAGACCTGTTTGGGATTGCGTGCCGATTCCAGTGCGAAGAGTCCGTTTTGATTCACGACGTTCCGATGGCGACGCACCTGTACCATATCAGCCAGGAAGCGGTGAACAATGCCATCAAGCACGGTCACGCTAAGAACATTTTGATCCGCCTTTTTGCTGGCGAATGCGAGGGAACACTAATAATAAAAGATGATGGAGCGGGGATTGAGCGTCCGCTTGCACCGCATACCGGAGTGGGATTGCATATCATGAATTATCGGGCCGGGATTATTGGCGGGACGCTGGAAGTTCGCCGCGATCAATCACGAGGTACGGTGGTGACTTGCCGGTTCCCCATCATCGCCAGCGCTGAGATTTGAGAGGCAATGAAGATGAATCAGAGCAGTGTGGCGACCAAAAAGAGCAAGGTCTTCGTCGTCGACGATCATCCGATCGTACGGCAGGGCTTGGCCTTGCTGATCAATCGCGAATCAGATCTCACCGTGAGCGGCGAGGCGGAAGACGCGCAGACGGCGATGCAGGCCGTCATCGCGGCCAGGCCAGACATCCTGGTGGTGGATATCTCTTTGAATGGGCCAGACGGTCTCGATCTGCTCAAAGAGATCCGAATGAGGTATCCAGATCTGCCGGTTCTGATTCTCTCGATGCACGATGAGTCCATCTATGCGGAGCGAGCCCTTCGGGCTGGTGCCCAAGGGTACATTATGAAGCAGGAGGCGACGGAGAAGGTTCTAGTCGCGCTCCGGCGCATTCTAAGTCACGAAATTTACGTCAGCGAACGGATCGCCAACCGAATGCTACAGCGCTATATCGGTAGCAGGAGCGTTGGCGGTCCTCGCTCGATTGCTGATCTCACCGACCGCGAACTGGAAGTCTTCCGATTGATCGGCGAGGGACACTCCACGCGGCAGATCGCCGAGGAACTGCACATCAGCGTGAAGACCGTGGAGTCGTACCAGGCCCACATCAAGGAAAAGCTGTCACTCCGCAGCGCGCGCGAACTGGTGCAGCACGCCATTCAGTGGAACATCACGGAGAAGACGGCTTAAAGCAGAATTCTTCTCGGCACCGGTTCATTTCGCTTCTTCCTAACTCGCGACCGCATACCGGGTATCTCGGGGAATCCCCGATGCGCCCCATACTACTTCCTAGTAGTAAGAAACGAGGCAGCGCCCGCTTGTGGAGAGCCCTCGTTCCATTGATTCTATCCATCGATAACTCTGTGGAGTGCGTGTGGGCACTCACTCGGAGCTTCCTAAAACCATGCGTTATCACTCCACGTGAGCGCCGCCCCGGAGACGGTTTGCCAACACGAAAGAAAACAGGTTCCCGAAGTGATCGAACTTAGAAAAGGAGACCAGCTATGGCAGCAGAAACAGCTCCTTACGGTCGAAAGACCCAAACCCCACCGGCGGTCTCGGAGGTACACATAGTCTGGATCACGGCCGGGCTCGGCTGTGATGGCGATTCCGTTTCAATCACCGCGGCAACCCAACCCAGCATTGAAGATGTTTTGCTGGGAGCCATCCCGGGGCTGCCTAAGGTTCATCTGCATAATCCCGTGCTCGCCTATGAAAACGGCGATGACTTTCTCAAGTACTGGTATCTCGCCGAGGAGGGTCGGCTGGAACCCTTCGTTCTGGTGGTGGAGGGCTCGATCCCCAACGAGAAGATCAAGAAGGAAGGATACTGGGCGGCTTTGGGTACCGATCCCAAAACCAACCAGCCGATCACAACCAATGAATGGATTGACCGGCTCGCTCCAAAAGCGACTGCGATCATTGCGTGCGGTACCTGCGCGACCTACGGCGGGATCCATGCCATGGAAGGAAATCCTACGGGCTGCATGGGTCTCGCAGATTACCTGGGCTGGCAGTGGACCTCGAAGGCCGGACTTCCGATCGTGAATGTTCCGGGATGCCCGGTGCAGCCCGACAACTTTATGGAGACAGTGCTCTATCTGCTGTATCAGGTGGCGGGGCGAGCACCCATGATTCCTCTCGACGATCAACTGCGCCCGACATGGCTGTTTGGGAAGACGGTGCACGAAGGCTGTGACCGCGCCGGGTACTACGAGCAGGGCGATTTTGCCGAGAGCTATGGCTCTCCGAAGTGCATTGTGAAACTTGGCTGCTGGGGACCAGTCGTCAACTGCAACGTGCCAAAGCGCGGATGGATGGCCGGAATCGGTGGCTGCCCGAATGTGGGCGGAATCTGCATCGGCTGCACCATGCCGGGATTCCCCGACAAGTTCATGCCGTTCATGGATGAACCGCCGGGGGCTAAAGTTTCGTCCGCAGCGGTGGGTGCTTATGGCCGCGCCATTACCGCGTTGCGCACGCTGACTCAAGCCACTTGTAACAAGGAACCGAAATGGCGGCACTCGCGGTCGGAACTGACCACGGGCTATCACCCGAGGTCGTACTGAGCGTCTTACTTAGCCAAGACCTGAATAGAGATCATTTTGAACCGAGATCATAAGAGGAGCGATCGACCATGAGCACAATTACTGCACCGACCAAACAGGTCGACACAAAGGGCAGGAACCTCGTTGAGATGAACTGGGACCCGATCACTCGCATCGTGGGGAGCCTGGGCATTTTCACCAAGATCGACTTCGCAAATCACCAGGTCGCCGAATGCCACAGCACGTCGTCGATCTTCCGCGGCTACAGCATCTTCATGAAGGGAAAAGATCCACGCGACGCTCACTTCATCACCAGCCGCATCTGCGGCATCTGCGGCGACAATCACGCTACCTGCGCAACCTATGCGCAGAACATGGCATTCGGGGTACGGCCCCCTGCGATTGCCGAGTGGATCGTCAACCTCGGGGAGGCCGCCGAGTACATGTTCGATCACAATATTTTCCAGGACAATCTAGTCGGCGTGGATTTTTGTGAGCAGATGGTGAAGGAGACGAATCCGAAAGTTTGGGCAAAGGCTCAGGCGACCTTGGCGCCGCACTCTAATCAACACGGCTACCGTACCATCGCTGACATCATGACCGCGCTCAATCCGTTTACCGGCGCGTTCTATCGCGAGGCTCTGCAGATGAGCCGCATGACCCGCGAGATGTTCTGCCTGATGGAAGGCCGCCACGTGCATCCTTCGACGTTATATCCCGGCGGAGTGGGCACAGTTCCGACCATCCAGCTGTTCACGGATTATATTGTCCGACTGATGAAATATGTGGAGTTCATGAAGAAGGTCGTCCCCTTGCACGACGACATTTTCGACTTCTTCTACGAGGCCTTGCCCGGTTACGAAGAGGTTGGCCGGCGGCGCGTGCTGCTCGGATGCTGGGGTTCGTTCAATGACCCGGCGGCTTGCGATTACACCTACAAGAACATGACGGAGTGGGGCCGCAAGATGTACGTCACACCTGGCGTCGTGGTGGACGGCAAACTAGTCACGACAGACCTAGTGGACATTAATTTGAACATCCGCATCCTGCTCGGCAGTTCGTACTATGACGACTGGCAGACTTCGGAAACGTTTGTGAAGAGCGATCCGTTGGGGAATCCGGTAGACAAGCATCATCCGTGGAACCAGACCACGATTCCGCGTCCTCAGAAGCGCGACTTTGGAGGCAAGTACACGTGGGTAATGTCGCCACGTTGGCTCGACAAGCGCTCTGGCGACCATCTCGCACTTGACACCGGAGGCGGCCCAATAGCCCGGCTTTGGGCCACGGCACTCGCCGGATTGGTGGACATTGGCTACATCAAATCCACCGGACACGGCGTGAAGATGTATTTGCCCAAGACAACTTCCCTTCCCGAAGTCGAATTCGAGTGGAAGATTCCGAAGTGGAGCAACGCGATTGAGCGCGACCGCGCCCGCACCTATTTCCAGGTTTATGCCGCGTGCTGTGCACTTTACTTTGCGGAAAAGGCGCTCGAGGAATTGCATTCGGGCCGTACGAAAACCTGGAACGACTTTAAAGTGCCAGAAGAGGCGATCGGATGCGGCTTCCACGAAGCAGTACGCGGCGTTCTGTCGCACCACGTCGTGATCCGCAAAGGGAAAATCGCGAACTACCATCCGTATCCGCCAACCCCTTGGAATGCCAATCCGCGTGACGTTTATGGTACGCCAGGCCCGTACGAAGATGCCGTGCAGAATACGCCGATCTTCGAGGAGAATGGTCCCGACAAGTTCAAGGGAATTGATATTATGCGCGCGGTGCGAAGCTTTGATCCGTGCCTGCCTTGCGGGGTGCATATGTATCTGGGCAATGGCAAAACGCTCGAGACAAAACATTCGCCGATGTTTGGCCTTCAGCCGTAAACATCGGGAATGAAAAAGCGGGAGCGTTCCCTTCCGGAGCAGCGGGCAGGCTGAACGAATAGCGGATTGCTCCCGCTTCTCGAATTCTAGGGAGGATTGTGGTCAACGAAAAAGAATTCCCACAGCGAGTGCAGAAGATCGGCGAGTTGGTGCACGACCTGGAAACCATTGCAGATCCTGCGTCTCGGGCCGCAGCCAAGGAACTGGTGCAGTTGCTGATGGATCTGCACGGCACCGGTCTCGAACGAATTCTGGAAATTGTTTTCCATTCCGGCGATCAGGGATCGCGGGTAATTGACGACCTGGGGCAGGATCCACTGGTTAGCAGCCTGTTAATTCTCTATGGCCTGCATCCTGAGGAATTCCAGACGCGCCTCGAGCGAAAGCTGGAACAGGTTCGTTCCAAGCTTCACAAGATGGGCGCCGAAGCGAAATTGATCAGCGTGAACGGCAATGATGTGCGGTTGCGCGTCGCGGTAGACAGCCATGCGTGCGGTTCCACGAGTCGGACGATACGAACCACCGTGGAAGAAGCGGTCTATGAAGCTGCGCCCGACCTGACATCGTTGACCGTTGAAGGGCTGGAGGAGCCAAACCCGTCTGGCTTTGTGGCGGTGGAGAGGTTACTGGGAACCTCCTCGCCTCTCCAGCCCTTAGCGCTGCGCAGCGAAGGCATGGACTGAGAGTACGTCGTGATGGCAGATCACTGTGGCTCTGAAGAAGATGAAAACAGAACAGATTCCGGGAGTACCGCAGGCCTTCGAAAGGCTGCGCCAGTTCGCGCGCAAACCACAAAAGCGCGCCGAGCGATGTGAATTGTGCAGTCTCGAAATTGGTTCCGAACATCACCATCTCATTGAAGTTACCCAGCGCAAGCTTCTTTGCACATGTGGAGCGTGCGCCTTGCTGTTCAGCGGCCGGGCTGGACCTAAATACAAACGGGTGCCCCGTGACATCCAGCTGCTGGCCAACTTTCAGATGAGCGACGCCGAGTGGGACGGATTAATGATCCCCATCAACCTGGCTTTCTTTTTCCAGAACAGCCTCGACTCGCGCGTGAGCGCTTTCTATCCCAGCCCTGCAGGTGCCACGGAATCGTTATTGCCGCTCGAAGCCTGGAGCAGCATCGTTCAGGCCAATCCCGCGCTGAATTTGCTGGAGTCCGACGTCGAAGCACTGCTCGTAAACCGCGTTGGACAATCGCGCGGAGCGGGTCCTGCCGAGTATTACATTGTCCCGATCGACGCCTGCTATAAACTGGTCGGACTGATTCGCATTCACTGGCGCGGGCTGTCTGGGGGAACGGAAGTGTGGCAGGAAATCGGCAACTTCTTCTCCGATCTCCGTTCCAAAGCCAGCGTCGTGTCGGAGGGAACGCATGCCTGATCTTAGTTTCAAGGTCGAAGGCGCGGAGGTAGCTAAGTTTTCGGCCTCACCACAACTTGCGTTCAAGCTACGCATCACGAACGCGGACCCCGCGGAGACTGTTCATTCGGTCGCACTGCGTTGCCAGATTCAGATTGAAGTGACACGCCGGCGCTACGCCGCTGAAGAACAGGAAAACCTTCGCGACCTGTTTGGTGAGCCTGACCGCTGGAGTCAGACGCTGCGCAACCTGCTGTGGACTCATGTCAATGTAAACGTTCCTCCATTTAAGGGCGAGACTGTGGTGGAACTGCCTGTTCCTTGCACCTTTGATTTCAACGTGGGCGCGACAAAATATTTTCATGGCCTCGGCGATGGAGAAGTGCACTTGTGCCTGATGTTCAGCGGCACAATTTTTTATGCGGCCGAAGGCGAACCCTTGCAGGTCTCCCCTATTTCGTGGGAGAAGGACGCGCGCTTCAAGTTACCCGTCAAGGTATGGCGGGAAATGATGGACTCGTACTATCCCAACAGTGCATGGCTCTGTCTGCGCCGCGATCTGTTCGAACGGCTCTACGAATACAAGGTGCGGCACGGGATTCTGACCTGGGAGCAGGCGCTCGAGAACATGCTGCAGGCCGAAGAGGCGGTACGTTCATGAATCTCGCGCGTGTTGATCAGATCGCGAAGGCCGTGTTGTATGAGGGATACATGCTCTATCCCTACCGGCCTTCGTCGGTGAAGAATCAGCAGCGCTGGAATTTTGGTGTGGTTTATCCACCTGCCTACAGTGACGCGCAAGGCAGCGGCGAACCAACGCGCATGCAGACGGAATGCATGGTTTGTGGGAGTGCAAGCACTGTTGTCGAAGTGAAACTGCGATTCCTGCATTTGCAGACGCGCAGCAGGCGCCAGTCTTCTCCGGCGACAACTGGATCGCTGCCTAATTGCTGGCAAGAGGCGGTGGAACGGGACGTTCGCGTGCCAGAGGTTTCGCTTGAGCAACTCTGCGTCCAATCAGCCACACACTCTTTTGGGTTCCCGTCCCAGACGCAGGTTGGCTCCGAACACGATGCAGGAGCGAAAGTTGGAGCGATCGTCGAGTGTCGACAAGAGACGGTCGAAGGAATGGTCGATCTCTCGGCGCGACAAGTCGGCGACGGTTTGTTCAGAACCAGAGTTCTCGTGCGAAATGTCGTCTCCGTAGAAGGTGACCTGTGCCGCGATGAAGCGTTAACGCACTCTCTTGTCTCTGCACACCTGATTCTCGGTGTACAAAGAGGAGAGTTTGTCTCACTGCTAGAGCCGCCCGCAGAATTGCAGGAACTCGCGGCACAATGTCAGAACGTAGGTGTCTGGCCCGTGCTGGTCGGGGAACAAGGACAACGCGACACTCTTCTGGCTTCCCCAATTATTCTCTACGACTATCCGCAAATCGCACCTGAGAGCGCCGGCGATCTTTTCGACGGAACTGAAATCGACGAGATTCTTTCGCTGCGCATCATGACTCTCACCGACGAAGAGAAGAACGAGATACGCCAATTTGACGATCGTGCCCGGCAGATTCTCGAGCGGACTGATGCGATGCCCGCCGAACAGTTCATGAAGTTGCACGGTGCGATGCGCGGCATGCGCCCACTCAAGGAGGACAATCCATGAACGAGTGGGAGTGGCAGTTGCTGGAAGACAAGACCACTGTAGACCACTTGACCATCAGTGGTGCTGACGTGAAGGTTGGCGATCGAGTGCGCCTGCGTCCAAAGAAGCGCGGCGACGTGCTCGACATCGCCTTGGCCGGACAGATTGCGGTTATTGAGAGCATTGAGCAGGACTACGAGGGCAAGAGCCACGTCTGCGTAGTACTAGATGATGATCCAGGGCGAGATCTCGGAATGCTTCGGCAGCCAGGCCACCGGTTCTTTTTTGACTCGGAAGAAGTCGAGGCGTTGCCGCCGGAAGACGCTCGGGCCTGCGTTCCGACGCAACAGCCGAGGATTCTGGTGGCGGGCATCGGTAACATTTTTCTGGGCGATGACGGATTTGGGGTCGAAGTCGCGAAGCGATTGTCGGCGCACGTGTTCCCTGTCGGCGTAAAGGTCGTGGACTTTGGCATCCGCGGTTTCGATCTCGCATATGCGCTGCAGGATGGATACGAAACCACGATCCTGGTAGACGCGTACCCAAACGGTCAAACACCGGGGACTGTTTCGCTCGTAGAACCCGTTCTGAACGACTTTGAAAGTTCCCAGCAAGCCGTTGTGGAAACACATGGCATGAATCCGATGAATGTGTTGCGAATGGCGGCGGCAATGAATGGGCGGCTAAACAAGGTTCTGCTCGTAGGCTGTGAGCCCGCGACATTCGGCGGCGAAGAGGGACAGATGGGTTTGAGCGATACCGTCGAGGCGGCGGTCGAAGAAGCGGTGAAAATGGTTATCTCGGTGGTAGACACGATTCTGCAGCATCAACAGTAAAAGATCAAAAGAAGTTATCTTGAAAGGAGACCGCCGTGTCCGAAAACAACAACCACTCCAACTCTTCGACTGATAAGGACACTCTGTTCATGCTCGGTGGGGTCGCATGTATCGTGTTTGGCGCAGGTTTGATTCTTTCGAATCCAATGGTGCGACGTTACTTGGGGCAAGTCGGACTTGGAAACCTGGTACAGGACGTCCTGCCGGACCTGGATCGGTATCTTAAGTTGCGTTCGATGTAAGAGTCGTACACTGGTGCTGGGGACCCAATTTCGAAGGATGAAAGGGCTTCTGCCGTTCGACGTTTTGAACATAGCCTGACGGTGGTCGTGAAAGCATATGACGCCGCAGAACATATCTGTTCGATATGCGATCGATCCGAAAGCAAGTCAGTTTACAGTGCAGGCATTTGCCAGTGGCCTGATATCAGCGGTAGCCCACAGCCCGAAAATTGCCATACGGGAATGGACCGGGACTGTGAACTTCATCCCAGACACCTTGAGCGACGCGAAATTGAAAGTGGTGATAAAAACTTCGTCCCTCGAAGTGCTGGATGAACTGAGAGAGAGCGACCGGCGCGAACTCCAGCGCGTCATGAACGATGACGTGTTGGAGACCAGAAGATTTCCGGAGGTAGTATTTGAAAGTTCGGTGATCGGGGCGGACCGGCAGAAAGACTCGGTGTACCGCGTGAATGTCGAGGGAAGGCTCTCCCTTCACGGAATCACCAATGGACAGACATTCATTTCCCAGGTGGCGTTCGGAGTCGATTCATTCCGTGCGCATGGCGAGTTTACGTTGCTGCAGACCGACTACGGGATTCATGTCGCATCCATTGCGGGGGGCACGCTCAAACTGCAGGACGAACTGAAATTCCGGTTTTATGTAGTCGGGCGCAAACAAGGCTAAGAAGAGCGGCCTCGTCATTGGCTAAACCGAATAATGCCGGAGGATTTTACTGTGCATGCAACTGGGCCACTCTTGGAGGATGACACCGTTCGCTACGTAATCGACAGCAAGAGCAGTAAGTTCGTCGTGAAAGTATTCGCCACGGGCTTGCTCTCTGCCTTCGGACACGATCCCAAGATTGCGATCCGAGAGTTTCAGGGGAACGCATCGTTCAGCCCGAATGGCGGGGCCCTCGACGATGCGCGAGTGGATATCAGGATTCAGGCGAACTCCCTTGAAGTTGCCGACGATGTCAGTGACAAGGATCGACAAGATATCAATCATAGGATGCACACTGAGGTTTTGGAGAAAGAGCGCTTCCCTGAAATCGTGTATGAGTGCACTCGAGTAAAAACCAGCGGGAGCGCTGACCGCTACTGGGCCGCGTTGAACGGGGAATTGACGTTGCATGGCGTAACTCATCCTATGCCCGTCTCGGCGAGGGTGGTCATCGACGGCGACTCTCTGCGAGCTTGGGGCGAGTTCACGGTTCGGCAAAGCGAGTATGAGATAGCCCCAGTGTCCGCTGCTGGTGGGGCGATTCGCGTCAAAGATGAGCTCAAATGCACGTTCGATATCGTGGCGCGCAAGCAGGGATAACTCAGGTAGCGCAATGAGACAGGGCAACCGCGTCGAATCGAGCATGTGCCTGGCCGCACCTTCCGGCGGTATGATTGGCCTGTGGAATCTGCTAAGAAACACCGACAACTTTGCATGATCGAAGCGGACTTTGGATGGTGAGCGCTTATTCCATTCGAGTGCGGGGCGTGGTGCAGGGCGTCGGGTTCCGTCCTTTTGTCTATCGCTTGGCTCTTGCGAACACGCTGACTGGTTGGGTCCTTAATGGCGAAGAAGGCGTAGAGATTCATCTCGAGGGTGCCGAACCGCGTCTGAATGCCTTCGTCCGCGATCTCAAAAGCCACGCGCCTCCAGCCGCCAACATTGCAGACATCGAAATCCGGCCGGCCGAAGCAGTTGGTTTACACGACTTCACCATTCGCACGAGTGAGCATCGAGAGCAACCGACCGTTCGCATCTCACCGGATATTGCTGTCTGTGACGCGTGCCTCGAGGAACTCTTCGATCCTGCCAATCCGCGGTACGGGTATCCCTACATTAACTGCACGAACTGTGGGCCACGGTATTCGGTTGTATTAAGTCTGCCGTACGACCGTTGTAACACGACCATGAAGGCATGGCCGCTGGACGAATACTGTGGTTCCGAATATCACGACCCGAGCAATCGGAGATTTCATGCGCAACCCGTAGCCTGCCCGGTCTGCGGACCAAAGTATTTTCTGCACGAACGCGGAGAAACAACCGACGAGGGAGAGGCTGCCATACAACGCACCGCCTTGCTCTTGACTCACGGAAAGATTCTCGCGGTAAAGGGACTCGGGGGATTTCACCTGGCCTGCGACGCATCGAATCCTGCGACGGTTGCCATGCTGCGCGAGCGCAAATTCCGCAAAGAGAAGCCGTTCGCAGTTATGGTGCGAGATCTCAGCGTGGCTCGGAGCCTGGTTGAGCTTTCCAGCGAAGCTGAAGAGTTGCTGACGTCCGTGGCGCGACCCATCGTGCTGGCGCGCGCTAAGGCGAATCTCGAGGGCGTCGCTCCAGACAACACCGAACTAGGCTTGATGCTTCCGTATACGCCGCTCCATCACTTGCTGTTCGCTGCGGGAGCACCGCAAGCCCTGGTAATGACAAGCGCGAATCGTTCGAGCGAGCCGATTGCGTACGACGACGACGCGGCGCTTGAATATCTTTCCGGAATCGCGGATGCATTCTTGATCGGCCAGCGCCCGATCGCCCGGCGTGTGGATGATTCAGTTGTTCGTGACGGAACCTTTGGCCCTGCGATTCTTCGGCGGGCACGCGGCTACGCTCCTGGCGCGGTCGCGACTCTTCCGGTCGAGCATCCAATCCTGGCGGTGGGTCCAGATCTCAAGAACACGATCACTCTAGTGGTCGCTGGGCAAGCCTTCGTCAGTCAACACATCGGAGACTTGTCTCACTACGAGGCTCTACGCGCGTTTCGTGAAACGGTGCAAGATTTAGTTTCAATGTACGAGGTTTCGTGGGACGACCTGTTGGTCGTGCACGATTGTCACCCGCAATACGCGTCGACCGTGCACGCCGTAGAACTTCCTGCCGCACAAAAGCGATCGGTTCAGCATCATCGCGCTCATGTCGCTTCGGTTCTGGCGGAACGTGGTGAATGGGAAACCCGAGTCGCAGGTGTGAGCTTCGACGGCACTGGATACGGGGATGACGGCAGCATATGGGGTGGCGAGATCTTCGTCGGCAGCGTGGTGGAAGGTTTCGATCGCGTGGCGCACTTGCGCCCGGCGGTGCTTGCTGGCGGCGATGCGGCAGCGCAGTTTCCCGTTCAAGCGGCCGCTGGTTTCCTCGCGCAGATCGATGACGTACCCGACTTCACACGTCCCTCGTTTCGCTTCCCTGACCGCTACGGCCGCGCGCTTCAACTGATTCGCAAAAACGTTCGTACCTTCGGAACCACTTCCGTGGGACGCCTGTTTGACGCCGCTGCGGCGCTTCTCGGCTTCACCCGGCAAATCAGTTTTGAAGGTCAGGCGGCGATCTGGCTGGAGCAACTCGCCCGGACCTCAGAGCTAACAAAACCCTACCCATTTCCCTTCGCCGGGCAGCAACTTGATTTTCGACCGCTGCTGAAGGCGGTGGTGCAGGATCGTCTGCGGGAGAGAAATCCCGCCGAGATCGCACGCGCTTTCCAACGAGGTTTGGCCCAAGGTCTGCGGGATGCGGTTTTGGCAACGTGCGAAGCCCACCGCTTGGATACAGTTGTTCTTTCGGGTGGCGTTTTTCAGAACGAGTTGCTACTTGAGGATTTCAAGTCTGCGGTCGCGGTTGACAGCATATGCGTCTGGACGAATCGTGCGGTTCCTTCCAATGACGGGGGAGTCAGCCTGGGCCAGGCGGCGCTGGCGGCGTTTGGGAGGTTCGACGAAACCGTGTGAAACAAATGTCTCGACCTCTTCAGGTTTGCAGTGCACTCGGCTACTGTCGTCGCAGTATTGATCGGCGCGACGATGCTCCCTAACATTAAAGCAATGATTCGCAAACTCAACAACGGACAATATCGTTTGTACTCTCGCAAGAAGAATGCGAAGACAGGGAAAAGGCGGAACCTGGGAACATTCTCTAGCAGGCGCGCGGCCGAGGCACACGAGAGAGGGGTGCAATACTACAAGCATCACTGAGAGCGGGTCACTTCAACCCGCTGCTCGCAGAGTGGTTGTCCTTATTAATGTGAGTTCTTTACTTCGAGAAGTACAAGTCCCTGGACCGGAATTTCGAGCGTGAGCGATCCGCCCTTCACGTCGCGGGTTTCAGCGGGCGAAAGCCTTGCAGCCGCTCGGAGCTTGGCGACCTGCTCTTGCGTCGGATATCGCGGCGAGCCCATCGCCTCATATGCCTTGTGGACGTCGCCGTGTGCCGGATCTAGCCGCGTCACCTGAACCATGGAAGCGCTCGCGTGCTCGAACTTAAACGTTACTTCTTTCGCGGATTCTCCGGTATGAGACGGAGGTGCGATATTCCATGCGGCGACCACCAGTGTGCCATCCTGGCGGCGCGTAACGAGGGCGGAGTCGGAGGCCTCGTCGAGCCGCTGCTCGCCGAACTGGTGCAGAAGAAGAAAGGCATTGAAGGCTGGCTTCGGAATACCATCAGCCGCGATCAGGCCATACCCGCCATAAAAGGGCTGCTTTACGACCCCTTGCTCTTCAAAGACGTCGGAAAATGTCCAGTAAGACATCTCGTCCACCAAGCCGTCGCACTGCCGAATCGTGTCCGCAAGCCACGGACCCATGTAAGTTGAGTCGGTGACGTCTGGCTCGTTCTTGTAGCTTGCGTTGAACTCGGTCCAAAACAGCGGAAGGTTAGGCATCGAGGAAGACTTGATCTGATCGTGAACCTTTTTGACGGCGCGGCAGACCATCCGGTCTCGCGGAATTTCTTCGTGTGTTCCGAAGACATCTTCAGCCTTGTCGTTGCCATAAACGTGGGATGAGACGAAGTCGACAGGAACTTTGTTCTCGGCGCAATGCCGGATGAACACATCGGCCCATGCGGCCTGGGCAGTCGCAGGACCGCCAATACGAAGCCGCGGACTGACGGCCTTGATGTCGCGCGCAGTGTGGTCATAGAGTTCAAAGTACGTGGCCTGGTGCGGGTCGCCGGCCCAGAAATCAATGTTGGGCTCGTTCCAGACTTCGAAGTACCATTGCGATACTTCCTCGATCCCGTATCGCTCTATTAAGTGTCTCGTGAATTGCGTGATCAATTCGTCCCACTTCGTATAGTCCTTGGGTGGGGAAACATTTTGTTTGTACCAGAAGGCGTGCGGGGCATCCTTGGCGGCGAGTTTCTTAGGCATGAAACTCAGCTCCACGAATGGACGAACGCCGTTGGCAAGCAAGCCGTCGTATATCTGGTCAACATAGGAAAAGTTCAACACGGGCTTGCCTTGCGGATCTTCGTCGTAAACGCCAACCTCATCGTGAAAAATGGCATGAAAGCGAACGTATTCGATCGCGGTGATCTTTTTGGTTTCGCGGAGATCTTCGCGGTAGCTTTCGCGCAGCGAGAGAATGGCGCGTCCCGAGCCAAACATGTGCTCCCAAAAATGCGGCAGCGGATGCGCGGGCGCGGCGGCGTCAATGACGACGGTTTCCTTACTCTGGGACTGGGAGTGGAGGGGCGCCAAGAGGAACGCAGCTGAAAGAACAAGGGGCAGCGCGATAGTAACATCGATTCGGCAAAACTTGCGCATAGAATTCCTTCGAGTCTATAGGAAGAAAAAAGCGGGCGATAAGACATTCTCATCGCCCGGAGCAAATTCAAGAGTTAGAAACTGAGCCGCGCCTGGAATTCGATTACCCTACCGGCCAGGCCGTCAGACGAACGACCAAATTGGCCAGTGTTCGTAATGTCCGTTTGTGCGGTTGCCGGTATGAGTGGCGAAAGATTCAGAATGTTGAATGCATTGAAGAAATTGGCTCGAATCGCTAGCTTGGATCCTTCTCCAAAGAATCCAAATCGTGGGATCGCAAAATCCTTCCCAAAGGTGAGGTCGACCGATGTATAGCCAGGCCCGATGAAAATATTGCGGCAACGGCAGGCTGGACCTCGAGTGAATTGAGGAGGAGGAAGCGTAGTGGCCCCCGGGAAGCTGCCCGATGGGTCCGGAAAGACGCCGTTGATCCATTGTTGCTTTGACGGGCTTGCGATCACACCCCCCGCATACTCGAAAGGCATATCTGGAAGGGTACCATCGCCATTGCGATCTGTATTGAGATCGCAGCAGCCAATCAGGGCAGAGTAGGGGAAGCCCGAGTGTTTGCTCATGATGCCGCTGATGGTCCAGCCGCCGAGGGCTGTGCCCAGCAAATCGTGCCGGCCTCGAAGTATAGGAAGTTCCCACACTGCGTTCATGACAAAGTTATGAGCGATGTTGAAATCAGAATTGCCGCGATTGACCTCTTGATTGCCGGGATCTGTCTGCTGGAAGCCAACTTCGTACGACGACGTGTCAATCGCGTGACTCCACGTATAGTTCGCGCCGAATTGCAAACCGTGGTTGAACCTCCGAGTAACACTAAAAACCCCAGCATCATAGCTCGCATTCACATCGGGCAACGGGAAATAGAGATTGCTGAAGCGGTTGTTCCCTGTGGCATGTGGTGCTAAGCATGTGGGATTGGTGGAGCCGCACGGCAAACCATTGGAACCATTGTTCTGGAAAAAGTCTCTTGCACCGTCAAACGTATCCCCCGGCATAATTCGATTCAAATCGATCGTCCGAACCAGTTTCCGGGCCCTGCTTCCTTGGTATCCGACCTTGACGATGAGATCCTTTGCAGGTTCCAGCTGGACTTCAGAAGAGAAGATATAGACATACGGGTTCGGTTCGCTTGGTAACGCGCCGAATAGCGACACCTGATTCGTGGTTGCACAGCCGGGAACCGAGCACAGCGCACCATCGGGAGCAACACCGTTCGCAAAGGCAGGATTTACTGGGTAGCTGGTGGCCTGCCGGTTCGTCCCCAGCGTATAGAGGATGTTAGAACCGGGAGGTGGGCCCACGATCGGACCAGGATCGAAGAAGCAACAGGCGGCAGCCAAGGCAGAGTAAGGAGTATCCTGGCGCACGTTATCGAATACCACATCGCCGTTGCGGTTGAACGCGATGCCGAAGCCACCACGAACAACGACACGACCGCTGTAGCGTCCGGGACTCCAGGCATAACCGATGCGGGGGCCAAAACCATTACGATCCGGCTGATAGAGCTGATCGCCCTTCGGGCAGGCAGCCAAGGGGGCAATGTGAGCGCACACCGACCCGTTGATGAAACCCTGCGAACCAAAGACGTAGTTACTTATCGTGTTGTGGGATTCGGTCAGAGGGCTGAAATACTCCCAACGGAGGCCGAGATTGAGAGTGAGATTGGGTCGAACCTTCCAGTCGTCCTGCGCGAAGAGAGCATAGTCATTATCGCGGAAGTAGCGCCTTCCGTTGACTGCGCCACCGGTAGGATTCACCTGCACCTGTTCGTAGAAGCAGCAGGCATCATTGGCAAAATTCATCAGTCCGCGAAACTGATACTGCGGCCGTTCTGCTCCCGGTTCATTGTTATTGTTCTGTTGGCGGCTGGCCTGAACCCCAAACTTCCAAGCGTGCCGATTGTGGATCCAGCTGAATGACTCAGCCAGAGCGTAGGTATTCTGCGTGAGCGCTCCCGGAGTGGTGCCGCTCTGACCGATTCCAATAAAGCTGTCGTTGCTTCCGAACCCGCCAATATCGAAGTCAAAGAGCCGAACCTGTGGAATGCCGAAGTTTGTTTGACCCACCGGTTGCGTTTGATCGTAGCTGTAACGGGTGAAGTTGGCGCGCAATTCATTGAGCATTGTGTTACCGATGGTGCGCGTCCAGCCAAGCGTACCCGCATAATTCCGAGGTTCAAACGTCAGGTCCCCGATCGGTCTCTGCCCACCGTTGAAATTGTTTAGGCGGACAATATAGGTGCTTGCAAAGAACTGGTTCTTACCTTGGGTATAGTCCACACGACCGTTGTACTGATTTGCATTGGTTGTATTTGGAACGGTGAGATCAAAGACACCCCAGTCAGGAGTGCCGTCGGGACCGCTACCCGTTGCCGGGGTTCCCGCTGGGTACCATTTGCCTAACCCATAGCCTGGGGTCAAAGAACAGCAGTCTGTCTCTGATACGACGGACGAAATGCGGGGAGCTATTCCGGGAGTACTGAAGATCTGTGCAGCAATGCTTCCTGGATTTTGCGCAATGACGTACTGCTCGAATTGTGGTGTCTCCAGAGTCTGCGAACGGATCGGGACTGTATTGCTGAGCCGTACTCCCTCATAGGAGAAGAAAAAGAAAAGCCTGTTCTTGATGATTGGTCCACCGACGCTGCCGGCGAAATCGCGGTACTTCTGGTCCACTCGGTCCGGGCAATGGCTGGCTGTAATCGTAAACTGGCTCGGCGTTCCGGTCTCACAAGTGATTGGGGCAAGAGGCACGTTGGTCGGCCCATAGAACTTGTTGAAGGCGTTCAACCCCTTATCATTGATCTTGAAAAAAGCACTTCCATGCCAGTTATTGGTGCCGTTCTTGGAAATGACCTTGATCAAGGCGCCTGAGTTCCGGCCGTCTTGAGCTGAGTAACTGGCGGAGGAGACTGAGACTTCCTGCACAGATTCCTGATTCGGGGTAACAACCGCTGCACCGCCCCACTCAAGACTGTTAACGCTGACACCGTCCAACATAAAATTGTTTGAGGAAACACGTTGGCCGTTGGCGATGGCCTGCACCTGGTTCTCGGTCTGGAAGATCGAGTTATTCGATCCTCCCGGTCCCACCTGTTGCGGAATTGCTAAGGAGTTTCCATTCCCTTGGCGGGATGCGTCGCCGAAGACTCCCGGAGTAAGACGGATGAGTTCGTAAGGGTCCCTACCGAATTGCGGCAAATCGACGACCTGTTGCGCCGTGATGGTATTGTCAACATTCGCATTTTCGGTGGGAAGGGCCTCAGAGGTGCTTGAGACCTGGACTACCTCCTGCGCGGAACCGGCCTGAACCGTGATATCCAACCCCCGAGGTGCCTCGGCCGCTACTTCGACGTTGTTGGTGGTTTGCTTTTTGAAGCTGGCCGCCTCAACGTCCACTTTGTAGGTACCGGGAGGAAGACCTGGAATCGAATAGAATCCTGATCCACTGGTAAGCGTATCGCGACTGACGCCGGTGGCTTCATTGGTGACGGTCACCTTTGCGCCCACAACAGCGGCTCCGGATTTGTCGAGCACTGTGCCCTGGATGCCGGCTCCGTATTGGGCCCAGGCGGGCGCGGCCACAACCACTGCAAGTAAGAGTAGCAGCGGAGAACGATGCAGAATGCGGGTAAAGCGCATAGTAAACCTCCGAACAGTATTGTGGTAACGGGCCAGCCGTGAGGGGTCCGAACTTCGCCAGAGATGATTAAAAAACCAATGCCTGCCCACTACAGGATTGTCCGTACTTCTGTTGACAGAGTGCCGTATAAGGTTGCTTTTCAGGTGCGAATATTACGTGGCGGAAAGGCCACGAAACATTTCAGAATTGTTCACCTCTCGGCCCAGGGGCTTTCTTTGATTCTCGTGAAAAGGGTTTGATCAAGGGACATTGTGGACTCAATCGAGCGAGAAGTTCAAGGGGTCAATATGCATTTTTGCTGTTGAAAATGCGCAACACAGTCATCGTCATGATCTGAAGATCGAAGGTCAGGCTCCAATTGCGCAGATAATACAGGTCGTACTCCACGCGCTTCGCGATCGAAGTGTCTCCGCGCCAGCCGTTCACCTGCGCCCAGCCGGTGATCCCCACTTTGAAGAAGTGGCGTGAATTGTATTGGTCGACTCTCTCGAGATGACGCTCGACGAAGTGCGGCATTTCGGGGCGCGGGCCGACAATGCTCATGTGACCCCAGAGGACATTGAAGAATTGGGGCAGTTCATCGACATTCAACTTGCGAAGAATCGACCCCACCCGTGTGCAGCGGGGGTCTCCGGGAGTCGTCCAGCCCCACTCTGGTTGGCCCGGAGTCAGAGCCTTCATCGTGCGGAATTTAAGCATGCGGAAGATTCGCCCATTCAGCCCAACTCGATTCTGCGCAAAGAACACCGGCCCGGGGCTTTCCAATTTAATGGCTAGTGCAACCAACAGCATCAGAGGCGAAGTCAATAGCAGCACAAATACGGAGAACCCGATATCGAAGATGCGCTTCGGAACAAGATAAGGACCACTCTCCGCGAGCGTCGGACGAAGGTCAAGCATGTGGATTCCGCCCAAGTCGATCAGCCGGTCGCGAATGCCTACGCCGTCTCCGAGGTCGATCACGACTCGGGTCGGCACGCAAAGTTTTTCCAACGTGGGAGCGATTTTCTGAACCTCGCTTAAACGAGCGGCAGGCAGAGCAATAATCACGTCATCAATGGCATGCCCGTTCGAGAAGTTGGGAACCTGGTCGGTTTCAAACACAGGACCATCTACCGCGACTTCCTGACCGGGCAGGCGCACGAAGCCCACGACCTTGCAAGGCAGCACCTCGCCATGTACTAACGATGCGGCGACCCGGCTAGCAAACTGGTCGGTTCCAACCATCAGAATCTTGACTTCGTTCCGCCCGCTCTTCCGCATCGATTCGAGCAGTACGCGGAACATGACGCGAGCAATCGTTGCCAGAATAAAAAGGGTGATCGCACTAATGCCCACTACAAGCCGTGAATAACTTGCCTGCCGGTACAGGAAGCCAAGGGCCATCACAATCCCGTAGGTGAACCCGATCGCCTCTAACAGCCGTCGGCTTTTCTTAAAGGGCGCGTATAGATTTTCTACGCTCCAAAGGCCGAACTCTTCCGCGGCGATCGCCCAAACGATCGTGGTCAGCAGCATGATGCCCAGATACGAAGGCAAACCGACGGGCGCTCTGCGCGACAGAAAGAGGTTGTAGCCAAAGCGCAGCTTTACGGCAATGAAGTACGCACATGCGGGCAGGAGCAGAGTGAGGACTCTTAAATAAAAGCGTACATAACTAAGACGACTTCGAATCATGCAAAATAGCTTTCAGGCCCAATTGACGAAGTGGCCCGATGCTTCCTTTGCCTACCCCAATCTGCTATATCATCCAAAAACCCGATAGGCACTCAGACGGCGCTTCAGTGCGAGCGGCAGACACGCTTGATTCAAGCCGAGAAACAATCCCGCCGACTTTGCCAAGTCCTGCTGAATTCCTTCGCCCGCCGATTGCTTGTCTTCAGTACGTCTGATCTTCTTCTGAATCAACCTCCACGCGTCGCGCGACAATGAGCTTCTGGTCCCGGGCGCGTCCCAAATTTTCAGCAACTTCAGCGTGTAGCCAATGTCAAAGTAGCGTTTGAAGAGTCCGAGGGTGCTGTGGTTGTGCGAGTGAATGACAGCGGCTTCCGGGTCATACACAATCTTCCAGCCGCTATCGAGTATTCGTTTCGCGATGCCCATATCCTCGAACACCTTGAGTTCCTCAGGAAACTGCGTCGCCTGCCAGACGCAGCGGCGAATTGCAGAATTGACATTGGAAAAATGATAGAAGCGGTATCCGAGGCCGTTGCGATGTGCGGGATCTTTGACGACCTTGTGATTACCGTAAATCGTGTCGAGCGTATCCTGGCGCTCAACGCGTGAACCCGGCTTTGGGATCTGTCGTCCATAGACAGCTCCGACTTTGGGGTCATCAAAGTTCGAGATCAGTTTGCTGAGCCAGACATCGGTAGCCGGAACAGCATCCTGCGAAAGAAAAATCAGGATCTCTCCAGTAGCTAGACTGGCTGCGAAATTTCTGGTTCGCGAATGATGAAATGCTTCAGGAGGGATTTCTTTCAGCTGCAGTGGGTAACGGCGTAGAACATCGAGTGTGCCATCGATCGATCCTGAATCGACGGCGATCACCTCATAGCGCGCAACTTGCTGCTGACCGTAAAGTGCCGGCAGGAGGCGCTCAAGATCATCTGCACCGTTCCTCGTGAGAAGGATAACTGACAATACAACCATGCGAACCTTGCACAAAGCCGCCTATAGAATATCGGCTCGTTTCGAAGCGTGATTTGCCGTCCTTTGAGATGCGCAATAGGGCCGAAAGGCTTATTCCCAAGAAGAACGAAGTTTCCTCCATTTGGCTGCGAAAACCGGCTGCATCAGAGCGAGCATTCGCTCATTGCCGACGGTCTTTGCCTTTTGAATCTCCCTACGCTTCCGCCACAACGTGGGAACGTGCCTGATTACGTCCAACTTGCCCCTGAGAAAAGCCGCACCCGAACCCAGCCTGGCGAAATAAATTCCTGCGCCGACCTCATACAGCAAGCGTTGCAGAGCTAAACGGAGCATCAAGCCGATCGGCATGTTCTTGAGGTACACAAACTCAATGTTCCGTTGTGAGTAGAAGACTTGCCGAGCAGGCCGAGTGCCTAACGTAGCCCGGTAACGATGGAAGACGATGGCGGTGGGAATGTAGACGCACGAATAACCGCGAAGTTGCGCACGAAAACTCAAATCCACGTCCTCGTAAACCATAAAGAAATCCGGGTCGAGGAATCCAATATCCTTTAGCATGCTCCGGCGATAGGCGACGGCGCCTCCGCATGCGCCAAATACTTCGCGAGCCGTGGTCCAAGCGGGGCCATCGAGTTCGTCTCGGCCCAAGTCCAGCGTGTTGCCCGCAGTCGCCACCGCGAACCCGCAGTTCTCGATGCGCTCACGAGTATTGAAATACATCATCTTCGACGCGAAGCTGCCGGCGTCAGGAAATCGACGAGTCGCTTTGTGAATCTCTTCGAGCCAAGATGGGTGGGCTTCGGTGTCATTGTTCAGCAAGATGATGAGATTCCCTTCCGCGAGTTCGTAGCCAGCGATATTGCCACCCGTGAACCCGCGGTTTTCTGCCAACGTCACCAATCTGACTTCTGGAAACTGTTCGCGGATGTAGTCAGTTGATCCGTCCGTCGAACCATTGTCGACAACGATCGTTTCGAAGTCACGGAACGTCTGCCGCCTGAGCGCACCAAGACAATCGTCGAGAAAATGCTTCCCGTTCCAGTTCACGACGATGATGCTCATCTCAGGCATAGGCTTTCGCAGACTCACGTCGCTTGCGTCGGCCCCTTTCTGTGCGGAATTGCCCTTGTCATAGTTCGCACTGGCACAATGCAACGCTTTTGAACAAAGGCTTCGATGCCCAATTGCCCGAGCGTCGGCAGATAGACGAAGAAATCCCAGAAGAAAATCAGTGACATCGCCGATAGCACGATTGGCGATATCAGCAAGTAACGACTGATGCGTTCCCGGTTGACGAGGAACCCACTCAGGAGACCCAGTCCAAAATTCGCCGCCACGACGCCGAACCACGAAAAATCGAGAAAGTATGTGGCCAGATAGGTGTGAACGCCATCGATGATGTGCGAATCAGACATTGGCGCCTCGTGAGGATTCAACGGCGCCCAAAACGCCGGCAAAACGGGATACAGGAACGAAAGCGTAGGCTCGGTAAAGTGCGATCCGTGGATGATCCAGCAAAAATTTGAAATCGGAACCGAGATATACGTGATCGGCCAGAGCAACGTCATAGGCCACGAGCGGAACTCGGGCTTGATCTCCATGTAGGAGAGAAATATCTCCTGCGGGGTTCGGGAGTTTCCGATCAGATTGAGCAGCGCTATGGCCACGATTAGAACAACCAGCGCACGAAGGTAGATCTTTCGACTGGACACGGAACTTCGAATGCAATTCAGGATGACGGCTTGCGCGATAGCCATCAACAGCGGCCCGCGGAGGACATAAACGACCATAATACCCAGCGCAAAGGCAGAGCCTAGCCAGCGCCTCAAACGCGAAGACTCTAGCAACGAATTTAAGAACAGGGCGCCAAGCATGGGTTGAAGCGCCTGTTTGAAACGTCCGTATTCCTGGTAATCGTAGGTAGAGAAGCCGAAAAAGCCCGCAAGCGGCGGAAGGCCGAAGGCAAAATAGTTGTAGACCACAAGCAATAAAGAGCCGACGGCGAGAATCCAAATGCTTTTTCGCAGTGGCCCGGTACGGATCGCGTATCTGAGAGGTACGGGCGGCAAGTCATTGGCGTCGTCTGAACGCCTCACGGCTGCAAAACCCAGCAACATGGACACCACCGACACAACAAATACAGAGAGACCAAGCGCTCGATCGGGAAACGTGGACCAGGAAACCTGGAGTTCCAGCGTGGCCAGCATGATGATCCACGTCCCAACAAACAAATAGACCGGATGGCAAAAAAAAGGCAGGTGCGATGACGGGCGCATTCGAAAGATCCGATTTGCTGTATTCACAATTGCCTCAGTGCCCAATGTGATTCACTCGAAGGATTTGCGGTGTTGGAAAAGTCCAGCCAAGTCCTTGGCGACGCTCTGCCATCCCTCTGAATAACGCCAGTAGCCGCGATTCACAATCTCACGAAGAACTCTTGGAATTCGTGCAACGCTGGTTCGCGACAAACCTGCGCGGTGCTCGCGGTGTGAGATTTTGTTCTTAATCTCTCTGAGACCGCGCTCAGCGTATGGGAAGTCAGCCCGCCGCTGTTCCAGCCTTTCGTATAGCTGGTTGAACCGCTCAGTCTCTTGCCGGTAAAAAAGAGGTCCCGTACGGCGAGCACTCTGGAATCGAGCCCGTAGCGTTGCGTGCCCGGGACCAACCTGTTGACTCGCGTGCCGGCGGTACTGCATAAGCGGCTCGGA
>Ga0207664_10000232_pt1 | contig 42208 bp, 36 predicted proteins | sample LARL83metaG_FD_184349 | JGI IMG/M metagenome (GOLD analysis project Ga0207664, IMG submission 184349) | Corn, switchgrass and miscanthus rhizosphere microbial communities from Kellogg Biological Station, Michigan, USA - LAR L8-3 metaG... | ecosystem: Host-associated > Plants > Roots >...
TCTTCAGCGTCGATCCCAGCGCCAGCGCGGCGGCGCCGGCCCACAGCAGCGCCAGCAGCCAGGCGCTGCGCCGCCGCCGCGACACGATCAGCCCGGCCACCGCCAGCACGGACAGCACCAGGCCGAACGCCGGAATCCCGTCTGTGATCGCCCCCCGGTAGCTGACCGGCTTCAGCGCGCCCAGACCGAGCTGGACCACGCGCGGGGAAGCGCCGAACATCCCGGAGAGGGACGGGTTGTAGCTCACATAGTTTTCGACTACCTCCCGGGGCGGGAAGGACGTGCCGCCAGAGCGGGACTGCACCACCATCGCCACGATCTGCGGGCTGGCCACGACCAGGGCAACCGCCACGGCGCCAGCCGCGGCCGCCAGCTTCCTGGCCCGGCCCGGCGTTCCGGCCGCAGGCCGGCCAGCGAGCCAGGGCACCAGGACCAGCACCACCAGGATCCCGGCCAGGACGGCGGTCTCCTGGTCGGTCAGCAAGCTGGCGGCCAGCACGAGGCCCAGGATCACTGCCTGCCGCAGGCCCGGGCGGCGGCGCAGCCGCACCGCGGCCTCCAGGGCCAGCGGCAAGAAGAGCACCCCCGCGGCCAGGTTGAGCTGATACCAGGCCAGCCAGGTGAGCATAGAGGACAAGCCGAAGAACCCGCCCGCCGCGATCGCCCCGGCCTGCGTGCGCAGCCACAGCCGCCCCACCCGGTACATGGCATAGCACAACAACCCCGGCAAGAGCACCGACAACAAGTTGTAGGAGAGGGCCGGGCCGAACGCCAGCGTGACCGGCGCCAGCAGCACGCCCTCCAGCGGCATCAGCGCGTGATAACCCAGCTCGGTCCCGGCCGGCGCGGCGATCAAGCGGGTGAACCACGGGTCGCCCAGGTGGGTGACCTGGTGCGCCATCCACCAAAAGCCCCACACGTAGGAGCCGCCGTCCCGGGTGGCGGGCAGCCTGCCCTCGGTCAGCCAGGTGGCCCGCGGCCAGGTCACCGCGATCCCGGCCACCAGGTAGCCGGCCAGCACGGCCAGCTGACGGGCCACCGGGCTCGCCGCCGCCGCCCGCCGGGCCCGGCGCAGGCCGGTCAGCCTGCCCCCGGGGGCTTCCCCCGGCGACGCAACGGCCCGCGGATCCCCGTCACGACGACGTGTGTCGGTCACGCCTCGTCCCCCGTGGGTAATTGAGAGCGTGCCCGGCGAGCGCGCCCGAACCAAGGTTGACCCCCGCTTCCTGCCGGGCCGCCATAATTCCTTATGCTCCTCAGCATTAATCGCCGTGCTATACCGTTAGGCCGACCTGCCATTCCCGAATTGCAAAAGGGCATGATCAACTACGGGTTTGGCTCATCAACCCCGGTGGTTCTAGCCGTCTTCGGCGTCCTACTAGAGAGACGCTCCGGACCCCCGGAAAAGTGCTTTGGCTTAGGGTCCGTAACCGATTTTTTATGATCAATTTGCTGTCGGCTTGCCGCTGCCCGCTCCGGCCGGGCCGGGCGCTGGTTCCCACTGCGGGCACCACGGCCGGTAGAGTCCGGTCATCGGGGTCATCAGGCCGCGGTCAAAGCCATGCTGACAGGCGCCCGGGCCGCACCGCGCGGCGGCGTCACGAGGAGAACGTGCAGTGGTCAAGTTCGTTTACGACTTCACTGAGGGCAACAAAGATCTGCGGGATCTCCTGGGCGGAAAGGGAGCAAACCTCGCCGAGATGACCAATCTCGGCCTGCCGGTGCCGCCCGGCTTCACGATCACGACCGATGCCTGCCGCCACTACCTGGAGCAGGGCGCCATGCCCGACGGCCTGGAGGACGAGGTCACGGCTCACCTGCGCGAGCTGGAAGCGGCCATGGGCCGCAAGCTCGGCGACCCGGCGGATCCGCTGCTGGTCAGCGTCAGGTCCGGGGCGAAGTTCTCCATGCCCGGCATGATGGAGACCGTCCTGAACATCGGACTGTCGGACGAGTCGGTGCACGGGCTGGCCAAGCAGGCCGACAACGAGCGGTTCGCCTGGGACTCGTACCGCCGCCTGATCCAGATGTTCGGCAAGACGGTCCTCGGCATCGACGGCGACGCCTTCGAGCACGCGATCGAGGCGGCCAAGCAGGCGAAGGGAACCCGCAGCGACCTGGATCTCGATGCCGCCGACCTGAGCGAGCTGGTTGAGACGTTCAAGGGCATCGTGCGTGAGCACTCCGGACGCGACTTCCCGCAGCAGCCGCGCGAGCAGATGGACCTCGCGATCGGCGCCGTGTTCGGGTCGTGGAACGCCGACCGGGCCATCCTGTACCGGCGGCAGGAGCGGATTCCCGCCGACCTCGGCACGGCGGTCAACGTGGTGGCGATGGTGTTCGGCAACCTGGGCATGGACTCGGGGACCGGCGTCGCCTTCACCCGGGATCCCGGCACCGGCCAGCAGGGCGTGTATGGCGACTACCTGCAGAACGCGCAGGGCGAAGACGTGGTGGCCGGCATCCGCAATACCGTCCCGCTACAGGATCTCGAGCAGATCGACCAGGCGTCTTACGACCAGCTCATGCAGATCATGCGGACGCTGGAGAACCACTACCGCGATCTGTGCGACATCGAGTTCACCATCGAACGCGGCAAGCTGTGGATGCTGCAGACCCGCGTGGGCAAGCGGACCGCGGCCGCCGCGTTCCGGATCGCCACCCAGCTCGTCGCCCAGGGCCTGATCGATGACGACGAGGCACTGACCCGGGTCACCGGGGCGCAGCTCGCCCAGCTGATGTTCCCCCGGTTCGACGCCGGTGCCGACGCCACCAAGATCACAACCGGGATCAGCGCCTCGCCTGGGGCGGCCGTCGGTCGGGCCGTGTTCGATTCGGCCCGCGCGGTCGAGCGGGCCGGGCAAGGCGAGAAGGTCATCCTGGTCCGGCGCGAGACCAACCCCGACGACCTGCACGGCATGATCGCTTCGCAGGGCATACTCACCAGCCGGGGCGGCAAGACCAGCCACGCCGCCGTGGTGGCCCGCGGCATGGGCAAGACCTGCGTGTGCGGCGCCGACGAGCTCGACGTGGATACGAAGGCCGGCCGGTTCACCGCGCCCGGCGGGGTCACCGTGAACGACGGCGACGTGATCTCCATCGACGGGTCGAGCGGCACGGTCTACCTGGGTGAGGTGCCGGTGGTGGCCTCCCAGGTCGTGCAGTACTTCGAGGGCAAGCTCGACCCGGCCTCCGACCAGGCCGGCGAGCTCGTCCAGGCCGTGCACCAGATCATGGGGTACGCGGACGCGCGGCGGCGGCTGGGCGTGCGCGCGAACGCCGACACCGGCGAGGACTGCGCCCGGGCGCGCCGGTTCGGGGCCGGCGGCGTCGGCCTGGTGCGCACCGAGCACATGTTCCTGGGGGAGCGGCGGCAGCTGGTCGAGCGGCTCATCCTGGCCGATGACGATGCCGCCCGGCAGGCCGCCCTCGACGCACTCGAGCCGCTGCAGCGCGGCGACTTCGTGGAGATCCTGGAGGCGATGGACGGCCTGCCGGTCACCATCCGGCTGATCGACCCGCCGCTGCACGAGTTCCTGCCCGATCTCACCGAGCTGTCGGTCAAGGTGGCGCTGGCAGAGAAGGGGGCCGGCGGGGCGACCGACCAGGACCGTAAGCTGCTCGACGCGGTGCGCAGGCTGCACGAGCAGAACCCGATGCTCGGGCTGCGCGGTGTCCGGCTCGGCCTGGTCATCCCCGGCCTGTTCGCCATGCAGGTCCGGGCGATCGCGCACGCCGCCGCCGACCGGACGAAGGCGGGCGGCGACCCGCACCCTGAGATCATGATTCCGCTGGTCGGCGCGGTGCAGGAACTCGAGATCGCCCGCGAGGAGGCCGAGAAGGTGCTCGCCCAGGTGGCCGAGGAGACCGGCACCGACGTACCCACGCTCATCGGCACGATGATCGAGGTGCCGAGGGCGGCGCTGACCGCCGGGGAGATCGCCCAGTGCGCCGAGTTCTTCTCGTTCGGCACCAACGACCTGACCCAGATGGGCTGGGGCTTCTCCCGCGACGACGTGGAGGGGGCATTCTTCAGCCGCTACATCGACCTGGGCATCTTCGGCGTGTCGCCGTTCGAGACTATCGACGTGGACGGCGTCGGGCGGCTGGTCCGCATCGCGGTCGAGGAGGGCCGCGCGGCGCGGCCGGACCTCAAGATCGGCGTCTGCGGAGAGCACGGCGGCGACCCGGACTCGGTGCACTTCTTCCACCGGGCCGGGCTCGACTACGTGTCCTGCTCGCCGTTCCGCGTCCCGGTGGCCAGGCTGGAAGCCGGCCGGGCCGCGGTCGAGACCGGAAAGGGCAGCGACAGCAGGTGACGCAGGCGGTGCCCCGGCGGCCGCCGGGCAGGTGAGCACCGACTCCGGCTACGACCGGGCCGCGACCGCGCGCTGGGTGGCCGAGCCGCCCAACAGCAGCGGCCGCGGCACCTTCGAGCGGGACCGGGCGCGCGTCCTGCACAGCTCCGCGCTGCGCAGGCTGGCGGCCAAGACGCAGGTGGTGTCGCCCGGCTCGGGAGATTTCCCGCGGACCAGGCTGACCCACTCTCTGGAATGCGCCCAGATCGGCCGGGAGCTCGGCGCGGCGCTCGGCTGTGATCCCGACCTGGTGGACGCGGCCTGCCTGGCGCACGACCTTGGCCACCCTCCGTTCGGACACAACGGAGAATCGGCGCTTGCCGTCCTGGCCGTGGACTGCGGCGGGTTCGAGGGCAACGCGCAGAGCCTGCGCCTGCTCACCCGGCTGGAGACGAAGGTGCCCGGGTCCGGGCTCAACCTGGCCCGGGCCACCCTCGACGCCACCCTCAAGTACCCGTGGATCGCCGGGCACGGCCCGGCGGGCACGGCCAAGTACGGCGCGTACGCCGAGGACGCCGAGGTCTTCGCCTGGATCCGGCGCGACGCCCCGCCCGGTCGGGCCTGCCTGGAGGGGCAGGCCATGGACTGGGCCGACGACGTGGCGTACTCGGTGCACGACCTGGAGGACGGGCTGCAGGCCGGCCTGATCACGATGGCCGGGCTCCGCGACCGGAGCCAGCGGGAAGCGGTGGCCGAGCTCACCATGACCAGCTACTGCGACCCGGGCTCGGTCACGGTCGGCGAGCTCGGTGAGGTGTTCGACCGGCTGCTCGACCTGGACTGCTGGCCGGACGGATTCGACGGCGGCCCCGCGTCGCTGGCCGCGCTGAAGAAGCTGACCAGCGACCTGATCGGCCGGTTCTGCCAGGCCGCGCAGGCGGCGACGCTGGCGGCCTCGGCCGGGCGTGGCGGGCTGACCAGGTACGCCGCGGATCTTGTGGTGCCGCGTGCGCAGCGGCTGGAGTGCGCCCTGCTCAAGGGGGTGACCGCGTGCTACGTGATGAGCCGGGCCGGGGTCGTGGCGGCGCAGGCCGCCGAGCGCGATCTGGTGGCCGAGCTGGCGTCGGCGATCGAGGCGGGTGCGCCTGAGACGCTGGACCCGGTGCTGCGGCCGGCCTGGGAGGTGGCAGGTTCTGCCCAGGCACAGCGGCGCGTCGTGATAGACCAGGTGGCCTCGCTGACGGATACGTCCGCCAAGGCCTGGTACCGGCGGCTGTGCCGGTGACTGTGAAAGGGGGCCGCGATGGCCGCGGAGCCTAGCTATGTGATCGTGGGCGCCAGCCTGGCCGGGGCCAAGGCGGTGGAGACGCTGCGGGAGGAGGGCTTCGGCGGCTCGATCCTGCTGGCCGGCGCCGAGCCGGAACGGCCGTACGAGCGGCCCCCGCTGTCCAAGGGCTACCTGCTCGGCCGGGACGACAGAGAATCGATCTTCGTACACGATGCGGGCTGGTACGCCGCGCACGACGTGGACCTTCGGCTCGGCGTGCGGGCGGTGCGCATCGACCGGCCCGGGCGGGCGGTGGAGCTGTCCGACGGCAGCCGGATCGGCTACGACAAGCTGCTCCTCAGCAACGGTGCCTCGCCGCGCTCTCTGGATGTGCCGGGCGATGGCCTGGACGGCGTGCTCTACCTGCGCACCGTCCAGGACTCCGAGCGGCTGTCGGCGGCCATCCGGGCGGGCGGCACGGTGGTCGTCGCCGGGGCCGGCTGGATCGGGCTGGAGACTGCCGCGGCCGCCCGCGAGTTCGGCTGCGAGGTGACGGTGATCGAGCCCGAGTTCGGCGCGCTGATCCGGTCGATCGGTCCCGAGGTCGGCCGCGTGTTCACCGACCTGCACCGCGAACACGGGGTGACGTTCAGGTTCGGCGAGAGCGCGCGCGAGTTCCGCGGCGCCGGAGGCCGGCTGCGCGCCGTGGTCACGGCGGACGGTACCGAGCTGCCGGCGGACATCGCGGTCATCGGGATCGGCGTGGTGCCGAATTCCGTACTGGCCGAGGAGGCCGGGCTCGAGGTCGGCAACGGCATCCTGACCGATGCCATGCTGCGTACCTCCGATCCGGACATCTACGCGGCCGGCGACGTGGCGAACGCGTTCAACCCGCTGCTTCGCCGCCGGGCGCGGGTAGAGCACTGGGCGAACGCGCTGGCTGGCGGCCCGGCCGCGGCACGCTCCATGCTGGGCGGGGATGCGCCCTACGACCCGGTGCCCTATTTCTACAGCGACCAGTACGACCTGGGCATGGAGACGGCCGGGCTGCCCGAGCCGGGCCGCTACGACGAGATCGTCTACCGCGGCAACGTCGATGCCCGGGAGTTCATCGCGTTCTGGCTCGACCGCGGGGCCGTGGTGGCCGGGATGAATGTCAACGTCTGGGACGTGAACGACGACATCCAGGCGCTAATCCGGGCCGGGGCCGCGGGGGCGCGCCCCGACCCGGTCAGGCTCGCCGACCCGGACGTCCCGCTGACCGAGGTATGACGCACGCTTTCCGGGCGCGACCCTACCGGCGCAGCGTCAGCGACTGGAAGTGCTGCCGCTGCGGCGCGACGACGTGGAAGTCCACGATGTCGAAGCGCTGGCGGGCAAATTGCTGGATCTGCTCGTCGGTGCGCCAGGAGAAGAACCGAGGCGGGTGATGGATGCCATCCTCGAACGGTCCCTCCTCCGCCACGTCGTGGCCGTAGACGCCGAGGAAGAACAGCCCGCCGGGCCGCAGCACGGACGCGATGACCTCACCGGCCGCGGGCAGGTCGGCGTTCGGCACGTGCAGCAGGCAGTTCAGCGCGTAGACCGCGTCGAACGACTCGGCCGGGAAGTCCAGGTGCAGGAGGTCCATCACCCGGGCGTCGAGGCCCTTCTCGCGACAGCAGGCAACCATCTTCGGTGACAGGTCGGTGGCCACGACCTGGAGGCCTTGCCCGGCGAAGAACACGCTGTCCTGTCCGGTGCCCGCGCCGAGCTCAAGCAGCCGTTGGCAGCCCTCGTCCCGCAGCCGGCGCAGGAAGCCGGCGCGTTCGGTGATCTTCCACGGCGCCTTCTCCGTCCGGTCCCGGTGCTCGACCGCCCCGTCATACGCCGTGCGCAGGCTTTCCGTTACGTCCTGGTAGCGAGGGTTCATCCGCCCTGGCCTGCTTCCGTTTCGTACTTGGTGGCCGCGGGGCCGAGGATCGCCGCCAGCACGCGATCGGTATCGGCAAGATCGGGCAGCAGGGCGTGCGGGCCGGCCGCGGCGAGTTCGGCGGCCGTGGATTCGCCGGTGGCTACGGCGACCGCCCGGGCCCGGCCAGCGAGCGCGGCCCGCACGTCGAACGGGGTGTCCCCGACGACCACGGTCGCCTCACCGCTGAAGTCCTCGTGGTAGGCCGTCGCCGCGGCCCGCCGGGCGAGCCGGACAAGCTCGACCCGGTCCTCGTGCGCGTCGCCGTAGGCCCCGGCGTCCAGGTCGAGGTAGCCGGCCAGGCCCAGCGCACCCAGCTTCACCTCGGCTAGCGGCCGGATGTTGCCGGTAAGAACGGACTGCACCACCCGGCCTGGGCTCGCCCCGTCGAAAGCCGCCGCAGGCGCGGAAAACCGGGATAGCGCGGTGAGCGTCTCCGCGGCGCCGGGCAGCACCCGGCCCTTGGCCCTGACCCGCTCGCCGAACTGCGGCGCCTGCGCGGTGAGCCCGTCGATGAACGCGTCGACGTGGCGGCCGGGCTCGCCGATTCCCGCTCCCCTCAGCGTGTCCAGGATGATGGCGCGGTCGGTGCGCCCGGCCATCGGGGCCACCGCGGGCAGCTCGCGCCCGAACAGCCCGGCGAAGACCACGCCGTACAGGTGGTGGCTGAGGCCGCCGGCGTTGATCAGCGTGTGGTCGATGTCCCACAGGACGAGATGCCCGCGCACCCGGCGACGGTACCAGTGTGATCGGTGCCGTCCGTCGCCGGGAGACTGACGGCGGGAAGGACTAGACTCGCCGCGTCGGAACCAGGGCGACGGGCGGCATAGGGCGGAGGCGGAGGTGGCTGGCCGAATCCGCGACGAGGACATCGCCGCCGTGCGGGAGCGCTCGCCCATCGACGAGGTCGTGGGCGACTACCTGCAACTGCGCAACGCCGGGGGCGGATCGCTCAAGGGGCTGTGCCCTTTCCACGACGAGAAGACCCCGTCGTTCAACGTCACGCCAAGTCGTGGACTTTTCTACTGCTTCTCCTGCGCCGAAGGCGGCGACGTCATCTCGTTCGTGCAGAAGGTCGACAACCTGTCGTTCGCCGAGGCGGTCGAGCGACTCGCGGCCCGGGCGAGTATCGAGCTCCGCTACGAGCAGGGCGGCCACGTGCCCGGCCAGGAGCAGAGCCTGCGCCGCAGGCTCATCGCCGCGCACCGGGCGGCGGCGGATTTTTATTCTGAACGGCTCCGGTCGGCCGACGCTGTCGCCGGGCGCGACTTTCTCGCCGCACGCGGATTCGATCTGGAGCAGGCCGGGAGCTTCGGCGTCGGATACGCGCCGGACTCCTGGGAGGCGCTCACCGGCCACCTGCGCGGCCGCGGCTTCACCGACGCCGAGCTGCTGACCGGGGGGCTGGCCCGGGAGGGCAGGCGGGGACCGGTGGACAGGTTCCGGGGCCGCTTGATCTGGCCGATCAGTGATCTGACCGGCGACGTGATCGCGTTCGGCGCGCGCAAGCTGGCCGAACGCGATGACGGGCCCAAGTACCTGAACACGCCGGAAACGCCGCTGTTCCGCAAGAGCACGGTGCTCTACGGCGCGGATCTGGCCAAGCGGCAGATCTCCCAGCGCCGCCAGGCGGTCATCGTGGAGGGCTACACCGACGTGATGGCCTGTCACCTGGCCGGTGTGCCGACCGCGGTCGCCACCTCGGGCACCTCCTTCGGCGACGGCCACATCAGGATCCTGCGGCGGCTGCTGATGGACGCCAGCGAGTTCCGCGGCGAGGTCATCTTCACGTTCGACGGCGATGCCGCGGGGCAGCGTGCCGCGCTCCGCGCGTTCGGCATGGAGGACAAGTTCGTCACCCAGACGTTCGTGACCGTGCAGCCGGACGGGATGGACCCGTGCGACCTGCGGCTGGCCCGCGGGGACGCGGCGGTGCGCGACCTCATCGCCCGGCGCGTCCCGCTGTTCGAGTTCGCCATCCGCAGCGAGGTGAACCGGTTCGATCTCGACACGATCGAGGGCCGGCTGGCCGCGCTGGACGCGGCGGCCCCGATCGTGGCGCGGATCAAGGACGAGGGCCTCAGGAAGCGGTATGCGATCAGCCTGGACCGCTGGCTCGGCCTCATGGACGAGCGCTTCGTGCTGGACCGGGTCCGGGCGCACGCCGGGCCGGACCGAGCCAGGATGTCGCGGCAGGCACCGCCGCGCGGCGCAGAGCCGGTCGGCCGCCGGGCCTCCGCCGACGGCGCGCCGGGGACGCCCGCCGACCGGAGCGCCCGGGTGAACGGCGACCGGTCGGCAGGCGGGCCGGGCGCGAGCCCGGAGGATGGCCACGGGGCCGCCCATGACCCGCGCGACCCGGCGGTGCGGGTGGAACGGGAGGCGCTCAAGCTGGCCGTGCAGCGCCCGGGGCTGTGCGGCCCGGGGTTCGCGGCGCTGGGCGCGGACGCCTTCACGGTGCCGGTCCATGCCGGGGTCTACCTGCTGATCTGCGAGCGCAGCGGGTGGGAAGGCGAAGCCCCGCCCGGTGCCGCGGGGACCGGCACCACGGGGGGTGGCGCTGGCCGTGCGGGGCCCGCCCAGAGCGGCCGGGAGTGGGCGCGCGAACTACGCGAAACGGCGCCGGACGAGCAGTCCAGGGCGCTGGTGACCCAGCTGGCCGTGGAGCCACTACGGACCCCCGGCGTGGACGGCGAGCCGGATGCCCGCTATGTGTCCGCGGTCCTGGCCCGGGTCGAGGAGCTGGCGGTCAGCCGGCTGATCTCGGGGGTCAAGTCGCGGCTGCAGCGGATGGACCCGGTGGCGGCTCAGGGCGACTACAACCGGCTGTTCGGGGACCTCATCGGGCTTGAGCAGCGGCGGAAGGTGCTCATAGACCGGGCATCGGGAGCGCTGTAGTCGCGCGGGTGCCAAGCCGCCCGCCGATGTGTATCTGGGCAGAGGGTCGGTGCGTTACTGGCGCCAAGGTGACAAAATTGGGTCCCCCGTAACCGGACCGTGACAGTGCAGACTGGTCTGCGTGAACCTCACCGTGCTGCCCAGCGGACCGCTTCCGGCTGATCGGGTGACCGACCTCGTGGCCATGGGGAGGGAGCGCGGCGGGGTCACGATGGCTGACGTCACGGCCGCCATCGACCGCCCCGACCTCCCGCCCGACGCCGTTGACGTCGTGCTGCGGCTGCTCGCGGACGAGGGGGTAGAGCTCCTCGACACGCCCGCTGAGTACGCGGAGGAGCTGCCCAGGGAGGACGGAGCCGAGACGGGCCGGCGAGCCTCCCCCGGTGACCTGGTGCGCATCTACCTGCGCGAGATAGGCCGGGTGCCGCTGCTGACCGCGGAAGACGAGGTAGAGCTGGCCAAGTCGATCGAGGCCGGGCTGTTCGCCGAGGAAAAGCTGCGCACGGTCACGGGCTTCGCGATGACCCCGGTGGGGGCCGACGAGCTCACGCAACTGGCCGGCGACGGCACGGCGGCCAAGCAGCGGCTGATCGAGGCGAACCTGAGGCTGGTGGTGTCGATCGCCAAGCGCTACATCGGCCGGGGGCTCATCTTCCTGGATCTCATCCAGGAGGGCAACCTGGGCCTGATCCGCGCGGTGGAGAAGTTCGACTACACCAAGGGCTACAAGTTCTCCACCTACGCCACCTGGTGGATCCGGCAGGCCATCACCCGCGCCATCGCCGACCAGGCGCGGACCATCCGGATTCCGGTGCACATGGTGGAGACCATCAACAAGCTGTCCCGCGTACAGCGCCAGCTGCACCAGGATCTCGGCCGGGAGCCCACCGTCCGGGAGATCGCCGCCGAGATGGGCATCGGCGCGCAGCGGGTGGCCGAAATCCAGCGGGTCGCGCAGGAGCCCGTCTCGCTGCAATCACCGATCGGCGAGGAAGACTCCGACCTCGGGGACTTCATCGAGGATGCCGACGCCGTGGTGCCGATGGAAGCCGCGGCGTTCATCATGCTGCAGGACCAGCTTGAGCAGATCCTGGACACGCTCGGGCCCCGCGAGCAGGCCATCATCCAGCTGCGGTTCGGCCTGACCGACGGGCATCCCAGGACGCTCGAAGAGGTGGGCAGGGAATTCGGCGTGACCCGGGAGCGCATCCGGCAGATCGAGTCCAAGACCCTGGCCAAGCTGCGCCATCCCAGCCGCGCCCAGATGCTGCGCGAGTACCTCGACTAGCGCGCCGAATGGATTAAGCGTCTGACCTGCTAACACGCGGACCAGACGCCCAAATCATGCTCGCACGTAGCTTGGTGTCAAGATACCGGGCATGGACGATACAGAGGTCCGCGCGTACCTGGACTCGTGGGTGATCCACCTGACCCGCGCAGCCGCAGGACGCCCGCTGTCTCGATCGCGGTTGCGGACGGGCGGCGGCCCGAGCATCCTCCTTGGGGTTTACTCCTGGCCAATGTCAGCTAGGCTTTCGCGCAGCTCAATGATCAGCGGATCGTCCTTGGGCAGAGTGCTCTCCAGGCGGTTGACCGTGTCGCGCAGCAGCGCGCGGGCGTCTCCGTACCGCCCCAGCCTGCGGTACACCCGGGCCAGCTCCGCACGGCTACGCAGCGTATCAGGGTGACGAGGGCCAAGCACCCGTTCGAAGCCGGCCCGTGCCTGCTCGTAAGCCCACTCCGCCGCCGCCGTCTTGCCCATCTCCTGATAGGCCGCGCCGAGACTGTTCCGCGCCATGATCGTGTCCAGGTGATCGGGGCCAAGGACACGATCCCGATCGGCCACCACCCGCTTGTAGACCGATACTGCCTCTTTCGACCGGCCACTGGCCAGGTAGGAGTCGGCCAGGCCCTGACGTGCGGTCATCGTCTGCGGGTGGCGGGCTCCCTGGGCCCGCTCCCGGTCGGCAAGCGTGCCCCGGTACAAGGTGATGGCCTCTGAGTGCAGGCCGGCCGCCAGGTAGGCGGCGGCCAGCTCATCTCGCGCACCGAGCGTGCCGGTGTGCCCGGGCCCGAAAACCTGCTCGAACTCGGGTACCACGCGCTCAAGGACGGTGATCGCGTCCTGGAGCTGGCGCGCCGCCACGAGGGCGTGACCCAGGCGGCGCCGCGCCTCAATCACATCGTGATGATCCTGTCCGAGCTTGTGGATCTGGCTGTTGAGCATCCACTCGAACCACGGAACGGCACCGTCTGCGCGCCCGGCGGCCAGGTAGGCGTCAGCCAGCCGCTGACAGGCCAGCATCGTGTCCGGGTGCTCAGCACCCAGCAGCCGTTCGCTGGTCGCGGTCAGGTCGCGCCAGTGGTCCACCGCGGACTCGGTCAGGCCCGCGCGTTCCAGGCTCTCCCCCGCCCGTAGGAGCACCGGATGGCAGCCGCCGGCCCATAGCAGGTCTCCGGCGTTTTGCCGCAGGGTCGCGACGCAGGATCGCAGACCGGAAGCAGGCCAGCCGGGTAGCTCCGGTTCCGGCCAGGCCTGGAGTAGCGCGTCCGCGGCCCCCCGAGCCGCCTGATCCAGCATGCCTTCCGGCATGGAGGCTCGCACCGCCGCCTGCAGCACTGGGCTGATCCGGACCGTCGGCGCTGTCGTCACCGGTTCGACGGTCAGCAAGCCTGCCTGTTCCAGCGCCGCAAGCGCCGCGCGGTCGCCCTCGCTGCCCACCGCGGCTTCGCCGCCGCTGGCGAGGTAATCGCGTACCGCCGGCGTGGCGAGGACGGTTCGGGGAATCTTGTGCCCGTCCAGCAGCGCAGCCAAGACCAGCAGCAATTTGGCCGATCCGGCCGCTGCAAGCTGGTCAGCATGTCCGAACGAGATTGTCCACGTCACCTCGGCCGCCGACGCCGGTGCACCAGACGAATCAGTCAGCTGCTCCCGCCAGCGGATGAAATGGTCGCGGTATTCGTGGCACGACACCCCACAGCTGGCAATCACCGCGCTGGCATGGGTTAGCGCGACCGGCTCGGAGCCAAGCTCGCTGATCAGTTCAACCGCGCCAAGCCGCAGGCTCGGGTCGGGCGCCAGCCGTCCTATCAGGTAGCTGAGGGCCTCGCGCGAGTTGAACAGTCCAACCGGCAGGACCCGCATGCCGCCGGGGACGGCCGCAGTGTCATTGGAAGTCACCAGGACCCGGCCGCGTGGGCCGGCCGGCCACAGACCGTCCAGGTCCGCCGCACCGGATAGGTCATCCAGTACCACCAGCCACGAACAGCTGGTCTCGCCCAGCCAGCTGACGAACTGGGCGGCTACTGACTCGCAGCTACTCGCCTGGCTCCGGCCGGTCGCCTCGGCCGTCGCCGCCGCGTAGCCGGCCAGCACCGAGGCCCGGCTCGTGGCCTCGATCCATACCAGCAGGTCTATCCCACGTGACTGCCACAGCGACTCGGCGAACGCCGCGGCCAACTGGGTCTTGCCCGACGATCTCAACCAGTCCTGAGCTTCAGGAACCGCCACTTGGCCGGGGTCGGCTGCCCGGGCAGCCCTCCGATCCGGGACCAGCGCGACCGCGGCCCCGGCCGGCAGCGCGGCCTTCAGGTCGGGAGCGGTCTCCAGCCGGGCATTGAAACCGTCGGCCAGCGCCGGGACGATTCCGGACCGGACGGGCCGGTACCGGCTGCCGGGCACCGCGCCATCCAAAGCCGCGGGCGGCACTGCGCTGCTCATGGCATGTTGCCCAACGCGGACTGGCTGAGTTGAAAAGAACATATCGTTTCTCCCGGCTGGTCCGGCGCCGTCATCGGCGGGGCGAAGCCGGTACCCCCCTAAAGGTCAGACTGCGCCATCGTGGGCCTAGCGTGCCAAGTACCCCGCGAACGAGCAACCCCGCATCTGATGCCCAGGCCGTACCCAGCCGACGGAGGCCGGGTGGCGCTGAGCCGCCGCCCGCCCGGTTCACAGGTCCGGGTAAGGGATCAGCGCGGAAGTGGGCCTGGTAAGGATCCGCTTACGGAAGAAGGCGGGGGCGGTCACGCGCATGAACACAAAGCCGATGACTCCGGCCAGCGCGGCCAGCGCGGCGACGATAAAGGTCCCGCCGATCTGCCAGTCCAGGCCAGGCACCGTCCAGGTGGTATAGCTGTTGGACGCCACCCAGTCGCTCTGCAGGCTGTAGAAACCAGCCGCGTACATGATCAGCCCGCCGAGGACCGGCAGGATGCCGCGCATCCACAGATTGCGGGCACTGCTGGTCAGTGTATGGCGGTAGTACCAGGCGCAGGAGAAGGCAGTCAGGCCGTAATAGAAGGCGATGTAAAGCCCGATCGCAGTTACGGCGTCCGCGATCGGGTTGCCTCCGGAAAGGAAGTTCAGCGGGATGTACAGCGCAATCGAAACGGCCCCCATCACGAGCGTGGACACCGTCGGAGTCAAGTACCTGGGATCGATCTTGGCGAACGACGCGGGCAGCGCCCCGTAGGCGGCCATTGACAACGTGGTGCGGGCGGTCGGCAAGATCGTCGTCTGGGTGGAGGCCGCGGCCGAGCTGAGCACCATCAGGATCAGCAACCGGGACAATACCGTACCGAGCCCAGAGGTTCCGAAGATCGCGCCCCCGGTTACCGATAGCACGTCGAACTGGTGCGCCGGGTTCGTCAGCCCGACGCCCTTGCTGCCTATCCCGGCGAACGCCTGAACCGAGGTGATCACGATCAGGTAGGTGACAAGCAGCAGGATCGTCGAGATGATCCCCGCCCGGCCCGGCGTCCGGGACTTATCCGCGGTCTCCTCATTCACCGACAAGGCAGTGTCCCAGCCCCAGTAGATAAACAGCATCAAGATGATCCCGGACACGAAGGCAGACAAGGGCAGGTGCGACGGCGACAGCCAGCTAAGGCTCGGGCGCAGCGACCCGGGCGGCGGGTGGCTGCCGAACACCCGGACCAGCGCCGTCACCGACAAGACCAAAAGCAGGACGATCTCGATGGACAGCAGCACCTTCTGGAAGTTCGCCGACACCTCGATGCCGCGATAGCAGATGTAGGTCATCGCGACGATCCACAAGATGCCGACTAGCAGCACCCAGACACTGGAAGGGTCGACCCCGATCGCGCTGCTCGGCCCCTGGAACAAGAAAAACGCATACTGCCCGGCTACCTGGGCCAGGCTGGCCATGACCAGGACATCAGCGGCCACAACCGCCCAGCCGCCTGCCCAGCCGGTCTTCGGCCCGAAAGCGCGGGTAGACCAGATGAAGGTGGTCCCGCAGTCGGGGTCGGCCTTGTTCAGCTCGCTGAAACCGATCGAGCACAGCAGCATGGGCACGAACGCGAGCAGCGCGACCAGCGGAGACTTCAACCCGACAGCCGCTACCACGAAAAACAGCGTCGCGGCCAGGCTGTAGGCCGGCGCCGTCGAGGCGACCCCGATGACCACGCTGGACACCAGGCCAAGGGCGCCTGGCTTCAGGCCCTTGTCCCTGGACTCCTCCACTGGCTGCACGCCGGTAGTAGATATGGCCAAGACCCCATCCCCCCTAGCCAGGAGTCACCTGCTCGTGCTCCGGGACACGCTCATGCGGATCGCCGCCGCCGACAACCTTTGCAGGCTACGTCGGGTGGCTAAAAAACGTGCGGGAATCGGCTCTGCTGGGCGGCGAAACCGCCAGGTCAGTCAACAGGCCTGGCCTCCCTGGCCTCATGCCGCCGATGCAACCCCAGATGTCTCAGGCAGCACAAGCCGCTTGGCATCGCATCAGTGCTGCGCGACGCAACGCACTGAGATGAAGTGGTCACTCCGCTCGGCTACGAGCATCTCCGCCGCCCGGCGCCGGGCTCCGTGCCCGGTGCTTGGATCGCGGCGGGGCTTTACCAGTCTTTGACTGCGTCATTACTATTCGTGCAGTGGCCGTGTGGCTGGGACGAGTTCCCGTGACCCACGAGGCCCGGGGTCTTCACGAATCGCTTACCGGCGGGGGCACTCCCATCGGCACGGCAGGGGTGCGCGCAGCGCGCCCGGATCCTGCGACCTAGGGAGGTCCAGCATGAACATCCGCAGGATTGTGATCACCGGGGCCGCGGCCCTGGCGTTAGTGGCCGGCGGTACCGCCGCGGACGCGACCCTCGCCGGGCCGGTCGGCGGCGACGGGACCATCCACGGCTGCTACGACAGCGGCGGCAACCTCAAGGTCATCGACGCCTCGGCCACCTGCCCGAAGACCTACACCTCGCTGAACTGGAGCCAGACCGGGCCGCAGGGACCCAAGGGGGACACCGGCGCCATCGGGCCGCAGGGGCCCAAGGGAGACACCGGCGCCACCGGGCCGCAGGGGCCCAAGGGCGACACCGGCGCCACCGGGCCGCAGGGACCCAAGGGCGACACTGGCGCCACCGGGCTGCAGGGAGCGAAGGGGGACACCGGGGATACCGGGCCGCAGGGAGCCACCGGACCCCAGGGTAATACGGGGGCGCAAGGCCCAGCAGGACCCTCCACAGCGGGGTCGGCCGGGCTAGACGTCATGAGCAGGACCGCGCTGAACGTTCAGGGCGGAAGTTTCGTGGACGTCCACTGCCTGCCGAGCCATCCCTTCATAGTCGGCGGCGGTTACAAGATCACAGCCCCCGCCCTGATCGACCTGGTCGGCCAGGTCGTCGACAATGAGCCCATCACGATCACTGACTTCAACGGATGGCAGGTCCAGACGACCGGGACCAACGTCCCTGCCAATACTCTTGAGGTCTTTGCGCTCTGCGCCAAGTAGCACGGATGCGGGGCGGCCGCAAGCCACGTCACGGCACCCCAGCGACCCAAACGGGCACGGAGCAGCGCCGCCCCTGGCATTACCGCCGGTACGGCCAGGGGCGGTTCGCCTTGTTGATCACGTCCAGCCACTCCTGCGAGTACGCCATGGACAGGTCGTAGGCATTGTCTACGTTCTTGTACTGCGTGGCCACGGTGTCAGGGACCTGATGCGGGCTTCCGGTCCAGTCCGCCACCCAGATGGAGTAATCGAGACCCCGGCACGCCGCCCGGACCTCATCAAGGATGGACCGGCTGCAATAGACCGTGCTCTCGTGCATGCCTTCCCGGTGCTTGGCCTCAATCCATTTCCGGGCCTCGCCGGGCGTCATGTTGCCACTCTCGACATCGGCGACGTTGCCCTTCGTCGAGCCGAACACGGTGATCAGCACCTTCAGGGCATCGGGCCATCTGTGCCAGGCCTCCGGCGGCCAGGCAAAATTTCCGTCGACGTAGCCGGCCACCACCTCGGCTGATTCCGGAATGTTATGCGGGGTAACGGCATCGTACATTTTTACCGGGGCTTGCTTGGTCAACTCGTTCCCTGCCTGAGTGCTGAGCCGGATTGATGCATGGCGCGTGACCGCGGGGAGCAGCTTAGATGGCGGGGCACGCGCCGTCTACCGGTTCGGCCCGGTCTCCGAAGGACAGCGCGCGAGCGTTGGCGGTTCGCCTGGGATACGGCAAACGTTCGCGAACGTGACCGTTGAGCCACGAGAGTGCAAAAGTTACGATGCGGTGGCACGGTGGCCATCGACGGCCACCTCAAACGAGAGGTGACTTCTATGCATCGACGTTTCACATCGTTCGTGGCGCACGTCCTGGTGGCGTGCGTGCCTGTGCTGGGCCTGGTGATGGCCGTCGGCGCGGGCACCGCCTCGGCGGCCCACAGCCCGGTGAACGCCCGCGCGGCCGCCCTGGCGGCTCTGAAGCACCTCAAGATCGGTCAGCACCCCACCAACCAGCCGCTTCCCGGGCCTTCGGTGCGGGTTAAGGGCGCGTCGGTGAGCACGAACTGGGCCGGCTACGCCGACACGAAGACGTCCAGCAAGTACAGCAAGGTCACGGGCAGCTGGACGGAGCCCACGGGCACCTGCGGGTCCAAGGAGTCGCTCGCCGTCTTCTGGACCGGGATCGACGGTTTCAACAGCAGCTCGGTGGAGCAAGATGGCACCCTTATCGACTGCGAGGGCGGCACGCCCACCTACTTCTCGTGGTGGGAGATGTTCCCCAGCAACGCCATCCAGGCCGTGAGCAGCGCGGTGCGGCCCGGCGACCACATCACCTCGTCGGTGACCAGGAGCGGCACGAAGTACACGCTCAAGGTCACCGACTCCACTCACCCGGCAGCCAGCTTCAGCACCACCCAGACCTGCGGCGCCACGTGCGTGGATTCGAGCGCCGAGTGGATCGCCGAGGCGCCGAGCAATTCCTCGGGGCAGGTGCTGCCGCTAACCAAGTTCGGCACGTGGACGCTGACCGGCGCGACGGTGCAGGCCGGCAGCAAGTCCGGGACGATCAAGACCTTCCCGAACCAGAAGATCACCATGGAGAACAGCAGCAACCAGGTGAAGGCGCAGACCGGCGCCCTCAACTCCGCGGGTAACCAGTTCAAGGTCACCTTCAAGCGCAGCACCTGACAGCCGTCGACGGCGTACCGCCGCACCGGACCAGCCCCCGGGCGGCGGCACACCGCGGCTACCGGACCGTCGCCGGCATCCGCGGCTACCCGTCGGTCGGACCACCGGGCGCTGGAACCGACGGGACGCCGTCGGTTCCAGCGCCTGATGCGTCGGTTCCGCGGCCTGACGCGCCGGTTCCGGCGTCTGGCTCCGCTCCGGTCCCGGCCCGCTTGTCCCGCCAGCCCGGCAGCCGTTCGCTTGCCTTCCGGGCGGTTTCGGTCAACCCAGGCGCGCGCTGCTGGACCTTGTTCGTGGCCGTCTTGGCCAGGCCCGTTGCCTGGGCCGCCGCTGCCCCCGCCGCCTGCTGCACGGCCGGATTGTCGGTGGCGCGCCGCGCGAGCGTCTTCATCTGCTCGTACCGCTCGCGGCCCGCCCGTGCGCCGAGGACGAAACCTACGGCCAGGCCCGTGATGAACGTGGCTCGGTACCGCATGTGGCACCTTCTCTCACCCGAGTGCTGTTGCGAAGTGACTTCCCCTGTACGGCCGGCGCTACTCCTGAGACGCGACGGCATGCCGCGCTACCTGTGCGCTTGCGCGTGAGCAGGAACCCGGCGGCATGCGCTACGCTTGACCGCGACGCAGGTAGCGCAGCCCGCCTGTGACCTTGTGTCGGCTGATCCCGCGTAGCTCAATTCGGCAGAGCGTCCGGCTGTTAACCGGCAGGTTACTGGTTCAAGTCCAGTCGCGGGAGCTAGTTCCCTCTCAGAGCTGATCATGTTCCTCGCGCTTTCAGCGGCGTCCCGCCCTCCCGGCGGGTAGTCGCAGCTATGTCGCGCGGCTTGTCAGCGCGACGACGAGAAGGTCTTGAACGTCCCCAGGTACAAGTAACGGCCCCGGAAGCCGATCGAGGGCGACTGGCGAGCAAACCAGGAAAAGTTGACCTCGTCCTGGAATTGCCAGCCGCCGACGGTGACGACGTGGCCGACCAGCGGGTCACCGACCTCGAAAAACTTCGAGCAGCCGGGCCCGCGGAAGCGGCATCATCGGGGGTTCGCCGGGCCATCTCCTGGTCGCTCAGGCCTCCGACTCATGCCATGGAGGCATAAGCCGGCCCGCAGGTGGTAGTAGCACCGGCAGGAGCCTGGTGCCGCTCCAAATCGGTCCCAGTCTGCAGGGCCCTTGCGGTGGGCATCCCGCCCGGGTATGCGCGCAGCAGGCGAACGCGGGGCGTGACCGACCGGCGCCAGGCTCCACACCAGCGACGCGGACCCGGGCCGGCCTCGGCCGTCAAGAGCGAGAGTCCGGCGCGGAGCCGTTCGGGGGAAGACAGCGGATCACCTCGCAGCGCCCGGCTATCTCGGTGCGCCCGGCAGCGTAGGGGACCAGGACCGTCATGCCGCGGCTGAGCGGGATGTCCCCTCGCTCGCTGCGCAACAGGCCGCGGCCGGCGATCACGATGAGGATGGCGAATCGCGGATCGAGCCTGACTGCGCCGAGGCCGGTCCTGATCCGCTCCACGGCGAAGTACGGGTCGGCGGCGGGCGGGAAGATCGCGGTGACCGGGCGGTCGGCGGCCGCGCCGAGCGGGCCATGCAGTCCGGCGATCCGCTCCGGCTGCCACGCGGACCGATCCACGCAGCCGAGGGCCAAGTCGAAGCCGAGACCGAGGTGGCCGTCCGCGCGGCCGTCGAGGGGGAAGGCATCCCACTCGAGCAATACGGACAGGTCCGTCGGCTCCTGCAACTCGATGACGAACACGCCCGCGCCGATCGCGTGCGGCAGGCCGGCCGGCACCAGTATCGCGTCGCCGGGGCGCACCGCCACCCGATGGAGCGCCCGCAGCATCGCCGGGTCCTGGCCGGCTACCCACCCGGCGAGCGTCTGGTCCGGCACGGCCTCGCTGAAGCCGAGGTGGACCGCGCTGCCCGGTGCCGCGTCGACGACGATCCAGGCTTCCGTCTTCCCCCACGGGGAGGCCAGGTGCCTGCGAGCGAACGCGTCATCAGGATGGCAGTGCACGGGCAGCCGCTCGCCGGCGTCGAGCAGCTTGACCAGCAGCGCGGGACTGGAGCCGTGCCGCTGGACGTGCTCGGGGCCGAGGTAGCCCTCGGGATCGGCGTCGATCGCGTCGCGGAGCAGCCGGCCGTCGGGCAGCCGGGTCAGCCCGTCGGTCTCCAAGCCGAACACCGTGGTCGCCGAGCCAACCCAGTCCTCCGGCCGGTGATCGTTGTCCTCGCCGGGTCCCGGCGGATCGAGGGACTGGTCGCCGGCCCGGAACGCCGCGATCTTCTCCCCGCCCCGGTAGAACCGCTCTGGCTGGTTCGGTCCCAGGACGACAGGCTCGAGGTCGCCCACGTGCACCTCCCCTGGACTCTGGTGGCAGCTCCGGGATGTGACAACGATCTCTGGATGTACTCGTGACGGCAACGCGATGTCAAGCGGGCCGGTGCGACCGCTCGGGGCGGAGCCTCCCCGTAGTCCTCCGATGCTGTCCCGGGGGGCGCCGGAGCTGCGGTGCGCGCGTCCGGCGCGCCCGGAAGCCTTCCCGGGCTTGACGGAGCTAACACAGTTAGCCATACTGGGCACTGACAGGCTAACGATGTTAGCCTCTGCAGGAGAGGAGAAGCGCCATGGCGGACCGGCACTACCGCAAGCCGGGATGGCTGACGCAGAACGTGTTCAACCGGATGGTCGCCCTCGCGACCCGGGCCGGAATCAGCGTGCTGGGCAGCCGCGTGCTCGAGGTGCGCGGCCGCAAGACCGGGCTGGCCCGCAGGACGCCAGTCAACCTGCTCTCGCTGGACGGGCGCCAGTACCTCGTCTCACCGCGCGGCGAGACCGAGTGGGTACGCAACGTCCGCGCCGACGGGGGGAAGCTCGACCTGCTGCTCGGCAGCAAGCGCCAGCACTACCTCGGCCACGAGGTGCCCGACGCGGACAAGGTCGACGTGCTCCGCGGTTACCTGCGGCGCTGGAAGGCGGAGGTGGGTGTGTTCTTCGACGGCGTCGGGCCGGACTCCACCGACGACCAGATCCGGGCCATCGCCCGCAAGCATCCTGTCTTCCGGCTGGAGACGGCGCCCTGACCGGCCGCCAGGCCGGTGCCGTGACCAACGCCCGGCCCGAACCGCGTCAGCTTCCCCGGCGCGCCGCGGAGATCATCGCGGCGGCCCGGGTGCTGCTGGAGAGCGAGGGCCGGGATGCGCTCACCATGCGCCGTCTCGGGGAGGCTCTCGGCATCCGCGCTCCGTCCATCTACAAGCATCTGCCCGGCAAGCATGCGGTGGAGGTGGCGCTCATCGAGGCGGGGCTGGCCGAGATGGGGGAGGCCCTGCACCGGGCGGTGACCGATCCGCAGGCGCCGGCGGGAACGGGAGCCGTGGCCAGGGTGCTAGCCACCTACCGGACCGAGGCTCTGGCCCGGCCCAGCCTGTACCGGCTGGCGACCTCCGGACAGCTGCCGCGCGCCGAGCTGACGCCGGGACTGGAGGACTGGGCGGGGGAGCCGTGGCTGCTGGCGGCGGGTGATCCTGTCCTGGCCCAGGCGATGTGGTCGTTCGCGCACGGGATGGTCATCCTGGAACTCGATCAACGCTATCCGGACGGGTCAGACCTCGACCAGACCTGGCGCGCGGGCGCCGAGGCCTTCAACCCCGCGGCGGGTGCCGGACCGGCCCGCCACATCGCCGCGAAGGGGCCCTCCGGCCGTGAGGAGGATATGTGATCACGGTGGCGGGCGAGGCGGTGATCGATCTCGTCGATGAGGGTGGCGGGCTGTACCGCGCCCACCCGGGGGGCAGCGCGGCGAACGCGGCCGTGGGACTGGCCCGGCTGGGCGTGCCGTGCTCGATACTCGCCAGGCTCAGCACTGACGCCCTGGGCGGCCAGCTCGCGTCGCATCTGGCCGGCAACGGTGTCTCGCTGCGGGACGCGGTGCGGGCGGCCGAGCCCACCACGCTGGCCCTGGCCAGCCTGGACGAGGCGGGGCGGGCCGCCTACTCCTTCTACTTCCAGGGCACCGCGGACTGGCAGTGGCGCCGCGACGAACTGCCCGGCGGGCTCGCGCCCGATGTCACCGCACTGCATGCCGGGTCGATGACCCTGGCGCTGGCGCCCGGCGCCCGGGCGGTGGAGGATCTGCTCGCCGCCGAACGCGCCCGCGGCCGGGTGACGATCAGTATCGACCCGAACATCCGGCCTCATATCGCCGCCGGCCGGGCCGATGAGGTAGCCCGGGTCGAACGCCAGATCCGGCTGGCGCACATCGTGAAGGCGAGCGAGGAGGACACGGGCTGGCTCTATCCCGGCCTCGGCTACGAGTCGGTGGCACGCGCCTGGCAGCGGCTCGGGCCGGATCTCGTGGTGATCACGCTGGGCGCGCGCGGGGCCTACGCCCTGGCTCCGGACGGCACGCAGGTCCGGCGACCCGCCCGGCCCGTGGTGGTCGCGGATACCGTCGGAGCCGGAGACGCATTCTGCGCCGGCCTGCTCGACGCGCTGTGGCGGCGCGGCTTGCTCGGCTCCGCCAACGGTCCGCCCGCGCCGCACGACGCGGCCGAAAACGCGGGCGGCGCGGGCGGCGTTATGCCACTTGGCCGTATCCCCGCCAGCGATATCACCGAGGTCGTCGACTGGGCGGTGCTGGCGGCCTCTGTCACCTGTGAGCGGTCCGGCGCCGACCCGCCAACCCGCCAGGAGATGCTCCAGGCGCGTTAAGAGCCTGTCTGGAGACCCTGCACAGCTGGCGCATCCACTGCGTGAAGTCTTACGAGACGGTCCGCGGCGCCGGGTACCGGCTCCGCGCGGAACAAAGAGCGGACCTGATACCGGAGCCGCGCGGCTCAGAGAGCGACTAGCGGACCCTGGGCCAGCCGGCACGATCGTGGCGCATGGCGGGGGCGGGCCCCGCGCATGCGCCACGATCGCGCTAACGACCGGCTATCAGGTTGCCAGCTCGCCGGCGTCCGTCTCCGTCGGGCGGGTCACCGCCCGACGGGCCTCGGCCGGCTGGGCTTCGGCGCCCAACAGCTCGGCCCCGGCCTCGGCCACGGTCCCCACGCCAGACTCGGCCATCATCGGACTCTGAACCCCCGCCAGGTCCTCGCGGGTCACCCGGATCATCACGATCGTGACGATCAGGCCCAGCAGGCCGATCCCGGCCGAGACCAGGAATCCCCGGGAGAAGCCGACCGCCAGCGCGTGGTGATAGATGGCAGTGGGAACGGATCCCCCTGCGTTCGCGTGCACCGCGTGACCGGCCTTCGCCGCCGCAGCAGCGGCCGCGCTGACCTGGCTCTTGACGCTGCTGGCGACTGCGGTCCAGGCCACGGTGCCGAGCACGGCGAGCCCGATCGCCCCGCCGACCTGCTGGCCGACGTTGGGCAGGCTCGCGGCCAGGCCCGCGTCCCGCTCCTTGACCTTGGCCAGCGCGACCAGGGTCAGCGGCATGAACAGCATGCCCAGGCCGGCCCCGGTGAGCAGCTCGGGGCCGAGTAGCCCGCCGACGAACGTGCTGTGCTCGGTGATCCGGGACAGCCAGAACATGCCGCCCGCGCCGACCGCCGACCCGGCCAGCAATATCGGCCGGGCGCCGATCCGGCTGACCAGCTGGGCGCTGACACCGGACATCAGCATGATCACGGCCACCATGGGCAGGTAGGCCACGCCGGTCTTGAGCGCGCTCCAACCCCAGACGGTCTGCTGGAAGAGGGTCAGGAAGAAGAACATCCCGAACATCGCGGTGCCGACGCACAGCATGATCAGGTTGGCTCCCGACCGGTCCCGGTTGCGGAAGATCCGCAGCGGCATCAGCGCGTACCTGCTGCGCGCCTCGATGACCAGGAACACGGCCAGCAGCACCGCGGAAGCGATCAGCGAGCCGTAGACCTTGGGGTCTGCCCAGTGCGAGTTTGCCTGACCGGGGCTGGGGGCGGCGGTAGAAAGGCCATAGACCAGGGCAATGAGCCCGAGGGTCCCGGTGATGGCTCCGGGCAGGTCAAACCGGCCGCGGTGACGCTCCGATGTGCCCAGTACCCGCGGCGCCGCCAGCGCGACCACCGCGGCGATGGGCACGTTGACGAAGAACACCCAGCGCCAGGACAGGTACGTGGTGAGCACGCCGCCGAGGACCAGCCCGACGGCGGCGCCGGCGATGCTGACGGCGGCGTACACGCCCATGGCCCGGTTACGTGGCGGGCCCTCCGGGAACGTCGTGGTCACCAGGGACAGGGCTGCCGGGGCGACGATGGCGCCGCCGACGCCCTGGATCGCGCGCGCGATCAGCAGCCAGGACTGCGTGGTGGCGAACCCGCCGAACAGCGAGGCCGCCGCGAACAGGAGGACGCCGGCGATGAATACGCTCCGCCGGCCGAGGATGTCTCCGGCCCGGCCGCCGAGCAGCAGCAGTCCGCCGAAGGTCAGGGCGTAGGCGTTGACGACCCACTCCAGGCCGGAGCCGGTGAAGCCGAGCGCGTGCTGGATGTGTGGCAACGCGACGTTGACGATCGTCGCGTCGAGCACCACCATTAGCTGCGCGGTGGCGATGACGGCGAGCGCCAGGCCGAGGTGACGCTGGACAGGCCCGCCCGCGGTCACTCCGGGCGGGCTTGTGCGCCCGGACGCGGATTGTGCGGTGGACATGATGCGATCTCCTTGCTGAAGGACGTAGTTGACTAGCGCCCTGGCGAGATGCTCTGCCAGGCACGGGACAAAAGTGAGATTGGGAACTGCGATGGCCGAACGGCTCCGCAGAGACGACGACCCTGCTTAGCGGCCGCTAGAGGTGGCCGAAGTGGGTTCTCGCGTCACCTCCCCCGCGCGGTGTCCCCCGGTCGTCGCCGGCGGGGTGTCATAAGCGGCATCAGGTGAGCCGGCCTCGTTTGCTGCCTGGCCGGCTGGAGTGGTCGCGCTGTCCGGTTCAGTGCGCTGACCCGTGGCCTGGGAGCGTCGCTCGCTCTCGGCCTTGATCATCTTGCGCAGGAGGGCGAGCAGCGTCTCGCGCTCGCCGGTGTCCAGCGCGTAATTCCACGGCATCTGGGTGAAGATCTCATGCTCGATCCGCTCCCGGAACTTCAGTCCCTTCGGGGTCAGCTTGAGGTGCTTGATGCGGCGGTCCCGGGAATCCGGCTCGCGCTGGGCGAGCCCGTTCGTGTCCAGCAGGTCCGCTATGGAGGTGATGAACGAGGGGTCGCAGTGGAATCGCCGCCCGAGTTCCTTCATCGGCACCGGCGAGGCGAGCATGTGCACCGCCTTGACCGCGAAGGCCGGCAGCGAGTAGCGCCGCGCCACCGCCTCGAAGTTCTCGATGACCCGGCCGAAGAACTCACTGAAGGCGTCACCGATGTCGGCATCCAGCTGGTCGGGGTCTGACCGTCCGCACATGGGGCGCACCTCCTCTTAGTACTTCTGAGCCAGTCAACGGTTGAGTTACTCAACGATATTCCAGGGGCGTACAACCTGGCAAATGAATTATCTGGCGAGGTACCGACAGTCTCCGGCCCGGCAACGGGGTCGGCCGCGGGGCGGGCCCGCGCGCCGCGCGCCGCCCGGCTATGAGGTCGGGCTGCCCGCCGACCGCAGGCACGGACCCGGCCGCGCGCCAGCGGGACGGTCCGGCCGCCCGCCGGCCGGGCGGGCACCGCCCAGCCGGGAGGCCGTCTGTCGGCCGGGCGGGCGCCGCCCGGCCGGAGGTCGGCCGGCCGCTAGCCAGGCAGCGAGGCGGTGGCCGCCTGTGGCCCGAAGTCCGCCCGGTACCCCTCGTAGAGTTCCTTCCACCGGTCGCCGCTGGACTCCGCGGTGCCGTCGAGGCGCGCCTCCAGGCCGTCGAGGCAGACATGCCAGCCCGCCCCGTCCCGTGCCGCCTTGCCCCGGTCGGCAAGGGTATCGGTGAACACGAGCAGGCAGCCGTCGCCGTCCGGGGTCAGGGTCCAGCGCAGGATGTCCTCGCCCCAGGTGTAGGCGATCAGGCGGGGCGGGTCGATCTCGAGCACCTCGCCCCTGAAGTCCTCGATCACCGTCCCGTCCAGGGTCGGCGGCTCGCCGCGGAAGACGAACCGGAGCCTGGCCCCGGGCGCGAAGGTGCCCTCCACGTTCTGCGGAAACCAGTGGGTGAGCTCGGCCGGGTCGGTGATGGCCCGCCAGACTTTCTCCGGTGAGTGCGCCAGGCGCCGCTCGAACCGCAGGACGGGCCGGTCGTTCGCGGTCTCCAGGGTCGCGTTCACGGTGCTGTCCCTTCTGTCTCATCTGTCTCATCGGGCAGGACGTCCTCGTCGGGCATGACGTCGAGGTGGCGCTCCAGGGCGTCCAGGCGGGCCTCCCACAGCCGGCGGTACGGCTGCAGCCAGGCGTCGATCTCGGTCAGCGGCCCGGGGCGCAGCTCGTACCACCGGCGCTGCGCGTCCTGGCGGGCGGCCACCAGCCCGGCCTCGCGCAGCACGCGCAGGTGCTTGGACGTGCCGGGCTGGGTGAGAGCGAGTTGCTCGGCCAGTTCCCCCACCGGCAGCGACCGCTCCAGCAGGAGGTCGAGGATGCGACGCCGGGTGGGATCGGCGAGGACCTGAAACGAAGTTGCCACATCTGGAATATAACCGGCCAGGTATATTCTGTGCAAGGCATATAACGGTTCTGGGCCGAGCCGTCTACGCCTCGATGCGGCCGTGCGCGAACGTGCAGGCGCACGCGGGCGGGCAGGCGCAGGCGGGCGGGTAGGCGCGGGCGCAGGCGGGCGGGCGCAGGCGGGCGGGCGCAGGCGGGCGGGCGTACCTGGGTTCCGTCGGCGCAGGCCTCACCACCCGGCGGGTGTGGCGCGTCAGGCGGGGATGAGGTAGGAGTCGAGATGTGCGTCGAGCGCGGCCACGCCGGCCGGGCCGGCCGGGGCGCGGAAGCCGATGTGCCCGTCCGGGCGCACCAGGACCAGGCCCGGGCCGGCCAGCCCGGCCCGCCCGGCGTCCCCGGTGGCCTGGCTCACCTCTACCAGCCCCTCCCAGCGGCGCCGCAGCCGCTCGATGCCCGTGTCCTCGGTCATGCCGAACAGCAGTAGGTGGTGCCCGGTGCCAGTCAGCGCGGCGCGGTCGGGATAGCGGTCGCCCGGGGCCGGGGTCGCGGCCGCCGCCTGCGTGCCCCCGGGGTATTCACCGACGATCGGGCTGCCGGCGTAGGAAATGTCGAGCATCGAACGGGACTGCAGCATGGCCGCCACCTGATCCGGCGTGGGCGGGGCGGGCGCGATGCCGGTCCGCGTCGCCTCGACGGCGCGGTAGGCGAGTTTGTGCAGGCGGTCGGAGACCTCCAGGACGTGCCGGTCGGCGGCGAGGCGCTCGGACGCGAAGCTGTCCAGCAGGCCGGGGCGGGCGCGGCCGCGCAGCTCAAGCGCGAGCTTCCAGCCTAGGTTAAAGCCGTCGTGCAGGCCCGAGTTCAAGCCCTCGCCGCCGAACGGACTGGACAGGTGCCCGGCGTCGCCGAGGAGGAACAGCCGCCCGTCGGCCAGCTGGGGGACCAGCCGGCGGTGCATCCGGAACGGGGACGCCCAGGCCACCTCGTCCATCCGGATCCCCTGGCCGACCCGCCGCCCGAGCGCCGCGGCGACGAGGCCGGCGTCGTCGTCCCGCGCCAGCCGTTCGGTCTCGTCCTCATCGAGATCTCCGATGAACGTGAGCCAGCGTTCGCCGGGCAGCGGAATGAGCAGCACGTAGCCTTCCGGGCTGGCGATCAGCGCATTACCGTCACGCGGCAGGCCGCATGTCACCGTCCCGCTGGCCACCAGTGACGTGCCCGGGTAGGTCGAGCCGACCAGTGTCTCGGCCATGGACTCGCGGGTCACGCTGTGCGCGCCGCCGGCGCCGATGACCCAGCTCGCCTCGACGGTCTCGGTTGTCCCGTCCGCTCGCTCCAGCCCGACGAGGACGCTGTCGTCCCGCTGCTTGAGCGAGACCGCCTCGACACCGCGTTCTACGGTGCCACCCAGCTCGGCCAGCCGGTCGGCAAGGAGCTGCTCGGTGTCGCACTGCGGCAGACTGCACTGAAATTCCCACGTGCAGCCGACGCCGGCGAACGCCATCTCGCCCACCAGCCTGAGGTCCGCGTCGAAGATGCGGGCGAATCTCAGGTGCTCCGATCCCGCGAGCATCCGGTCCAGCACCCCCGCCGTGGCGAGGATCTCCAGCGTTCCCGGCTGCACGGTGGTGGCGCGGGCCTGCATGTGCGGCCCGGGCTCACGTTCGACGACGCGGGCCCGCACGCCGCGGCGTGCGAGTTCTATCGCCGCGAACAACCCAGACGGTCCCGCGCCGATCACCAGGACTTCGGTTCCCGCCGTCTCGCCCACCGCTATCACCCTCCCCCTGTGACCGCCAGCCTACGAGCGCGTCCGGCGCGGGCGCCACCGGTGCCGCCGGTGCCACCGGTGGCGCCGGTGCCGCCGGACGCGCCGCGACTCCGCTAGCCCGCGCTGGAGGAGGCCCAGAGGTTGATCCCGGCCTCCACGGCGTCGCGGTCGATGGCGGCGAGTTCCTCGTCGCTGAACGTGGTGTGGCGGGCGGCGCCGAGATTCTCCTCTAGCTGAGCCACGCTGCTGGCGCCGATCAGTACCGACGTCACCCGCTCGTCGCGCAGCGCCCAGGACAGCGCCATCTGGGCCAGCGACTGACCGCGGGCGCGCGCGATGCCGGCCAGCGCGCGCACGTGCCCGAGCGTCTGCTCGCCGAGTTGATCGGCCGGCAGCGAGGAATCCCGGCTCGCCCGCGAGCCGTCCGGGATGCCGCTGAGGTACTTGCCGGTCAGCACACCCTGCGCCAGGGGCGAGAACGCGATACAGCCGATGCCCTCCCGGTCCAGCACGTCGAGCAATCCGCCCTCGATCCAGCGGTTCAGCATCGAGTACGACGGCTGGTGGATCGTCAGCGGCGTGCCCATCCGTTCGAGTATCCGGGCCGCCTCCTCCGTCCGTTCGGCGGAATACGAGGAAATGCCGGCGTAAAGCGCTTTTCCCGAACGGACCGCGGTATCCAGCGCGCCCATTGTCTCCTCGAGCGGGGTGTCCGGGTCGAATCGATGGCTGTAGAAAATGTCCACGTAATCTAGGCCCATCCGGCCCAGTGACTGATCCAGGCTGGCCAGCAGGTACTTGCGTGATCCCCACTCGCCGTAGGGACCGGGCCACATGTCATAGCCGGCCTTGGTCGAGATGATCAGCTCGTCGCGGTAGGGGCGCAGGTCCTCGCGCATCAGGCGGCCGAAGTTGATCTCGGCCGAGCCGTACGGCGGGCCGTAGTTGTTCGCCAGGTCGAAGTGCGTAACTCCGAGGTCGAACGCGCGCCTGAGGATCGCCCGCTGGGTGTCGATCGGGCGGTCATCCCCGAAGTTCTGCCACAGCCCGAGCGACACCTCGGGCAGCAGCAGCCCGCTGCGGCCGCAGCGCCGGTAAGGGATCTGCCGGTAACGGTCCTCGGCGGCTGCATAGGTCAACGGATTCCACCTTTCTCGCGGGTGCCACCACGGCGGGCGATTTTCATCCCGCCAGTCTTGCATCGCACCGATTGCTGCGGCGGCCCGGCGGGTAGCTGATCCGGCCGGCGGTTTCGGAAAGCCGGGGGCGGGGTAGCCTGCGCATCCGCGGCTGGCAAGATGGGGCGGTCGGCAGGCGCCGTCGTCACGACACAATTACCCGGCAAGCTGGTTGCGCCCGCTGGGGGAGAGGATGCCCAATGTATGACGCGATGATGGCGGAGACCATTGGCTTCACCGGGCACGGCGGAGACGTGATCGAGGGCTACCTGGCCCGCCCGCTGGGGCCGGGTCCGTTCGGCAGCGTGGTAGTCATCCATCACATGCCGGGCTACGACGCGCCGACCAAGGAAATCACCAGGAAATTCGCGGCGAACGGTTATGCCGCGCTCTGCCCGAACCTGTACACGAGGGAGGCGCCGGGAGCCAGTCCCGACGACGCCGCCGCGACGGCTCGGGCCCGGGGTGGCGTGCCCGATGACCGCCTGGTCGGTGACGTCGGGGGAGCCGCGAGTTACCTGCGGTCGATGCCGGCCTCGAACGGCAAGGTCGGCGTGATCGGCTACTGCTCGGGCGGGCGCCAGGCCTTCCTGGCCGCCTGCAGCCTGCCGCTGGACGCGGCCGTCGACTGCTACGGCGCGTTCGTGGTGGGCACCCCGCCGGAGGGCATGCCGCTGAAGGTGGGACCCATCGTCCACCTGGCCGAGAACCTGTCCTGCCCGCTGCTGGGGCTGTTCGGTGCCGAGGACCAGCACCCGTCGCCAGAGCAGACGGCGGAACTGGAGAAAGAGCTCACGGCGCTGGGCAAGACCTACGACTTCCACACCTATGAGGGCGCCGGCCACGCGTTCTTCGCCGTGGACCGGCCCGCCTACCGCCCTGAGGCCGCGAACGACGGCTGGCAGCGCATCTGGGAATGGTTCGGCCGCTACCTGGCCGGCTAGGGAGGTTCACGGTCATGTGCACGTATCTCACCGAAAAGATCGAGGTCGCGGGCAGCGGCAAGGGAGCCGACGGCTGGTTCGGGCTGACCGAGGCCAGCGTCTACTTCGACCACCCGGTGCACGCCCCGGCCGAGCACACGCTCAACATCGACTTCCTGGCCCCGGGGCGCGGGCCGTCGGCGCGGGTGGCGGTAGAGCTCACCGTGGAGTCCGCGCGGGCGCTGGCCCAGGCGATCGAGTCGACCCTGGCCGCCGCGCCACCCGGCCTGACCTGATCACCCGTGCGGCCTGCGGGTGATCGGGCAGCCCGGTCCGCGGACGGGCACCAGGGCAACCCCGCCCGCGTAGCCGCCAGCACGGGCGCCGGCGTCAGCCGCGCCACGGCCACCGGCACTGTCAGACGTGCATGTCAGGATCGTGCACGGAGGCGGTGGTAATGAGATTGCAGATCGAGCGGGACGCGCTCGCCGAAGCCGTGGCCTGGGTGGCCCGCGCGCTCCCCGCGCGGCCGGTCGTGCCGCTGCTGTCCGGCATGCTCCTGGAGGCGGCCGAAGGGCTGACGCTGTCTTGCTTCGACTATGACCTTTCCGCGCGGTTCGAGGCGAAGGCGGAGGTGACCGAGCCGGGCAGCGCTCTTGTGCCCGGCCGGCTGCTGGCCGAGATCACCCGCAGCCTGGCCGGAGGGACGGCCGAGTTCGAGTCGGAGCCTGACTCGATCGGACTGTCCTGCGGCGCGGCCGAGTTTACGCTGGTCAGGCTGGCGATGGAGGAGTATCCGGCGCTGCCGGAGCTGCCATCCCCGGTCGGCATCGTGGACGGCGCGGACCTAGCGGCGGCCGTCAGCCAGGTCGTGTCGTCGGCCAGCCGGGATGACACTCTGCCCATGCTGACCGGGGTGTTCGCCGAGATCGACGGCGACACGATCACCCTGGTCGCCACCGACCGGTACCGGCTCGCCGTCCGGCGGCTGCTCTGGACCCCGGCCCGGCCGGACCTGCGGGCGAGCGCGCTGATACCGGCACGCGCGCTGGCCGAGGCCGCGCGGACAATGACTTCGGGCGGGCAGGTGGCGATCGCGTTGCGCGATCCCGACGACCAGGGCGCGGCCGGCGGCCCGGGCCCGCTGACCTCAGACGGGATGATCGGCTTCGAGGGGGCGGGGCGCAGGCTGACCACGCGGCTGCTCGGCGGCGAGTTCCTCAAGTACTCCTCGAGGTTCCCCGCCGAGTTCGGCTCGCGGGCCGAGGTGGCATCGGGACCGCTCATCGAGGCGGTGCGGCGCGTGTCGCTGGTCGCCGAGCGCGGCAGCCCGGTAAGGCTCGCGTTCGGCGGCGACGAGGTCGTGATCGAAGCGGGCAGCCAGGGCCAGGCCCGGGCGGTCGAGCGGGTGCCTGCGGTCTTCGCGGGCGATGAGCGGGTCATCGCCTTCAGCCCGCACTACCTGCTCGACGGGCTGGCCGCGGCCGCGACGCCCTCCGCCTCCGCTGCTCCGGCGGGGACCGGTGGCTCCGCCGACGACGCCGGGACGGCCGGCCGGGCCGCGGCCCCGGGGCGGATCCGGCTGGAGTTCACCAGCGCCGTGCGGCCCGCGGTGATCACCTCGGTGCCGGGCGGCCCGGACGGCGACGAAGGGCAGGCCGACCCGGGAGCGGGTGCGTCAGCCGGCCCAGACGCCGGCACTGCGGACTTTCGCTACCTAGTCGTGCCGCTGCGGATGCCCGGCAGTACCTGACCGGGCGCGGTCGGCGCCGCCAGGCGGAGAAACGTGACTACCGGCGCCACCCGGCGCATAGCGGAAACTGGTCACCAGCGCCACTCGCCGGGTGAAGAAGCGTGCCTACGGCGCCCGCCGGCCGGGAAGGAAGCGCGCCTATCAGCGCCGGCCCCCGCGACCGCCGCGTGCTGGCCCGCGCCGCCTGAGGCCGAACAGCCAGCGAAGCGCGGACACCGCGGCCAGCAGGATGGCTATCACCGACGGGCCGGAGGCGACGCCGAACGCGAAGATGCTCAGCACGGCGAAACAGACCCATAGCGCCAGCATCACCGGGATGAACCCGGCCGGCGAGCGCCTGCGTCCGGATCCGTGTCCGTAGCTACCGCCGCGGCCGATCTGGCCCGGGCCGCTCCAGTACGGTCCGCCCCAGTCCTGGCGGTTCCAGCCCTGGTTCCCCGAGCCTCCGGGGCCGTACCCGGCCCGCCTGGACCGGTCGGACGGCAGCGTGCGCCAGGGCGCTGCATAGGGAAGATCGGAGGTCACCGCGTCAAGGTCGGCACGCGTCCGGGACGCGAACGCCCGGTCGAGCCGCTCGTTCAGCTCGTCCAGGCTCAGCCTGCCCTGGGCGTAGTGCTCGCGCAGCTGCGCGGCCACAGCCTCCCGTTCGGTGTCACTGACGCGGACATTCCATTCCGGGGCCATCTGCTCCTCCGTGCCCGAGCGGGGCGGATACCGACATCAACCAAGATATATCTCGAACCCCGGGTCGGCAAGCGAGCCAGGCAATGCCGCGGCATCCGGCAAGGCGGAGCGCTGGCATCGCCATAACGCTACTAGCACTTCGCGCTCGCGACAGGCCCGGCCGGGACCGCGCGCAGCGGTCCCGGCCGGGCCTGCGGTCACGCAGAGCGGCTTCGGCCCGGCTGCGGCTACCCGGATCGGGCGGATCGCCTGGCCCTGGCCACCGTGCGGGCCAGCGGCACCGCGGTCAGGGCGCCCGCGGCAAACAGCAGGGCCAGCCAGCCGGAGGTCGCCGCGATCGCGTGCGGCGAGGCGGTCAGCCCCGGCTGCCCGCCCCGCGCGGCCAGGCTCAGGAAGAGGCTGCCGAACACGGCCACGCCTATCACTTGCCCGAGTTGCAGGGTCGTGGTCAGCAGGCCGCTGGCATCCGCCGCGTCGGCCAGCGGCACCCGGGCGAGCGAGTGCGTGACCAGCGGGCTGTACCCCAGGCCGAGGGTCGCGCCGAGCGCCAGCAGCACGACCGGCAGCCACGGGCCGCCGTGCGTTCCCGAGCGCAGGTCAAGACCCAGGAAGACCTCGGCCACCGCGGCACCGGCGAGCCCGGCCGGGGTGAGCGCGTGCTGCCACCGCTCCGGCAGTTTCCGCCAGTAAAAACCGCAGAGCCCGAACGCTGCCGCGGCCGGCGCGAAGGTCAGGCCGGCCCGCAGCGCGCTGTCGCCCAGCCCGGACTGCAGGTGCAGCGAGAGGGTGAACAGGAAGCCGCCGTAGGCGATCATCGTTATCACGGTGGCGCCCAGCCCGGAGACGATCCCGGGCGAGCCGAGCACGTCAAGCTTCAGCAGCGGGTCGCCGCCGTGGGCGGCCACCCGGCGCTCGATCCCGACGAAGGCTACCGCCAGCGCGAGGCCGGCCGCGATGCCGGCCGGCACCCACCACGGCCAGCCTTCCTCGTGCCCGAGGACGAGCGGGAGCACGATAAGGAACACCGCGGGTACGGCCACGGCCAGGCCGACCAGGTCCAGTCGCCGGCCGGACCGGGACGGCTGCCGCGTGTCCGGCGGGACCACGCGCGGGACGAGCGCCAGCACGGCCAGCCCGATCGGCACGTTGACCAGGAAGACCGGGCGCCACTGGGCGCCGAAGAGGTTCGCGCTGACGATCACGCCACCGAGGACCTGGCCCGCGACGAACCCGCTGGCCAGCACGGCGGAGTAGGCGCTCAGCGCCCGGGCCCGGGCCGGGCCGGAGAACGATGCCTGGATCACGCTGATGATCTGCGGCACCATCGCGGCCGCGCCCGCGCCCTGCAGGAACCGCGCCGCTATCAGCACCTCGATCCCGGGGGCCAGACCGCAAGCCAGCGAGCTGAGGGTGAAGACGGTCACGCCGGCCAGAAACAGCCGTCGCCGGCCGTAAAGCTCACCGAGCCGGGCGCCGGTGATCAGCAGCATCGCGTAGCTCACCGTGTAGCCCGCCACCACCAGCTGCAGGGCCGCCCCCGACGCGTGCAGGGTCCGGCCGATTGTCGGCATCGCGACGTTGACGATCGTGACATCGAGCAGTGCCATGAACTGGCCGCCGAGCAGGATGATCAGCATCAGCCAGCGGCCGCTCGCCAGCTGCTGCGCGCCCTCGGCCGGGCGCGCGGAGACTCGCGTTGTTGTGGTCATGTCACCACTGTCCGGCCGTTCGCCCGGAGGTGGAGAGAGCCTGCTGATGCTGGTGCTGTCAGTACCAGGCTCGCTGTCCGCCGCCACCGGGCCGAAATGTCCGACCCCTTCCGTATGTTGGCTTAGCTGTCGCCATCTGGGAGAGGACGCCGTGTCAGAGGGCATGGTGAGGGACGGGCCGGCGGTCGCCCCGGCCGCGGCCTCGGGCCAGGCTCGCTCTCGCGCAGCTTCGGGTCGCCCGGTCCGCGCCGAGCTGGGCCGGTTCCTCAAGGCCCGCCGGGCCAAGGTGCGGCCCGAGGACGTCGGCCTGGCGCCCGGGCCGCGGCGACGGACCCCCGGGCTGCGACGCGAGGAGGTTGCCCTGCTGGCCGGGGTCGGCATCACCTGGTACACCTGGCTGGAGCAGGGCCGCCAGATCAACGCCAGCGCGCAGGTTCTCGACGCCGTCTCGCGCACGCTGAGGCTGGACTCGGCCGGGCGCTGGCACCTGTACCGGCTCGCCGAGGCGACGCCGCTGCGGTCGTGGGCCGGCTCGGCTCGCATCCCGGACTCGGTGCGCGCGGTGGTCCGCTCGCTCGATCCGCTGCCCGCGGTGCTGATCAACAGCGGGTTCGACGTCATCGAGTCGAACGATGCGCACGAGGACCTGTTCTGGGACTGGCATTCTCTGCCGTGCGTGCACAAGAACCTGCTCTGGTGCTGCGTCACCGAGCCCACCGCGCGGGACCAGTTCCTTGATTACGACCGGGAAGTGGCGTACCTGGTGGCCCGGCTGCGGGCCGCCTACGGCAGGCACGTCGGCGAGCCGGAGTGGGAAGAGGACATCCGCCGGCTGGCCGACCTCAGCTCCGAGTTCGCCTCGCTCTGGGCCCGGCAGGAGGTCGCGGGCCCGCAGGAGCGGATGCGCCGGTTCCGGCACCCAGCCGCCGGCGTGCTCACGTTCACCAGCACCGAGCTCGAGATCTCCGCGGTCCCCGAGCTTCGCATCGTCGTCTACACCCCCCGGGATGAAGACACCTGGGCGCGGCTGCCGGTCACCCGGCGCACTCCCGGCCAGCCATCGCCGTCGCACGCCTGTAGCTGACCAGGTAGCCGGCCGCCGGAGGCACAACGCGAGGCCCGGAGCCCGCCACCGGCTGTCGGTCGCTGGCCCAGCCGGACACGGGCCCGGTGCCCGCGGTCGCCGACGCCGGCTCAGCCGGGCACGGGCCCGGTGCCCGCGGTCGCCGGCTCAGCCTGGCCGTCGCCTGCGCGGCGAGGAACCCGGTCCTGACGGGTGGCTGCCGCGCAGGATCAGGTGCGCCGGCCTGCTCAGCTTGAGATACATCCGCACGTCGTCGAAGCGCTCGTCGCCGACCTCGATGACATCGGGTAGCCGGCCCCATTCCGCGAAACCGAGCTCCTCATAGAGCTGGATCGCGAGGTGGTTGTTGCCGCGCACGCCCAGGACCAGCGTCTCGATGCCCGCCGCGGCGGCGTTGGCGACGAGCTCGCGGGTCACGACCTCGCCGAGCCGGGCCCCCCGGGCCCCGGGGTTGACCATGATCTTGACCAGCTCGGCCAGGTGCCGGAAGTAGGGGACCTGATCGCGGAGCCAACCGCCCATCGCGACCAGCCGGCCGTCCCGCCACGCGGTGCACAGCGCTCCGTCGCCCGCGACGATGCTGGCGAACATGTCCGCCAGCCACTCGTCCGTCTCGGCCCGCGTCGGCGGGGTCATCCAGCCGATGGCCCCGCCGAGCTCGGTGACGGCCCCGATCAGGAGGTGCGACTGCCGCGCCAGTTCGTCCGTCATGTCCGTCGGCCACTCGAGGCCGGATTCGGCTGCCACGGGTCCATCCTCTCCTGCCGAGCCTGGTACCCAGGAAGGATGACAGAGCAGGAGCGGGCGCGGGCGCGGCTGGCGGCCGAACGGGCGGACGCGCTCGTGCGGCTGAACGGGCTGGGGCGGGAGCTGACCGGGATCATCGAGTCGTCCGGCGCGGCCGGCACCGACGACGAGCACGACCCGGAGGGCGCGACGATCGCGTTCGAGCGGCAGCACGTCGCCGCTCTGCTCGGCCAGGCCAGACAGCAGCTGGCGGAGATCGACGCGGCCCTGCGCAGGGTGGCGGCGGGCAGCTACGGCCGGTGCGACAAGTGCGGGCAGCCGATCGGGACCGACCGCCTCGCCGCCCGGCCGGCCGCAACGACCTGTATCGGCTGTGCCTCCCGGCGCTGAGCCGGCACCCGGCCGGCCCTCGCAACCTGCGTCGGCTGCGACTCGCGGCGCTGAGCAGCACCCGGCTCAGCGCGAGGACGGCTACCCTCTGCGGGGCTCCGTCACGGGCTGAGTCTGCTCCTCGCGTGCCGGGGCGACCGAGGCCTCTTCTTCGCCCTTGGGGTATAGGAACTGGTAGAGGAGAGCGGACAGCGCCCCGCCCACCAGCGGCGCGACGATGAACAGCCACAACTGGCTGAGCGCCGTGCCGCCCACGAACAGAGCCGGGCCGAGGCTGCGGGCCGGGTTGACCGAGGTGCCGTCGATCGGAATCCCGACCAGATGCACGGTCGTGAGGGCCAGCCCGATCACCAGCCCAGCGACCGCAGCGTTACTCACCCGGCGGGTCACCGTCAAGATGACGAATACGAACAAGAAGGTCAGGATGACCTCCGCGATGAAGGCCGCCCCGGCGTTCGCTCCGATCATCGACGAGGCACCGAAGCCGTTAGCCCCCAGGCCGGTGCTTTTCGTGTAGCTCGAGGTCAGGTTGAAGGTGCCGTAAAGGACCGCCGCGCCGGCTATCGCCCCGATGAACTGGGCGATCCAGTAGCCGATGGCTTCCGCGAACGTGATCCTCCGCCCGACCAGGAAGCCGATCGTAACGGCCGGATTTATGTGGCAGCCCGAAACCGGTCCGAAGGCATAGACGAGAGCCAGCAGGATGAGACCGAAGGCGAGCGCAGTGGCCACGACTCCCGCGGAGATGCTGGATCCAGTGGTCTTGAACCCGAAGGCGAGTGTGGCGGTCCCCGCTCCGAAGAACACCAGCAATGCTGTCCCGACGGCCTCCGCGATCAGTGGCCGATTCTTCATCCGGATTCTCCCCTCACCGACAGGTTCAGACCAAGCGCATATCCGGGGTAGTTTTCCATCTTCTCCGGCGTGTGCAAAGCACCTGTAAAAGCCGAACAGGCCGCATCGCGGCATGATGCGCCGGCTAGCCGCGCGGCCGTGACGGCCGGACGCCTACTCCAGCGTGAGGATCTCGTGGCCGGATTCGGTCACCAGGACGGTGTGCTCGAACTGTGCGGTCCGCCTTCTGTCCCTGGTGACCGCGGTCCAGCCGTCAGGCCAGATGTCGTAGCTGATCGTGCCCAGGGTGAGCATCGGCTCGATCGTGAACGTCATCCCCGGTTCCATTACGACGTCGGTGTCCGGATCGTCGAAGTGGGGCACGACCAGCCCGGAGTGGAACGTGGTCCCGATGCCGTGCCCGGTAAAGTCGCGCACCACGCCGTAGCCGAACCGCCTCGCGTAGGACTCGATCACCCGGCCGATGGCGTTCAGCGGCCGGCCGGGCGCCACCACGGCGATACCGCGCATCATCGCCTCGCGGGTGCGCTGGACGAGCAGCCGCGACTCCTCGTCCACGTTCCCGGCCAGGAACGTGGCATTCGTGTCACCGTGCACGCCGCCGATGTAAGCGGTGATGTCCACGTTCACGATGTCCCCGTCGGCGATCACCGTGTCGTCCGGGATGCCGTGGCAGATGACCTCGTTGAGGGACGTGCACAGCGACTTGGGGAAGCCGCGGTAGCCCAGCGTGCTCGGGTAGGCGCCGTGGGCCACCAGGAACTCGTGCCCGATCCGGTCGAGCTCGTCGGTGGTGATGCCCGGGACGACGTGCCGCCCCACCTCGGCCAGCGCGCGGGCCGCCAGCCGCCCGGCCACCCGCATCCGCTCGATCGTGTCGGCGTCCTTCACGTCGGGCTCGCCGAGCGTCGGCCGTTTCTTGCCGACATACTCGGGCCGCGGGATGTCAGCGGGAACCTGGCGCAGCGGGGAGAGCCGGCCAGGCTGGAGCATAGTCGTCATGGTCTGAAATTCTAATCGGCATGGAGACACAGCAGCGCTGGTACTTCTGCACCCGGCATGGGACGGTCGAGACCGAGGACGGAGGCTGCCCGGGCAAGGACCGGCTCGGGCCCTACGCGACCCGGGAGGAGGCCGAGCACGCGCTGGAGACCGTGCAACGGCGCAACGAGGAGTGGGACGCGGCCGATGGCGACTGACGCGGCCGGCGGCGACTGACGCGCCCGGCCAGGCGCGAGCGCGCCGGCGGACACGGAGCCGGGGCGCGGACGCAGGCAGGGCGGCGGACGCGATCCGGGCGGCGGACGCAAGCCGGGTGATGCCCGCTGGCCGGGCTCATACCGCGGTTCCCATCGCCCGCCCGGTAAGGTGTGGGCAGCGAGGAAGGGGTGGCGGTTGACCCAAGACCGGCCAGGCGACCCCGGACGGCCAGCCCGGCCCGCAGGCGCCGGCCCAGGGCTTCCGGCGGCCGCTGAGGCGCGGATGGCGGAGATCCGCGACAGCGGTACCTGGGGATCGGCGTTGTCGGCCGATGAGTTCGCCGCGATCCGCGGTACCGGGTTCGAGCCCGTGGGCCAGGTGCTCGGCGCCGCCGTCTACAACATCGGCTACACCGGCGGATTCGCCTGCCCGGGTTCCTGGGCGGGCTACGGCGGCTGGGCGACGCCGTACCGAAGCGTCACGCAGGTGTCGGGCCAGGGCGGCTACGGGTCATTCGGCGCGCTGGTGCAGACCATGTACGAGGCCCGCCGCGCTGCGATCGGCCGGATGACCACCGAATGCGCCCAGCTCGGCGGGCACGGAGTCGTGGGCGTCTCGCTCACCATCGGCCCCTTCCCGGCCGGCGGCCTGGAGTTCAAGGCGATCGGCACCGCGGTCCGGGCGCCCGGTGCGGCGCCGCTGCGCGAGCCGTTCACCTCGAACCTGTCGGGGCAGGACTTTGCCAAGCTGGTCATGACTGGGTGGGTGCCGGCCGGCCTGGTCCTCGGCATCTCCATCGGCGCCCGGCACGACGACTGGCTGACCACGGGGCAGACCCGGTGGGGTGTCGGCAACGGGGAGGTGACCGGCTACACGGAGCTGGTCAACGACGCCCGGCACGACGCGCGGGTACAGCTGGAGAAGGACGTGCGCGCGCACGGCGCAGAGGCCGTGGTGATCGCCGACATGAAGATGCGGGTACGCGAGCGGGAATGCCCGTCCCAGCAGCATGGCCGGGACCATATCGCCGAGGTGACGATCATCGGCACGGCCATTGCCCGGTTCACCCGCCGGGAGCGGCACGGGGTCCGGCCCAGCCTGCCGATACTTTCGCTTGACCCGCAGCGCCGGCAGGCCGCCCGGGTCCGGCTGGGGCCCGACCCGCTGACCGAGGGAAGGAGGGTTATGTGACCAGGCCAGCAGATGAAGCCGAGGGAGAGGCGATGACCGAGCAGCAGGGCGCGGACCTCAGTACGGCCGACGCGCAGCACGCGCCGGCCGGGGTGCCGCAGGACGCGATGCGGCGCCTGGCCGAACTGCAGCCCGGCCGGGCCGGCGCCATCTTCACCTCGGACCTGTCGGTGAACGAGTTCCTGCTCGTCCGCGAGGCCGGCTTCCGGCCGCTGGGCCTGGTCCTCGGCAGCTCGATCTACCACGTAGGCCTGCAGCTGGGCCGGTGGAGCAAGAACCAGGAGCTCGACGTCCTCTCCCAGGCGATGTACCACGCCCGCGAGCTGGCCATGAGCCGGATGGAGGCCGAGGCCGACGAACTGCGGGCCGACGGCATCGTCGGCGTGCGGCTGGACGTGGAGATGAAGGAGTTCGGCAGCGACATCGCCGAGTTCATCGCGGTCGGCACGGCGGTGCAGGCCGAAGAGGGAGCCGGCGGCGGCGGTGTCGCCCAGTGGCGGAACAACAAGAACCAGCCGTTCACCTCAGACCTGTCCGGGCAGGACTTCTGGACGCTTATCCGGGCCGGCTACGCGCCGCTGGGCATGGTGATGGGCTCGTGCGTTTACCACGTGGCGCACCAGCGGCTGGGCGGCATGCTGGGCAACATCGGCAAGAACGTGGAGTTGGAGCAGTTCACCCAGGCGCTGTATGACGCCCGCGAGCTGGCCATGAGCCGGATGCAGGCCGAGGCCGAGGAGCTGCACGCCGAGGGCATCGTCGGAGTGCAGCTCCGCCAGCACAGCCACACCTGGGGCTCGCACACCACCGAGTTCTTCGCGATCGGCACCGCGGTGCGCCCGCTGCGCGCCGACCACATCATCGAGCGGCCGACGATGGTGCTCAGCCTCGACTCCTGACGGTCCCGACCGGGCTTCTTACCGCGGCGGCGATCCGCTGACGGTGTCCAGCAGCCTGGCCAGCCTGCTGCGCAGCCCGCGCAGGCCGGTCGGCTGCCCCAGCTGCCCCAGCCGCCCCGGCGGCCCGGGGCCGGGACCGCGCTCTCCGGCCGCCGCGCTGACTAGGTGCTGTGCCGCGTCGAAGGTAACCGGGCCGGCAGCCTCTCGGACGGTCAGCGTCTCGTGGGCCAGATCCTCGAGCTCCCGGTCCCCCTGGTCGAGGGCGAGGATCACGGCACCGGCCCGGCGCGCGTCGCTGACCCGCTCGAGCAGCGGAACCGGCGCTGCCTGCGGGCTGACCACGAACAGCGCCTCGCCGCGGCGGGCCGCCTCCAGCCGCCCCAGGCCGACCCGCAGGTGGTCTGGGCCCCCGGCCGGCGGCGCCCACCGGATCAGCGTCGGCATGA